>ERZ778028.1801-NODE-1801-length-19366-cov-7.112630_pt1 | contig 19366 bp, 9 predicted proteins | sample MGYA00375758_ERZ778028 | MGnify/ENA primary metagenome ERZ778028 (study PRJEB29350, sample SAMN05389828) | bioreactor metagenome | isolation source: Thiocyanate bioreactor | place: South Africa: University of Cape Town | collected 2014-03-17 ... | reverse complement strand
CTCTTTCCCTACACGACGCTCTTCCGATCTCAGCACACGATCGTGCGCTCCGCTTCGCAGGCGACGTCCGCGGCGCGCTCGATCATCTCGCGAGAGACACCGCTCTCGCGAACGATCTCGTCCCAGGTGACGTCGGCGACGGATGCCACGAACGCGTCGAAGCCGTCGGTGTGCGCTTCGATGAACTCGCGATCGAGGACCGAGCCCGGAGACGCGTCCTCGCGCTCGAGCATCGCCTTCATGATCCCCTTGAAGACGGCGACGTCGCCGTTGATCTTCACCTGGAGGAAGAGACTGCCGATCTCGGTCGAGCCACCGACGACGTCGACCGGGTCCTGCGGATGCGCGAAGCGGATGCTCCCCGCCTCCGCGAGTGGATTCACGACGACGATCGAGCAGCCGCGGCGACGAGCATCACGCAGCGTGGACAGCATGCGCGGGTGGTTCGTCCCGGGGTTCTGACCGACGATGAAGATCGCGTCGGCGAGCTCGAAGTCCGCGAGGGTGACCGTTCCCTTGCCGACGCCGAGCGACGCGCCCATTCCGGCGCCGCTCGACTCGTGGCACATGTTCGAGCAGTCCGGGAGATTGTTCGTGCCGAGCTTGCGGACGAAGAGCTGATAGAGGAACGCCGCTTCGTTGCTCGTACGTCCCGACGTGTAGAACGCCGCCTGGTCGGGCGAGTCGAGCGCCGCGAGCTCGCCTGCGACCAGGGCGAACGCATCGTCCCAGGAGATCGGCTCGTAGTGCGTGCCTCCGGGCCGAAGCACCATCGGGTGGGTGAGCCGCCCCTGCTCGTTCAGCCAGAAGTCGGACTGCCGCGCGAGCGCGTCCACGCTCCACTCGGCGAAGAACGCCGGCGTCACTCGCCTGATCGTCGCTTCGGACGCCACGGCCTTCGCGCCGTTCTCGCAGAACTCGAACGCAGAGCGATGGTCCTTCGACTCGGGCCACGCGCAGCCGGGGCAGTCGAATCCCTCGACCTGATTCGTCAAGAGAAGCGTTCGCGCTCCTCTCACGAGGCCGAGATGATTCTTCACCTGCAGCGTCGTCTGAAAGACCGCACCTGCGCCGCCGGCCACGGAAGCAGGCGGGTTGATCTCGGGCGGGTGGGCCTCCGGCGGCGGCTGAGCTCCGGTTACTGCGCGCAGCATGCGCCGAATCGTAGCATCACTGCACGGCGCACCGCGACGCGCAGTGACGCTCGATCCACTCGCCTCACCCTCGCATGAATGACGAAGCTCAGGCCGCGAGGTGATGACGCATCGCTGCGCCGATCCACTTCCAATCCGCGTACGGCCCGGTCGAAATGGGCTCTCGCTTCATGATCGAGATGAGCTCCCAGTAGCGCTCCCCGCGTGGATCGTAGAGCGCGCGCATCCGCTCCCTCGCCGCGGCCTCGTCTGCCTGCTGGCCCGCGGCGGCCGCCATCGCCGCGATGAAGGAGCGGCAGATGCCGCCCGCCTCGGGCGAGGTCGGGTCGACGCCGTGCGCGCGCGCCTCGGCCGCGGCGCGCGCGGCCTCGGATTGCGCCCTGCGCATCGCCTCCTGGTCGACCGTCTTCGACCAGAAATCCGACGCCTGCGTGCGCATGCTCGTCACGAATGTCGGGTCTTCGAGCATCGTCGCGAGCTCGACCCATGCGTCGAGCTGCTCGGACGTCGCGTCGTCCGGGAGATCCGGCGTGCTCGCCTCGACCATCCCGCGCACCCATTGCTGCGACTCGGGCCAGCCCTCCATCACCTTCGTGAAGAACCCCTCCACCACCTTCTTGCGCTCTTCGTTCGACAGCCGGGTCACCATGGAGATCCTCCTCAGATCGGATTCCGAGGCCCCCGATCGGATCGCGGCACGGAGCGCACACGCCACGCGCTGGAGCGACGTGATGTGTGACTCGATCGCCCCGAGTCGGAGGCGGAGTGCCTCCTCGAGCTTCATGTCGCGACGGAGCACCTTGCCGATCCCCTCGAGGCCGATCCCCGCCTCGCGGAGGGTCCGGATGAGGTCGATGCGGACGACGTGCTCCTCCGCATAGAGCCGGTAGCCGCTCTGCGACCTCTCCGCCGGCGGCAGGAGCCCCTCGTCGGAGTAGAAGCGCAGCGTCTTGACCGGTACCCCAGTGCGTCGCGAAAGCTCGCCAATCGTGAGCCTCTTCGCCATGGCAACGAAGAGTGATGTCTCCAGCTGGTGGAGAGTCAAGGACCTCGTTTCCTCCGGCGCCTCCGCTGGCACGGGTGGGCGGGACGCTCGCACGACTCGACACGGGTCGGTGGGCGGGTTGGCAAACCAGTCGACGTTCCACGCGCGCCGTCCGTGTCCGCTCCTGATCCGAGTCCCCTCGTCACTTCGCTTCACCGGCGCGGCGTTGCGCTCGAGCTACAGGCGATCGACCTCTGCTTCCTCGCAGCACTGCACCTGCGGGCCGAGGGGTCGGCCAGGCCTCGTTCCAGGAGGACCGCCTCCTGGTCGGCCTCGACGCCTCACCCCGCGATCCTCCTTCTCGGTGCTCTTGCTGGTGGCGGAGCTACCGGCTCCGGGAGTGCGTGCTAACCTTCGAACGGTGAGCGCCGTCTCTTCGGATGCAGCCGCAGTCTCCGTCGAACCGGCGCTCGACGTGCGCCGGTTCACGCGCGCGGAGTACGAGCGTCTCGTCGAGCAAGGAGTGTTCGAGAACGAGCGCGTCGAGCTCCTCCGTGGTTTCATCGTCCGAATGTCGCCGAAGGGGCCCGCGCACGACTCCGCGATCGACCGTCTGCACGAGCAGTTGCTCCTAGCTCTTCGTGGGCGGGCGCGCGTGCGGAGCCAGAGCGCTTTCGCCGCGAGCAATGGCTCCGAGCCCGAGCCTGACGTCGCCGTCGTCCCGTCGGGCGAGTACCGCAACGAACACCCTTCGATGGCCTTCCTCATCGTCGAGGTGGCAGACAGCTCGCTGCAGACTGACCGGACCACCAAGGCGCGCATCTACGCCGAGAGCGGCGTCGAAGAGTACTGGATCGTCAACATTCGCAACGGGCTCATCGAGGTCCACACGGACATCGTCGACGGGGCCTACACGCGCATTACGCCCTTCGCGCGTGGCTCACAGATCACGCTACACGCGTTCCCGGACGTGAGCATCGGCGCGTCCGACGTGCTGTAGCCATCGCTCGCCAAGGCCCCCGAGTGTCGAAGCGTCAGTAGGTGCGGCGCGGCGCGAGCTGGCCGCGGGGCCGCCGAGCAGCTGATCGATCTCGATCACGGATGGAGGCTTCGCCGCCCAACAGACGATAGGCTGGACGCATGACTGGAGGCCGAGTTGCCGTACCGTGAGCCCGCCGGCGAGCTCGCGCGGCGCGATGCAGCCGTCGTCGAGAAGGGGCCGATCCTGCGCCTCGACGCGAGCGGGCGTCGAGGGAGCAACGGAGTCGACGGCCAGAACGGCAGGGATGGCGTAGGGGCGGGGGCGGACGGCGGCCACGGTGAAGACGCGTCGCCGGCCGTACCGGGAGAGCCCGCGGGACAGATCGCGCTCGATCTTCGGAGCCTCGCGGGAAGCGAGACGAGCGCTCTCCTCTCGATCGAGCTTCGCTCCGCCGCAGCAGGGCACCGTCGCAACGACACCGAGATCGACTTCGCGCGTCCCGGCGACATCGAGCTGATCGCCGTCGGCGGGCACGGCGGCAACGGCGGCAATGGTGGTCGCGGTGGAAGCGGCGCGCGTGGACGATCGGGCGCCGACGCGACCCGGTGGTCTTCCGGCGAGGATGGCGGCCCGGGCGGCGACGGCGGCGACGGCGGCAACGGCTCGAGCGGAGCACCAGGCGGCAGAGGTGGTGACGTCGTCCTCCGCGTGAGCGAAGAGGACGCGCCGCTTCTCCTGCTCGTACGCAACGACGTGCGAGGCGGCGAAGGCGGTTCCGAGGGAGTGAACGGCTGGGGCGGCGCGGGCGGGCCCGGCGGCAGCGGCGGGAGCTCCTACTCATGGACGGAGACCGAGTCGTATCGGGACTCGAATGGCAACTCCCAGACCCGCACGAGGTCACACTCGAAGCCCGGTGGCTCGAGCGGGAGATCCGGCAGCGACGGTCGCGCCGCCCGCGCGGAGCCGCGCGCGGGCGCGAACGGCGCGCCGGGCACGGTCACGATCGAGCTGCGCGACGATGCAGGAAGGACGACGTCGTACCGCTCGCGCTACGACGTGCGCCTCGTCTCGTTCGAGCATCGCAACGCCAACGACGATGGGATCTACGAGCCCGAGGAGAAGGTGTTCGTCTCGCGGGTGACGGTCCAGAACAGCGGAGGGATGCCGCTTCCGAGACATCACGACATCGTCGTGCGGGTCGCCGACGACGGCTGGATCGCCCCCGCGGACGAGCAGAAGCTCGTGTTGCCTCGCGCGCTCGCGCCGGGCGAGACGCACGTCTTCGAGCGCGACGAGCTCGAGCTCGCGCTGCGCATGTTCCGCCCGCAACGAAGCGGCGCGCCGCTCGCGGCGCCGGAGACGATCCATCTGCTCGCCGAGCTCCCGCGCGTGAGGCGTCGGTTCGGCGGGTTCGAGACGCCGGACGCGCCTCACGGGAACATCGTCATCCGGTTCCCGATCGAGGTATCGGAGCCGACCGCGCTCTTCTCCCTCGCACCCGGACAGGCGACGCGCATCCGCTGGCAGCTCACGAACGTCTCGGGTAAGCCATTCGGCCTCGCGAGCGAGCAAGGGCGCGCGGTCGGAGTGCGGCTCGTGCTCGACGGCGGAGAGATCGGAGCGGACCGCATCCACCTCCTCGCGCCGAGCTCGCCCGAGGAGAAGCACGTATCGCTCGAGCACGGGCTCGACCTCGACGTGCCGCGTGTCGGCGCTGGCGAGGACATCTCCTTCGAAGCGACGATCGCCGTCCCGAGCGACGCGGCGCCGTACACGAGCGCGCGGTTCGTGGTCAGCGCCGAGCTCGGGCACATCGCCGAGCCGCGCCGCGCGCGCGCCGTCCACCTGCAGGAGATCCGGATCTCCGTGGGACGACCATTCGATGCTCGGGGCGCCGACGTCCTCCTCGTGGTCAACAACCGTACGATGGCCGACGAGGTCGCCGCGTGGGAGGAGCTCGTGCGGTCGAGCGGGCTCACCGTGTCCGTCTGGGACGCGGCGCTCGAGGGAGGGCTCGCGGTGCTACGCAACGTCGCCGCCGGAGCGCATGACTATCGCCTCGTCGTCGTCCTGAACAACGCGTTCGACACGCCGATCGGGGAGCGGCTTCCGAGCACCCTCGTCGACAAGGCCACGAGCATGGCGCTCGCGCGGCGAGGCACCCACGTCCTCTACGTCGGACGGAAGCCGAACGTCGCGACCCTCCTCGTCCCGACGGACGGTGAGGCCCCCGAGCTCGCCCAGACGAGCGCGCAGGACGAGGCCGTGCTCGCTGCCTGCGCGAACGACGCGATCGGCGAGCCTGTCGCGCGCTTCCAGGCTCGTGCCTGGTTCTCGTGGCCGTGGTCGGAGCCGAAGGAGGAGCATCTCGCGAAGCGAGCTCGCGCGCTCTCGGCGCTCCTCGCTCGTACCTACCCCGATCGCCGTTACGTGGTGGTTCACGACTTCGCGCCCGAGGTCGAACGGCGCGTCGCCTGGCTGCGTCGGATCACGCTCGGATGGATCGAGGTTCGCCGCTCGCTCGACGTCGCGCGGGGTGCGATTGCAAGCATCGAGGCGGATCCGGCCGTGATGCACGAGCCTTCGTTCGCGCATGCCGAGGTCACGTACGCCGTTGCCCTTCGCGCGCTCCCCTTACCTGCCAAGCTCCAGCTGCTCGATTCTGGGCTGGGCTACGGAACGCGGACTCCGGACGTCACCGATGGGTGTTCCGACGCCGTCGTTGCGGCGGTCCTCGGCGACCTCGTGCGCGAGCAGGAGGCCGCGCGCGACGACGGGTGGCGCAGAGCCGATCTCGACGAGGCCTTGCCGCTGCTGATGACGCTCGAGCGCGCGGGCTTCGCGATGCCGATCGGACGTGACGACGGCGGGCCACGCGCGGCGCGCTTCATCGAGCTCGTCGCATGGCTCGACCTCGTCGCACGCGACCACCCGCGGTTCTGGGAATGGCTACCGCCCCTCTCGCTCCTGCGGCGGCGCCCGCAGCTTCGCCGCGTCGTGCGGGCGAGCCTCGCCCGCCTCGTCGCGCGCGTGATGGGCGACGACGAGAAGGCGATCTGGCGGGCGATCGCCACCCGCCGAGAGGAGCTCCGTCAAGCCATCCGCCGCCGGAGGAAGAAGCTCGAGCTCGCCTCTTCTTGCGCGCTTGCCTTCACGCGCGATCGTGTCGAGACACTCGTCTCGAGTCGCGTCATCCAATCGGACGCAGCGTCATTGCCGCGCCGAGAGCGCGTCATCGACAAGCGGCGTCACGACGAGCTTCGTGCGAAGGACCTCGCGCGCAGCGAGCGCGCAGCGGGCGTCGCGACGAGCGCGGCGAACGCGCGCGCGAGCCTGCTGCGCGAGGAGACGTGTGAAGAGCTCCTCGCGCGGACACTCCCGAGGACGCGCGTCGCGGTGACCACGCCCTTCATGAACGTTGCACCGGCCGGATCGGAGGAAGCGGCCGTGCTCGAGAGATCTGCCGCGAGCCTTGCAGAGCTCCGCGAGCAGCGACGCCCCTGATACTGCGTCCGTGTGGGCGACGGGCGGTGCTCACGAGTTCCCGCGACCGGATCTGCTCCACCTCGCTCCTCTTCTCGGCGAGCTCGGCATCCGCTTTCGCGAGGCGCTCGGCATACTACTCGCGTTCTCTGGTGCGGCCGGCCACGACGTCGTCGCGATGCTGCGCCGAGATCTTCTAGAGCGTCGTCGCCTCCGACCGCCGGCGCTCGTACGTGATCGTCTCGGCCTCGGCGCTCCGCGGAGCACAACGAGGACCACGAACCGCCTCGTGTGAGCTTCACGGCTTTCACCGCATGACGGTATGGGCCGGCCAGCTCGGGCCTGACCACGGGCCACCCCTTCGAGCCTCTACTCCCCCTCAGCACCGAACGCCGACCGCTGCAGCGGCGACGCGTAGACCTCTGCCGAAGCGGCTCGCCGATCGTGAGCCTCTTCGCCATGGCAACGAAGAGTGATGTCTCCAGCCGGTCGAGAGTCAAGGACCTCGTGGCCTCCCGCTCGGCGCCGTCGGGTCCACGTTCGGGGAGCCGGATGCGCGTCGAAAGCCGATGGAAACCGCCCCTCCGCTGGCACGGGTGGGCGGGACGCTCGCACGACTCGACACGGGTCGGTGGGCGGGTTAGCAAAAGCAGTCCACGTTCCACGTGCGCCGTCCGTGTCCGCTCCCGATCCGCGTACCCTCGTCACTTCGCTTCACCGGCGCGGCGTTGCGCTCGAGCTACAGACGATCGACCTCTGCTTCCTCGCAGCTCTGCACGTGCGGGCCGAGCGGTCGGGCGAGCCTTCGTTCCAGGAGGAGCAGCTCCTCGACGTGTTCGATCAGGTCGTCGCTCTGACGAAGGAGAGCGCGAACGAGCGCGGCGCGAAGAAGCGCGCCACCCATGTCGTGCGCCGGCTTCGCGAGCAGAAGCTGCTCGTCCGCGTCGACGGCGCCGGCGTCACGCGCTCCGGCGAATATGCACTGACACGGCTCGCGACCGGGATCATCGGCTTCTACCTCGAGGACGAGGCGCTCACGCGCGAGAGCCTCGACGTCCTCGCAGGCACGCTGACCGCATGCCTCGAGGGCATTCGGGATGCGGTGCGGACCGCGGATTCGCCCGACACGTGGCGAACGCAGGTGGTGGGTCCGTTGCGCGTCACCATCTTCGAGCTCGCCGGCGGCATCGAGCGACGACAACGTGGCTTCGATCTCCAGCAGGAGTCCTTCCAGCGCGAGATCGCGGCGCTGCTCGCGGCCGACTGGTTCGGAGCCGTCGAGCGCTGCACCAAGCTCCTCGACACGACGAGCGCGATGCTCCACGAGCTGAACGACATCCTGCTCCGTCACGGGCACCGCTTCGGCGAGCTGCTCCAGGAGATCCTCGAATGCGCGGCAGACGCCGAACAAGAGGAAGCCGAGCGCGCTGCACGTGAAGCCATCGAGCAGGTGGACCGCGTCGAGGCATGGGGCTCCGCCAGACAACGGGCGTGGTCCGACTACCACGAGTGGGTGCACCGCTACCTTCGCGACGTCGTCCGCCTCGATCCGAGCCGCACGCTCGTGCATCGCCTTCGGGAGCAGCTCGCGGGACGTGGAGGAAAGCGGTATGCGCTCACCGTCGCGAACGCACCCGCGATCCGCGTCCTGCGTCCGACCGCGGTGAGCGCCCCCTCGCCCCCGGTGCGCAGCCCGAAGAAGGAACGCGAGCCGAAGCTCGCTGCGGAGGTCTCCGTCGACCCGGACGCCGAGCTGAAGACGTCCATCGGCGCCGCCATCGCCGCCGGTGCACACGGCCTGGCGGACGTGACCGCGCGCGTGTGCGGGGCCGACGCGGATCGCGATGCTCGCTACCGCGCAGCAGGGAAGATCGCGCAGCTCGTGTCCGACATGACCCCGGTCATCGTCACCGCCGAGCGTCCATGGCTACCAGCCGGTGATGGGATCATCGTCGAGGAGTGGACGCTCCCCGACCAGGAGAAGGCGTGATGAGCGAGGCGCGCTTCGCAATGCTCGAGGACGTGATCCGCGATGAAGCCTTCCCCGAGCTCGACCTCGCGCTGCGCCGCGGGCGCCATGTCGATCGCGACGACTCCGTCTGGTACGCGCTCCTCGTGGACGCGCAGGATCACCTCGAGCCGCTCTATCGGCGCTACGGCTGCGAGCTGGTGCACAAGAGCGACGGCTACTTCTATCTGCTCCCCACGAACGACCGGCTCGGCAGGCGCCATCTCTCCGCCCCGGAGATGCTCGTCGGTCAGGCGCTCGCCCTCCTCTATCTCGATCCCGCGACCGTGGAGACCGGCGGCATCGTATCGCGCGAGCACGTGCTCGGACATCTCGCCGGGGTCGTCGGCTCGGACGCGCTCGTCCGCATGCTGAATCCGAAGCGTCGTCGCTACGACGAGCGCGTCGCCGCCGAAACCGTCCGCTCCAAGGTCGCCGACGCGCTTCGCCGCCTCTCTACGCTCGGCTTCGTCGATGCCGTCGACGACTCGCGCTATCGCCTCCGTGCGTCGCTCCTTCGCTTCGCCGAGCCGCTGCGAGGCGCTGGCTCGCCGGCCGCCCACCTCGCCGACCTCGTCGCGGCGGGCGAGATCATGATCGAGGAAGACGAAGCGGACGCCGACAGCGAGACGGACGCCGACGGCGAGACGGACGCCGACGGCGAGACGGACGCCGACGGCGAAGCGAACGCCGACGGCGAGCCGAACGCTGGCGTCGCGGCAACGGACGCCGACGGCGTCGAAGCGGAAGCGCACGTCGCGGAACCGGACGCGGACGTCGAAGCGGCCCCCGGCATCGAAGCGAACGCTGGCGTCGAAGCGGCCCCCGCCGGCGAAGCGAACGCTGGCGCCGAAGCGAACGCTGACGTCGCGGAAACGGGCGCGGCCGTCGAGGCGATCGCTGGCGGCGTCGAAGCGGACTCCGCCGTGGAGGCGAACGCCGACGGCGAAGCGAACGCTGGCGTCGAGGCGATCGCGGGCGCCGAGGCGATCGCGGGCGTCGCGGAAACGGACGTCGAGGCGCACGCAGGCGTCGAAGCGGACACTGGCATCGAGGCGGACGCGGGCGTCGAAGCGGACGCGGGCGTCGAAGCGAACGCAGCCGTCGAAGCGGACACTGGCATCGAAGCGGACACTGGCATCGAAGCGGACGCGGGCGTCGAAGCGGACGCTGGCGTCGAGACGAACGCCGACGTCGAGGCGAACGCTGGCGTCGAAGCGAACGCTGGCGTCGAAGCGAACGCTGACGTCGAAGCGAACGCCGACGGCGAAGCGAACGCCGACGGCGAAGCGAACGCCGACGTCGAAGCGAACGCCGACGTCGAGACGAACGCCGACGTCGAGACGAACGCCGACGTCGAGGCGAACGCTGACGTCGAAGCGAACGCTGACGACGACGTCGTCGTCGATCAGGTTTCCAGAAACGAGACGCCCGAGGAGACGCCTCCGTGAGCCGCACCTGCGCGACCGCGCTCGCGCTCGTGAACTGGAAGGGCGTCTTCTACGAGCGGTACCTCCTCGATCGCCACGTGACCGCGCTCGAAGGAGCGAACGGCGCCGGCAAGACCACGGTCATGATCGCGGCGTACGTGGTGCTCCTGCCGGACCTCGCTCGCCTTCGCTTCACGAACCTCGGTGAGACGGCGGCGTCGGGCGGCGATCGCGGCCTCTACGGGCGGCTCGGACAACCGGGCCGGCCGTCGTACGCGGCGATGGAGCTCGAGCTCGGCAACGGTGGACGCGTCATCGCGGGCGTGCAGCTCGTTCGAAAGTCCGAGCCGACCCTGGAGCTGACGCCGTTCCTCGTGAGCGAGCTCGATCTCCAGGGAAGCTTGAAGCAGATCTTGCTCCTCTCGGGGGCCGATCACGACGCCGTCCCCGAGCTCGACGACGTGCGCGCCGCCGTGACACGGCTCGGCGGCAAGATCCAGGTGTTCGGGAGCGCGAAGGACTACTTCGGAGCGCTGTTCGAACGAGGCGTGAACCCGCTGCGGCTGGCGACCGACGAGGAGCGCAGCAAGCTGCACGACATGCTCCGCACGAGCATGACCGGCGGCATCTCTCGCGCCCTCACGAGCGAGCTTCGCTCGTTCCTCCTCAAGGAAGAGAGCGGGCTCGCCGACACGCTCGTCCGCATGCGCGCGAACCTCGAAGCCTGCCGTCGGACGCGCACCGAGGTCGCCGAGGCCCGCGCGCTCGAACAGGAGATCACGGCCGTTCACGTAGCAGGGGCAGCGATGTTCGCGGCGAGCACGGCGGCGACGCACGCCGCAGCCGCAGAAGCGCGCTCCCGGAAAGACGAAGCCGACGAGCGTACGCGCACCGCGGAGACGGACGTCGCCGCGCTCGAGCGTGAGCTCGACTCGTCGGAGGCCGAGCGCGTGCAGACCGCGACGCGGCTCGAAGAGCTCCGCGGCGCGCTCGAGGCGCGAGCCACGCAGCGCGAGCGCACGTTGACCGCACGGGCGATCGCCGAGCGACTCGAAGCGGCGGAGCGTGACCACTCGAGCGCGTCGGAGCAAGCGGAGCGAGCACGTGTGCTCCGGGCGGAGGCGACGCGCGTCCGCGATGGGCGCATCGCAGACCGAGACCGCGCGCGCGAAGCGTACGAGCGAGCCGCTCGTGGGCTCGGCGACCTCCAGGCGGGGCTCGACGAGCTTCACAGCCGCGCCCACGCCCAGCGGACCGCACGGACTCGGCTCGCGGACGCGCAGCGTTTGCTCGGCGAGCCTTCGCTCTCGGGAGAGGGGCTCGATGACGCCCTCGGTCGTGTTCGCGCGGCCCTGCACGACGTGGACGCGCGGCGTGCACGCGCCGAGCGCGAGCGCGCCCTCTCGGCGGTCCAGGAGAGCGAGCACGAAGCGGCCCTCGGCGCGCTGATCGAGCTCCGCGGCGCGCCGATCGAGGACGGCGCCGCGCTCCACGATCTCGCGCGTCGCGAGCTCGCTCGTCTCGGAGCGCTCGAGCACGTCGCCTCGCGAAGAGAAGTCATCGCGCGGGACCTCGCGAGCGCCGAGACCGACGTCGAGGCCACGCGAAAGGCCCGGGCACGCGCCGTGTCGCTCGCCATCGCGCTCGACGGCGATCCTGTCGCCGCCGTGGAGAGCGCGCGGGCGAGCGCGGACTCCGGCGTGCGGACGAGCGAGGAGGAAGCACGCCAAGCGCGGGCAGAGGCGGCGGACGCGGCACGACGAGCGAGCGAGGCTCGAGCCGAGGCCGAGGCCCTGGAAGCGACGATGACTCGCTGGGAGACCCTGGCGCCGGTGATGGCGCGGCTCGACGCGCGATCGGTCGAAGACGTCGCTCGCAGGCGAAGCGAGCTCGCCGAAGAGCAGCAACGCATGCGTAGCGCCGTCGCCTCCGCCGAGGCGACGCGGAACGAGCGATCGCGCGAAGCCGACCTCCTCGATCAGTCAGGCGGCTTTCCGAGCGAGCTCCTCGCGGTGCGCGACGTCCTCGCCGCCGATCTCCTCGCGTCACGCTTCGAGACGAGCAGCGCGGACGATGCTCCTGCACTGGAAGCAGGACTGGGTCCGCTCGCACACGCTCTCGTCGTCTCCGATCCCGCCGCCGCCGCCGATGCGCTGGCGCAATGCGCCTCCCCACCGGCAACGGTCTGGCTCGTCGCGGAGGAGGACGTGCCGCGGATCGTCGAAGCGGCGCGTGCTCAGATCGGCTCGTCGGAGACGATCGACGTCGTCGTGAAGGAGGGCTTCGCCCTGCGAGTCACACGACGGCCGTCGCGACCGCTTCTCGGACGCGATGCGCGCGCGCGCCGTGCCGCCGAGCTTCGCGTCGAGGCCGAACGAGCCGGTGAGGCCGTCACGACCGCGCTCGAGGACGTGCGCCGCGTCGACGCGCTCTTGCGCGACGCCGACCGGCTCCTCGGCGAAGCCGTACTGCTGTCGGCCGGCGATCCGGGACCGAGAGCGACCGCGGCGAGGCAGCGGGAGAAGGACGCGCAAGCCATCCATGCGGAGGCCGAGTCGCGAGCGACCGCCGCGGATGAGCGCGCCGCGACGTTTCGCGCGCGGCTCGCCGGCGCGGTCGAGCTTCTCGCCGACGCGCATCGCCTTGCACCGCCGGGCCCCGAGGAGCGTGTCGCCGAGCTCGCGCGAGCGCAGGGCGAAGCGGACGCAGCCACACGGGAGCTCGCGCGCACCGCGAGCGCGCGAGCGGTGCTGGCCGAGAAGCTCGACGTGCTCCGACATCACCTTCCGGGCGCGACCTCCGGCTCCGTGGACGATCGCGAGGCGCTCGAGACCGAGCGCGATCGCCTCTACGCGGCCGAGGGCGCGCTCGCAGACGTGATCGCACGCAAGGACGCGCTCGCCTGGGAAGACGTCGATGCGACGCTGGCCGATCGGAGCGCCGTTCGCGCGTCGATCGAGACGCAGCACGAGGCCTCCCGACTGGCGAGCTCCGCGGCCGAAGAGGCCCTCCGTGCCGCGGAGACGGCATGGGAACAGACGAACGTCGCATGGCAGACCGCCGTGGGCGATCTCGCGGCGCGCGAGGCATCATGCGGGCGTGTTCGCGCAGAGCTGGCCGCGGCCGGCGGTCAGGAGACCGCGGGGGCATCGCTCGAAGCTCTCGACGGCGAGATCGCAACGCTGACGGCTGCGCAGGAGCAGAGCCGCGCGCGAGAGCGTGAGCTCTCGACGTCGATCGCGGTCGCACGCGAGCGGCGGGGCCACGCCGAACGCGCGCTCGTCGATGCGCGCGCGCGAGCCGCCAAGGTCGACGCGGTCCATGCGCCCGCGCAGGCCGAGTGGCGTTCGTTCGCCGAGCTCGCCGAAGCGGCGGGTGTCCTCCCGAACGCGCCGGCAGCCAGCACGCGCTCACCCGCCGAGCACCTTGCGGAAGCACGGGCGCAGCGCGCGCTCCTCTCGACGCGGCTCGAGCACGCGCGCGGAGGCGCCGACGGCAAGGCTCAGGTGACGGCCGCCTTCGAGCGCGGCGGGGACGCGCCGGCCGCCTATCTCGAGGCCTGGCTCGCGGCGCGCGCATGGGTGATGCGACGCTTGCCGACGCAGTTCGCGGACGTCGCCGATCCGGCGGATGCGCTCGAGCGTCTCCGGTCCGACCTGGCAGCGCTGGCCGACCGCGTCGTCCGTCACGAGGCGGACCTTCGCGGCACGTCGGAGGACGTCGCGCGCGGCATCGACGTCCAGCTCCGCAAGACCGCGACGCGCGTTCGGCGTCTTAATCGCGATCTCGCGAACGTCGCGTTCGGGAGCATCGGAGCCGTTCGTGTCCAGGTGAAACGCGTGGAGAGGATGGGGCTCGTCCTCCGCGCCCTTCGCGGCGGAGAGGTGCAGGAGCTCCTGTTCCAATCGGACCTGCCCTTCGAGGACGCCCTCGCCGAGGTCTTCCGTCGGTATGGCGGCGGCGGCCGCTCCGGAGCGCAGAAGATCCTCGACTATCGCGAGTATCTCGACCTCGTCGTCGAGATCCAACGGAAGGCGAGCGCCGCGAACGAATGGGAGGCGGCTTCGCCGACACGACTCTCGACCGGCGAGGCCATCGGTGTCGGCGCTGCGCTGATGATGGTCATCCTGACGGAGTGGGAGCGCGACGCGAACCTCCTCCGCTCCGATCGCCCCACCGGCACGCTCCGCTTCCTGTTCCTCGACGAGGCGAACCGCCTCTCACCGGACAACCTCGCCGTCCTGTTCGATCTGTGTCGAGCCCTGGACCTCCAGCTCCTCGTCGCCGCTCCCGAGGTCGCACGCGCGCACGGCAACACGACGTACCGCCTCGTCCGGCACGTCGATGCGTCGGGTCGCGAGGAGGTGCTCGTGAGCGGGCGCCGCGCGGTCACGCCGAGCTCGACGCAAGAGCCCGCCCCCGAGGCCCCCCCTGCCGAGAGCGAGCTCGGTGAGCAGGCGACTCTCCAACTGGTGGAGAGGCAAGAGTCGCAAGAGCCCACTGGCGATGCCACCGCTCCCGAGAGCGAGCAGGCGACTCTCCAACTGGTGGAGAGCCAAGTGCCCGCCGACGCCGACGCCACTCCCGAGAGCGAGCAGGCGACTCTCCAACTGGCGGAGAGCCAAGAGCCCGCCGCCGCCGCTCCCGAGAGCGAGCTCGGCGAGCAGGCGAGTCTCCAATTGGTGGAGAGCCACGAGCCGGGATAGCCTCGTAGGCGAGGAATGCGGACGCTCTACAAGCTCCTGCGGGCCGGCTTCCACACCGGGCTTCTCTTCCTCCTCCCGTGGCTCACGGGCGCGCTCACCGGCATGGGCTTCGACGTGAGCGAGGTGACGGAGACGTCCGGGCAGTTCGCAGGCATGTTCGCGATGATCGTCGTCCCGCTCCTGCTCCTCCAGATCCTCGCGATCTCGATCAAGGTGGGGCGCGAGCTCCGCGCCAAGCGCGCCGAAGGTCGCCGCGGCTTCGGCGTGTTCGTCGAGGCCGTCGATCGTCACGTCCGGATCCTCACCGGCCGCGGGATGGGGCTGGCGGCCGTCTCCCTCGCCATGGTCGCGATCGCGCTCAGCGCGAGGTGGGGCCAGTTCGGTGTCCTTGCCGTCGCCGGGCTCGGCATCATGTACCTCGCTTCGACGGGAGCGACGCTCGTCTCCGCCTTCGCGGTCCGCGCGTTCGATGACCGCGTGCGCCGCGGACGAGGCGCGATCGATCGCGAGATGTCGCCCACCGTCGTCGACGCGGGCGACGCGGTCGAGGAGCGCTTCTTCCTCGCGCGAGTGCCCGTGCCGCCGGGCTTCCGCCTCCACATCGAGGAGCAGCTCCCGTACCGTCTCGGCGGCGACACCCGCTTCGCGCTCGACCGCAGCGTGTCGCGTGCCGAGGTCACGGTGTCGGCCCCGCTTCCGCGAACGCCGCGCGGCGTCTACCGGCTCGGCCCTGCGGATATCTGGTACGAGGACATCCTCGGGCTGACGCGCGTGTTCGTCGCGGCGCGCGCGTCGGCTTCGCTTCGCTCGCTCCCGCGCCTCCGTCCCGTCGTCTTCGACAGGAAGCCGCGATCGAGCTCGAAGGCGGAGGGGCCCCTGAGCGTGCTCTCGCGCATCGCGACGGAGGAGCACTTCCGAACGCGCCAGTACGTCCCGGGAGACGACCTTCGCCGCGTCCACTGGAAGCAGTCGATCAATACCGGCAACCTCATGGTCCGCGTCCCCGAGTCGATCCCGTACGCCCCGACGCGCGTGCGCCTCGTGCTCGACACGTACCTTCCGCCGGGATGGCGCATGGCAGCGACCACGGGCGGTCGAAAGCTCAAGGCAGGCGAGCGGGCGGTGGCACGCGCACCCGACGCGATGGAGGACGTGCTCGATCTCCTCGTCGAGGGCTGGATCGGCCTCGCGCACATGTTGCTGAAGCGCGGCGAGAAGGTGACGCTGGTCGCGCCGGTGCGGGAGGGCAACGACGTCGTCGTCCGCGAGATCGAGTGCAAGCGCGGCGAGGAGCGCAAGTGGCGCGCGATCGGCGCCGACGCCGCCTGGCAGCACGTCGTCGATCCGGACTCGCTGATGGGCAAGATCGATATCGCTCCAACGAACGCGAAGGCGAGCAGCATCGTCGTGTCGGCCGGTCTCTTCACCGGGAACACGCGCCCTCAGCCCGGCACCTCGTTCGTGATCGCGGACGGCGCGTCGGTCGTGCCGGACCTCCCGAGCGACGACCTCGGCTTCCTTCGCCGCATGGTCATCTCCGACTATCCCGTCGGCGCAGAGGACAACCGGCTCGACCTCGCGAAGCTTTTCTCTCCTCGCCCGCCGAAGCCGGAGATGGTTCGCGCCGAGCTCGCGCGCGCGATGTCCTTCGCGGTCGACCACGCACGCTCCGCGAACGCGCCGGTCACGATCGTCCGGAGGCGCGGCCTCTCGATCTCGCTGGAGGCGCCGTGAAAGCGGGCCGGCGATGACGAGCCGCACGCGCGTCCCGCGCTGGACCCCGCCCCTCGGCGAGGCGCTCCGCCTCGCCTGGCGCCCGGCGCTCGCCTACCTCGCCTTCACGGCGCTCGGCTCGCTCGCGCTCATCCTCACCTCCGCCTTCTACTCGCGCGGCAGCGGCAAGGACGTCGTGATCTTCGCGCTCGGCACCGCGGCGGGACTGGTCGGCGTCCTCCTCGGCCAGCTCATCGCGGTCCTGCGGATGCGCGCGCTGCCGGTGTTCATCGCCGCGGGGATCTGCGTCGCCCTCGCCGTCTGGGTGATGTCGTTCACGAACCCGCCCGGCGGCGAGTACATCCAGGTTCCGTTCGTCTTCTTCTGCTTCGCGTTTCCGTGCGGGCTGCTCTCGCTGATGCATCGCTGGGAGCTGTTCGCCTCCTTCTGGCCGGCGGCCTCCTGGATCGGCGGCGTGTTCTTGATCCTGAACGAGGAGAACCGCGTCGGCGCGTGGGAGGAGAACAAGGTGTCGGCGTGGCTCCCGGTCCCGCTGCTCTACCTTGGCTGCTTCCTCGTCCTCCTGCTCCTCTATCTGGCGGCGAAGCAAGCCGCGCGCATCGAGATGTGGCAGGCGCTCTCGGGCGCTGCCGCGAGGCGCATCTCGAAGGCCGAGACGACGAAGCAGCGCGTCTCTGCGTTGCCGCGAAAGAACCTCGTGCCGCTCCTCGTCGTCGCCGCCCTCCTGTTCGGAGGCACCGCGATCCTCGCGCCGTACCTCTGGCGGACGGGCAAGGGCAACCGCGAGAGCCACTCCGAGCCGCGCGAGCACGACGACCGTCCACCCCGCGAGGGCCCGGACTTCGACGGCGAAGGGATCGTTCGTCAGATGCAGAAGCTGGCGAACGCGGCCAAGGAGACGTTGCCGAAGCTCTGGCCGCTCCTCTTCCTCGTCGTCCTCTATCGCCCGACGAAGCGCGCGCTCCTCCTCACGCATCTCAAGACGCCGATCGTGCCGGCGCCGCCGTCGGAGCGTATCGACAACCTCTGGGAGTACGTCCGCATCGCCGCCGAAGACGCCGGTGTCGTACCGACCTCCGCCGACTCGGTCGAGCAGCTCATGGTGCGGATCCGTGTGACGAAGCGCGCTTCACCCGCCCTCGAGAGCGCAGCGGAGATCTACATGCGCACCCGCTACGGCTTCACCGTCCAACCCGGCGACGCGCTCGCCATGCGCGGCCACGCATCCGAAGCCGCAACGGCGCTCCGCAAAGACCTCGGCGTGTGGGTCACGGTGAAGAACCTCTGGCGCCCGCTCTCGTGATCGGCGCGGTGAAGCCGCAGGTCGTTGCTGTCGGTGACGGCCGACGAGCACTCAGCGCGGCGTGAAGCCCGTGCCGACGGGCGGTGGGGCCGTCGGACCGTCGACCGTCTCTTCTGCGCACGGCGCGCGCATGGCGGTTCGCGGAGCGAGCGACCGGGGCTAACATTCACGGTCATGAAACACCGCGGCCTCGTGCTCGCCACACTGGGCGTCTTCGTCTTTGCTTGCTCGGACGACGACGACAAGCCGAAGCGGTCCGAGCTCGCGACCTGCAACGGCCTCTCGGAGTTCCGCTTCGAGAGCGGGACGGACGGGCACGCCGATCCCTTCGGCGCCAAGGCGGCGGGCCAGGCCCGCGCGGGAAAGATCCGCGACGCCTCCCAGATCGTCCAGGGCCCGCTGGCGCGCCAGCAGGTCCGCGTGGGTGACTTCGCGCTCGCGAACGATCGGATCGCCGTCTACATCGAGGCGGAGGGCCGCGCCGACGGATACGCGCCGTTCGGCGGAGACATCGTCGCGATCGAGCCCGTCGGCGCCGACGGCAAGCCGACCGGCGCATCGCAATACGGCGAGACGCTCGTCGCCCTCTCGCGACAGACCGTGAAGCCCGACAAGGTGAGCGTCATCGCCGACGGCTCCGACGGCAAGGCCGCGATCGTGCGCGTCTCCGGCGTCCTCACGGACATTCCCTTCCTCGACACGTTCAAGGCGCTGTCGCAGGCGGAGTACGGCTTCCCGGCCGCGATCGACTACGTCCTCGAGCCGGGCGCGGAGAAGATCACCTATCGCCTCTCGGTCGCGAACACGACGGCGGAATTGGTCGACTTCGCGAACCTCCAGCGCGTCGGCTTCTTCCACGCGGCGCGCAGCAAGATCTTCACCGAGGCCGGCGGCTTCGCGCCTCCGAAGGGCGAAGGTCCCTGGGTCGCGTTCGACAGCGGCGAGTCCGGCTTCCTCGTCCGCGCCGCTGAGGGCCGGCCGATCCGCTCCGAGCTCGAGGTGAGCGGCTTCCAGCTCTTCAGCGTGTCGGGCCTCTCGGTGGAGGCGTGCGAGAAGAAGACCGTCGACTACCTCGAGATCACCACGGGTAGCCCCGGCATCGACGGGGTGCTCGAGGCGAAGCGTCGCGCATACGGCGAGCCCGCCTGGCGCGAGCTCCGCGGTGTCTTGAAGGAAGAGGGCGGCGCCGGCCTCGCAGGCGCGTTCGTCCACGCGACGTCGCCGAGCGGCCAGTACCTCACGCGCGCGCTCACGAACGCGCAGGGCGAATACACCCTCCACGTCCCTCCCGGCCCGGTCTCTCTCACGCCGACGCTGAAGGGGTGGGCGATCCCCGCTGGTACCGCCGTAGCCGACGGCGCGACGACCGCGGACCTCACGCTGCCGAAGCGCGCGACGATCCAGGTGAAGGCGACCGACAGCGTGACGAACGAGCCGATACCGGTGCGGGTCCAGGTGATCCCGGCCACGCCGCCGGCACTTGCACCGGCGTCGTTCGGCCTCCGTGAAGAGGTGAACGGACGACTCTGGTCGGACTTCGCGATCACGGGGGACACCGTGCTGCCGGTAGATCGGAAGAGC
>ERZ778028.1797-NODE-1797-length-19391-cov-5.791632_pt1 | contig 19391 bp, 20 predicted proteins | sample MGYA00375758_ERZ778028 | MGnify/ENA primary metagenome ERZ778028 (study PRJEB29350, sample SAMN05389828) | bioreactor metagenome | isolation source: Thiocyanate bioreactor | place: South Africa: University of Cape Town | collected 2014-03-17 ... | reverse complement strand
TGGTTTTCAGATTTAATTGGCATGAAGATGATACTCCACTTGATGTAGGTGACAAAATGCCTATCTACACCTTTGAAGTACGGGCTTGGGGAGCAAGGGAACAGCCAACCGACTTAAGGATAATAGTCTTGCTGAACCATCTTCTACTATAGTTAATACACTTAACGTCTGCTAAATAAAGTAGAAGAACTCCATCTTGTATTTAAATGGCTCGTGACATAAATATTTTGTAAATACAACATCAAGGATAATCAGAGGGTTTGGGTGTCAATTTCAATGGTGATGGCGATGAAAGTCTATCAGTTTCCGCTTGAATTTCCTCTTCGATAGTCGTCGTAGGCGGCGATTCCACATTGGATTGTTCTCTTATTTCAGGAGAACTTAATGCGGGCTTTGGAGAATGCGTGGGCATCAACGCTTTCATCACAGCATAGCTGCTGCCATCGGATGCTTCTTTTGTTGCATCAGAGTTTGGAACAGGCGTTGGCGAACCTCCTGGCATAAATGCTGCCATGACCGCATCACTGTCTGCTTTTTTATCTTTGTCTTGAACTCTTAAGCCAAAATGAGCTTCCTGAGGAAGCTGGTCAACGTTCAATGCAAAAGGGAATTTTGAGTAAAACCATGTATGGGCGTAATCGATAGGAATTTTCGGTTTAATGATGAGTGGGGCTAAAATATGGCCATTTGCCTGTAAGTCTTTATTAGCATTCGCAAAATAAACAATGCAGGACTTCTTTCCTAAATCAAGTGCCACTTGCGCACGAAATTGATTCATATCACCCGTATGAAATGCTTTAACTGCTTTTTCGCCAGTCTCATCAAGCTCTAAACCTACTCCTAAACCCCAGGCAAGACGTTCTTTCACTTTTATTTCTACATGTTCCGCAGCAGGTTGTGTTTCTCCTGGCAGTCTTTGATTATCCTGAGTTAAACTGATTTGCTTTTTAAATGCTTCTTGCATAATGGGGCTGGGATCGTTCATCCAGGCAATCATCAACTTTGCATAATCACTGGTTGTGGTGAAGAGGCTATTAGCGGCATTAGCTTTATCTTTATCATCTTCAGAGGCTCCTGGTGGCACAAACCTACTCTTTTTCATACCTAAAGCCAACTCACCAAATACATGCTCTTGGGCTAAAGCACCCAGTGACTTCTCAGTTTGCGCCTGAATCACGCTTTGTAGATACTCGAGTCCCGTACCTGAGTAAGCATATTCAGTACCAGGCGTAAAACTCAAAGCAGCACTACTATCAATTCCTAACCCTGATGTATGGGAAAGCAGCATTCTAGGCGTAATTGTTTCAGCGGATTTACTATCTTTTTCGCTTAATTTTATTGGGGTGTGAGTGTAGTCCCCGTTTGAGGTTACAATTTCTTTAATTTGCTCTTCACTAAGATGTAATTTCGTCTCGTCTTTCTTTCTAAGGTCATTTATTTTTTTTTCAAATAAATTAAAATCAATGATAGTTACATTTTCACATTTCTCATCAGGTGTAATATAATACAGTTGCTGAGTATCCTTCTCTTTGATAAATACATAACTGTTTTTATATTGCGCGCGACTCTCTTTCTCAGGTAATTGAGACATCAATTGGAGGTCACGCCCTTTTTCTCCATGCTTCTGGAAAAAAGCATCCAAAGAAAGACTGTCATGAAGGGGTGTATCTAAACCAATAGCCCTATTATGAGAATCTTTTAAAACACCTTTGTCGATAAGTTTTAATACCAGATAAGCAAAAGCAGGCTTGCTCAAAGAGGCCGCACCGAAAACAGTATCATCCTGCACATCGCTCACAATTGAAGTATCACGTGTGTCGGTTGTGCCAATGTTTGTTGTTGACGGAATGGTTGTTTTACCATCTCTATACGCAATACTGACACCTGGGATATGAGCTTTACGCATAGTGGATTCAATCAGTTCTCGGTCAATTCCTGTAATCTCCGGCATAATTTAGTGTCGTAAAATGTTCACTATGGGCTAATTATAGCATGATTCCATGCTAATTTAATTCATAGGTACGGTAATCTCAGATAAGTGGGTTAGAGAACTGGTGCACTAGCATTAGAGTTAACTTGATGGGGAAGGAAAATAAAGTATATAGGCTACCTCTTTGAAATATTATTAGTTAGAACTCAATGTTCATCTTCTGCATCAATCTTGCAAACGGTATATTGTTGCTTTATGAACATTAAAAGTTTTAGCAACCTCACTAACTGATTTATCTTCTTGTAATAGACGCTTGGCCAATGATTTTTGCTCTGCATTCATTTTTTCAGGACGACCAAATCGTACCCCTCGTTTCTTAGCCGCTGCTCTACCAGCACCAGTACGTTCACGAATTAAATCACGTTCAAATTCAGCAATACCTGCAAATACGGTCATTACCATTTTACCACCAGGTGTGGTTGTATCTGCCCATGGCTCAGAAAGAGACAGAAACGAGCCTTTAGCTATTTGGATCGAATCAACAAGCTCAAGCAGCTGATGTGTTGAGCGTGCTAATCTATCCAATTTCCAAACGACAACTACATCCTTGGGGCGCAGCTGTTCGAGCATCCGTTGTAATTCAGGACGTTCTTTTTTAGCGCCTGAAATTTTTTCTTGGAAAATACGACCACAGCCAGCCTCTTTTAAAGCGGTTAACTGTAATTCCAAGTTTTGGTCGGTGGTTGAAACTCGCGCATAGCCAATTTTCATATTTATATCCTTTAAATTCGTTGCAAATTATATCGCAAAAGAATAGACTTTTGCACCTGATATTTGCAACGAATTTGAGTCAATGAATCCGCGGCATCAATTTTCGCTGCAAAACTTCTAAGTTTAGCAACAACACCTATTGATTTTGGATAAACATGCCTGTTAGTTTTCTCTCCCCAGTACAATGTGACAATTACGCTAAATATCCTACTGACCTACCACCAGATATCGTAGATAGCCTTTTTTTCCTCGATGATCAGGATATGGAGTGGATTGCAAACAAGCGTGGTGACTTCAGCAGGTTAGGTTATGCATTACAGCTGACAACAGTTCGATTTATTGGAGCTTTTATTTCCGACTTGAATCAGATTCCTCGTGTGGTAATTGAGCGAGTTGCTATTCAAATCAAGGTTAATGATCCTGAAAGTTGCATATCAATGTACATGAAAAGTGAGCAGCGTTGGCGTCATGCTGTTGAAATTCGAGCGCGTTATGGCTATATAGAATTTGCTGAAAAAGGTAGTCGTTATCGTCTTGGTCGCATATTATGTGCACTATGCTGGACTGGTACTGACAGACCTGGAGTGCTTTTTGATCATGCAGTGGGTTGGCTATCGACCAACAAAATATTGTTACCAGGTATTACAGTTCTTGAGCGTTTTGTTGCAGAAATTCGCTCCAGGATGGAGTCTCGCTTATGGCGAATGTTGATTAAAAATTTAAGCGCATCACAACAGGAAAAACTGAATGACCTCTTGGTGGTAGAGGATGACGAACATCTGTCATTGCTTGATAAACTGCGTAAAGGTCCGGTTAGCATCAGTAGCACAGCTCTTGTGCAAGCATTAAAACGGGTTGAGTCTGCCCGCAACATTAGTGTTGAATTACCACTGTACCGCATCCCCGCCTGTAAAATAGCAACACTTGCACGCTTTGCTAATACGGCAAAAATTACAGCCATCAACCGCTTGCCGTTTGAGCGTAAAATGGCGACGCTCGTTGCTTTTGCGAATCATTTTGAGTCAGACTCCCAAGATGATTCTCTGGACGTGCTCAGTATGGTATTGCGTGATTTATTCTCAAAGGCCAAGCAAGAAAATAAAAATACACGACTGCGAACTCTTAAAGATCTCGATCAAGCTACAGCCACATTGGTCGATGCATGTAAATTACTACTGAATACAGAATTATGTGATCATGAAATTCGGGACACAATTTATACAACAGTAGGTCATGAAGCGCTTGTATCTGCAGTTGAAAATGCCACTGCCTTAATCAGGCCGCCAAGTAATGTGTTTTATCATGAGCTTGAACAAAAGGAAAAAACAGTTCAGAAATTTTTACCTTCGCTCCTTCGAGTAATAAATTTTGATAGTAATCAAGCGGGAAAACCTCTTCTTGCCAGTCTTGAATGGTTAAAGGGAAAACAAACGGATGAACCGCCAATGGAGATTATTGGAACATCATGGAAACGTAATATTGTTATTAAAAATGAATGTAGCGTTATCAATTGGCCACAAGACGAACCACGACCCACTTATCGCGTCATAAAGAAACTTGTAAAAACCCAAGATGGTATCATTTTGCATAACGATAAACTTTTATATGCTGACCTTATCAATAAAAAAATTAAGGAAATCGTTGTACCAGAGAAAAAACAATCTCAAGTTGAGAAATTGAAAAAATCCATTTTAAACATGAAGGAAGTTCAAAAAAACGCAAATAATAAAGAGCTTGCATTAATAACATCAATAACTGGCCGGGATAGCAATAGAACTACAATTGACCGAACAGCATATATATTTTGTGTTCTTGATAAATTGCAATCGGCACTGAAACATAGGGATGTGTTCATAAGTCCGAGTTGGCGGTATGCTGATCCAAGAGCCAATCTTTATTCTGGCTCAGAGTGGGAGGCAATACGTCCTATGATTTGCCGCTCATTAAATTTAACAATTGACCCAATGTTAGCCATAACAAGCCTTACAGATGAACTACATCAAGTGTATCGGTTAGTTGCTGCAAATATTGATAATAACCCTGCTGTTCGATTTGAAACAGTTAAGGGTAATGAGGAGCTGATTCTAACTCAGCTTGATGCACTTGATGAGCCTCCATCATTAAAAGCATTGAGAGCTGCTGTAAAAGCCAAATTACCACGTGTCGATTTACCCGAGATGGTACTTGAGATAGCCACACGTACTGGATTTGCGGATGGATTTACCCACATCAATGAAGGAAGTGCGCGTGCTGAGGATCTATTAATCAGTTTATGTGCTGAATTGCTAGCAGACGCTTGCAATACTGGACGAGAACCGTTTGTTCGTGAGGACATACCTGCTTTAAAAAGAGATAGATTGGTATGGGTTGATCAAAATTATATTCGAAATGAAACGATAATGGCGGTCAATGCCATTTTAGTTTCTGCTCAAAATCAAATTCCATTAGCTAAGAAATGGGGCGGAGGCGATATTGCATCGGCTGATGGCATGCGCTTCGTTGTACCGGTTAGAACAGTGCACGCTGCTCCAAATCCAAAATATTTTAAATCAGGTCGTGGTGTCACTTGGTACAATCTAATCTCTAATCAACGAACTGGCTTAAATGCTGTAACAGTACCTGGCACTTTACGTGATAGCCTAATATTGTTAGGCGTTGTTCTTGAGCAACAGACGGAATTACAGCCAACGCGGATCATGACAGATGCAGGCGCATACAGTGATATTGTATTTGGACTGTTTCGTTTGTTGGGACTTCGTTTCAGTCCGCGATTGGCTGATATGGGTGGTGCTAGATTCTGGCGGATTGATCCGTTGGCTGATTATGGAAAGCTCAATGTACTTGCAAAAAGTCGTATAAATATAAATCTTGTTCCTCCTGAGTGGGATGATATTTTACGTTTATTGGCTTCATTAAAACTCGGGAGAGTTCCCGCAGAAGGCATTATGCGCACTCTTCAAGTTGCTGATAAACCAACTCGTTTAGCCAAAGCAATTGCCGAAATTGGGCGAATTGACAAAACTATCCACATGCTCAATTATCTTCATGATGAGTCATTCCGTCGTCAGACTTTGGTACAACTAAATTTGGGCGAAGGCAGACACAGTTTAGGTCGTTCTGTTTTTCATGGTAAGCGAGGAGAACTTCATCAGCGGTATCGTGCAGGGCAAGAAGATCAGTTAGGTGCCCTTGGACTGGTTTTAAATATCATTACACTTTGGAACACTATTTACATGGATGCTGCCATTAATCAATTACGACAAGAAGGCTTCCCCGTATACGATGAAGATGTAGCCAGACTGTCCGCATATGGATATGGTCATATTAATATGCTCGGACGATATTCCTTTGCCATGCCAGATGAGGTAAAACGTGGTGAGTTAAGGCCATTAAGAACAACAGAAAAGCCTTAAGTCGGTTGGCTGTTCCATTGCTCCCCAAGCCCGGAGAGCCAACAGTAGGTCGTTTGACCGAAAACGGTATTACCTTGGCATTTAATTGGAAATCTTATAGGCAAAAATAAAGGAGTGTTTGAATTGTTATTTATATCCAGATTGGTGAATGAATCGATCTTAATTGGGGAGGGGATTGAGGTGAAAGTTATGTTGATCGAAGGTGGGACGGTTTGTATTGGAATTCAAGCTCCACGCGAGATGTCAATTAGTCGCAAAGAATCGTTGAAACAAATTAGAGCAATTGTAAGAAAAAGTCTTGTTAAAAGGGAGTACTAATGAAGGCAATAAAAACACTCATGTTATCCATCACTCTAATGGCGATGAATGGGATTATTTATGCAGACGCTGGATCAAAAGCTCAAAATCATAGTCAGGTTAATCATGTTTTTTTAACAGACAATATAATGATAGGTCAAAAGGGAGTTGATTATTTTAGAAGCGTTCTTAAAGGAAGTCAGCTTTATACCTTTTTAATCTCTCTGGACAGTGGTGTTCCTCAAATAGCCAGACAAGTGGAATATGTGGCTTTACTCAATGAGGTTCATAGGGCAAATCAAACCCTGGCACAATTGTTGGTCGAAGTACAAAAAAACAATCACTTGTTAAGCCAGAACAAGTTCAATAAGGGAGGAGTCATTGATGGATAAGCACTCTTTTTAAAAGCTCAAAAACAACACACCATTAATTTAAAAGAATGAAAAATGAGCACTAATTGGGGCTCAGGGGATTTTTTTAACCAAAAAAGGAGAAAGTGATGAACTGTTCATCAGTTTTAAATGATTTAAGCCTCAAAGGCTTTATGTATTTTGAAAAATTAACACCCGTTTTAATACTGGGATTCATTGTAGCGTGTCTCCTTCCAGACTTAAGTTTTGCAGGAACTAATCATCTGGCAGGACTTAAGGACGAGGTGGCCGCTACCTTTGGTGCAAAATCAGATACTCCTTATTTTATCCTCTTGGCTGAGGGACTTGCAGGTGCCTATGCGTACATGAAAACGAAAAACATTGCTGTTTTAGCAGGGGTTCCTGTGCTGATGATATTCACTAACTATGCGTTGAAATAATGGAACGAAATTACCAAACCTTCATGCTCTCTGATGAGCCAAAAATAGCCGGCATACCCATTACCACGGGCTTGCCACTCTTTTTGCTAACCGGTATTGGGCTTCTGACAGGCCTTTCCTATCAGTTGTTTATGATAGGGGCAGCCTTAAGTGCGTTGATGCATTATAAGTTTGGCGGGTTACCCATCCGCACACTTCTATCCATTGTGTACTGGGCGTTGCCGCATGGGCTCACTTCACTGTTGTTTCGTGAATTTCCTGATTCTGCTAACCGACTCTACATCAGGTGAACCTTATGAATACTTCCTACCGTGATAATGCCATTGCTAAAAACAGGCTTCTTTTAAAGCTAAGTCTGGCCTGGGCGCTTTCAAGCTCAAGTGCTGTTCTGGTTCTGGCGGGTGTTTGCTTTTATTCCCTTACACATCGGCAGGTTCATTGGTTGCCGGTATGTACCGGTGCAGAATTCAGTATAGGTCAACGGGCTTACTCACCTTCATATTTAAAAGATATGACTGAAAAAGCCGCTGATTTACGCCTGACATACAATCCAGAAACCATCGATGCGCGTTATGCCATGTTAACGCATTTAATTAAGCCAAATGTTCAGGAAGCCTTTTCCAGATTATTGGATGAAGAGCGTAAAACAGTGCACGAAAAAAATATAAGCTCGGTATTTTATAGCGAAAATATATCGGTTGATGTAGCACATCACCAGGGTCAGATTGAAGGGCTCTTATATCGCACCAGTCACGGCCTTCAATTAGCGCCTGAGCGTAAAGTTTATCGTCTGCAGTTTTCATTTCAAAACGGCCTTTTAACCCTTTCGTCCATTCAGGAGATCCATGATGCAGCCTAGTATTTACTCTAAAGCCCAAAGAATACTGTTCCTGACAGGCCTTTTGTGCGGAGGTATAGCAACAGCAGGAGCAATCCCATCGGTTATTTCATTTGAAGAAGGCGAGCAATTCAATTTGTCTTTATCGAGTATTAATTTCAACCGAGTGTTTGTTGAAGGTGAGAAAATCACTAAATTGAGCTATCCAGAGCGTGCTTTTACAGTAGATAAAAGTGAGATGGACGACCTCAACAGCATTGAAGGCTCTATTTACTTAAAACCTGCCTTTGACGTGCCTATTACCCTTTTTCTGACTACGGATAAAGGACATCATTTTTCATTGACCATCACTCCTAATGAGGCGGTTGGCAAAACCTTAAAGCTCGTGGCTAAAACACAAACAAAATTGAAATTTGTGAAAAACGATGTCAGTGACTTAAACCAAAATGAAGAAGTGCTGGCGGCGATGAAAGCAGGAGAAATTCCAAAAGATTTTCATCTTGAGCGCACGCTTTCAAGACCATTTTACATTAAAAAAGACATTAAAGTCGTTCTCCAAAAACAGTACCAGGGTGAATCTTTAACGGGTTATGTCTATCGGTTGGAAAACACGTCCAATCATGAAATAGCCCTCACAACAGAGCTTTTTTCTAATAACAAGGCACAAACGCTTTCATTAAGCGATGAGCGGCTTCCCCCAAAGAAAGTCGCTTATTTATATGGTTTGTACAGCAATGAAGGCTAACTTTAGTCGATGTGAGTGGAAAGGAGTGTGACATGTTAAAAAAACTAAAAAGCTGGTGGCTCAATAAACCTAAGTTTAATGCCAACAAAATGGCAAAAAAAGAACAGCTCAAACATGCTGCCGTTTTGTTGTTCATTGCAGGGGCGTCCTATGGATTTTATTTAACGTCTTCAGCCTCCCACAAAAAGCCTGAGCTGGAGGTGCCTGCTCATTTTGATGGTGTATTTAACAGCAAATTCAATCAGGACAGTGATGAAGCATTGATTAAACAGCAGCAGAGCCAAATTGATTCTTTAAAGGAGCTTGTGACTCAAAAGGCACAAAACAAGGAAGTTATCTCAAAAGAGGACAACTCTGAAACAAAAGCGCTGGTAGAAACCATGCAAAAACAACTTGCTCGTCTTGAGGAAGAGAATAAAAAAACCAAGGAACAATTACAGGTAGCGCTGCTGTCTTCACAACAAGCAAGCCTTGCAAGCGTTGCAGCAAGACCCCCAACACGCGAAGAAATTGAAGCAAGACAGGAACAAAAACGCCGACAGACACGCGAAATGCTCTCCAAAGGGGGTCTTGAAACAGTGCAATTCCACGGTCGTAAAAGGCAGATGCGAGAAGTACGCACTTCAAGAAATTATGTTTGGGCAGGCACATTTGCCGAAGGAGTGTTACTTACCGGAATCCTGGGCGATGCGGGAATTAATGGCTCAAAAAATATGGGAACCGCCTTAATTCGATTAACCAGTGGAGGCATTATGCCTAACGATGAGCGCTCTCACCTGGAAGGGTGTTCGGCACTTGTTTCAACTTACGGTGATTTATCAGGAAGCTCTGTGGTTTTGCATCTTGAAACCTTATCCTGCGCTGGAAAGAACATCAATTTTGAGCAAAAAGTGTATGGTTCAGTGTTTGATCTTGATGCCATGCAAGATTTACGTGGAACCTCGATTTTAAAAACTAAACCGTTGCTCGGCTATTCGGCAGCAGCAGGTATGTTGGCCGGTATTGGCGATGGCTTAAAAAATTACAATACAGCGCAATCCATTAATCCAAGCGTAGGTACGATTACGACTTATGGAAGTGCTGCCGCTTTGGGACAATCGGCAGCAGGAGGTGCCTTAAGTAATCCTGCCAATCGTATTTCAGATTATGTAATGAAAATAGCCGATATTTACCATCCTTTGGTAGTTGCACGCGCAGGACGCAAGGTCTCTGTTTTATTTACCAAAGGATTCTGGATTGATAAAGAACATCAAGTCTACGAGTCTGGTAAATCCATTGATGAGGGGCGTGCTCAAAATGAGGCAGGCGTTACCACACAGATTAGTCGAGCTTCTGATTCAAGTTCACAAATGAATGGTACTGATGCACAAAGTACCGAATCCAATTCACAGGAACTGATGATTGGTCATAACAACCGCCTGGAACAAAATTTTCTAAGCCAGCAAGGCCAGTCATCAGCACCATTGTTTTCAACCGTTCAAAATGAGGAGAAATCTCATGATTAAACAAATCCTGACAGGAAGCATCGTAGTGCTTTGCACCCTGTTGTGCGCCTGTTCCAAGTCCATTCTGGACAATGAAGACGCACGATGCCCTTTTGCAGATAGAGGCGGATGCCAGAGCATGGAAATGGTCAATCGAATGGTCATGGAAAAACGCTATACACCCGATGGCCAATTCGTACAGCAGGCTAATAACAGCGTTATCTATTCAAGATACAAATAGGGCATTTTTTAAGGTAGACCATGAATCACGCAGGAGAAATGAATGTTTGCTAAAGTGAAAGAATGGGTTCAAGAGTCCCATGAGTTACTTAAAGAGTATTTAAGTGTTGATCCTACTGGTGATGAAGCATCTAAAAAAGAGTTCACAAGTTTCAACCTTGACGAGCACCGCTACCCTTCATTCACCAGACTGTTGCCGTATCAATACTTTGATGAAGAGTCCAGGGTATTTTTTAATGAACACAATGCGGGCTTAATTTATAGGATCATTCCCCTCACAGGGGCCAATGAAAAAATAGCCGAGCAGCTCGATACACTTTTGCGCACCAAAGTCTCCCATGACTTTACCATGCAGCTTCTTTTGGTGAAGCACAATCAAGTGGGCTATGAAATTGATGCATTTGCAAGACAGTTTTCCAAAGCAGAGTTTAAAAACTTATCGGTGCTTGGCGACAATCTTAAATCCTTTTACCAAAATGCAGCGATCAATGGATTTAAAACCAACACCACTATTTCGCCTCGCCTGACTCATACAGAAGTCTTTATTGTAATCGATAAAGTCAATAAAGAGACTGAGAGTGATTTAAAAGCCTGTTTCGGGCAATTTCGTGTGTCTTTTGAAGCCTCCATGACTGCGGCAAAAATTGGATTTAAGCGAGGAGATGCAACTGATTTTCTGCATCTTTTGAATTTCTATTGCGCTAATTGCCCAGACTCTATTTATCCGCGTCCCGCAGCCTATGATCAAACAAGGCTTTTGAAGGAGCAGGCACTTTCTCATGATTTTGATGTTGAGGTTCACAACGATACCTTAATGATTCGTGGCGTGAATGGGGCAGGATGTGCTTATGAAACTGCTGTGTCGGTGCTCACTATTGACCGCTTGCCAGCTAAATTTCACTTATGGGACAACATTAACAACACCAATAATATTCTTCACCCAGAGCAGAGCATCCCTTGTAATCATATTATTTCAGTGACTTATCTTGTTGATGAGCAAGGCAAAGCGCAGGGACGCGCTAATCGAAAGACTCGAGATCTGGATAAAAAATCAAAAAGTGATTATGCCCTGCATGTTGCAGGAACTGAGAATCAAGCTCACGCCTGGCGTACTTTCCGTGATGATTTGAGCGCACAAAAGACTCGTTCCGTCAAAATGCTCTATAACGTGGTGCTGTTTTCAAGAGCCCATGAGAAAGAACATAATGTAGCAGCTGCGATCAGTGTTTATAAGTACAATGGCATTGAGCTAGCGCTTTGCAAACGGATGCAGCTCCCTTATTTTTTAGTATCTATGCCATTCCTGTTTACAGGGAGATTAATCAAGGATTTTTCACTTCCCACCATGATGTGGCCTATTTCTTCCTGGAATGCATCGCAATACATGCCGATTCTTTCGGATTGGTCAGGAGTAGGGAAGGGCATTGTTCTACCCACCATGCGCGAACAACTTGCCTGTATTGATCCCTTTTCTGGAGCATTTGGCACCAATTACAACATGGCTGTGACCGGAACCTCAGGCAGTGGGAAAAGTTTCTTTATTCAGATGCTGATGCTTAACGTGCTCTTTAATGGAGGTGATATTTTCATTATTGATATTGGCGGAAGTTATCGAAAATTGTGTGAGGCTTTGGGTGGTACTTATCTGGAATATAGTAATTTAGCGATGAATCCCTTTACCCACGTTACCGATATTGTCCGTGAACTGGATGATATTATTGCCTTATTTGAACTCTTAACCTGTCCTACCAGTGGTGCTACTGATGATGACAGAGGCACATTGCGAGAAGCAATCCTTGCGGCTTTTACCAGGATGGGAAATCAAACGCGTATTGATGATGTGCAACAGGAGTTATTAAGCCTGTACGAGCTCGATAGGGAAACCTATCCCACAGCGCGCATTTTATCAAAAAACATGCAGCGTTATTGCAGTACCTCAGAGCATGGAAAAGCGTTTAATGAGCCATCCAGATTATCTCCAGATGCCCGCATCATCGTCGTTGATTTAAAAGAAATTGAAGACAATCAAAGCATTCGTGCCCCTGTTTTATTGTCAGTTATTTCTCAATTTCAAAGACGCATGTTTGACTCAGACAGAAACAAACAAAAGATGTGCATTATAGATGAGGCCTGGTCATTTTTTACAGGAGATGAAATAGCCGCCAATTTCATTATCAAAGGGTTTAGAACCGGTAGAAGGCACAAGGCTTCCTTTGTCACCATTACTCAGGGGATTGCTGATTACTATGAATTTATAGAAGCACGTGCTGCCTGGGAGAACTCCGCGTTGAAACTTATTTTTTTACAGGAACAGGAACCCCTGATGAAACATCAAAAAGAGCATGAGACTTTTTCTGATTATGAGATCAATTTATTAACGGCTTTTCCAAAGGCCAAGGAGGCAGGTTTTTCACAGGTTCTATTACGTTCCAATGGGATTTCCTCCTTTCATCGTTTATTTGTCGATCCCTTTACCCGCGTGCTTTTGTCTTCTGATGGAGACGATTATCAAGCTGTACTTAATTATGTGAAACAGGGTATGGCGTTCATCGATGCGGTCTTGCGAGTTGCCAATGAACATTATGGAGTCTCCCATGCAGCCTGATACACGAAACGTGATGCACTGGATACTTCTTAGTGTGCTGGGATTCTTTTTAATCCTGGTGTTTGCCCGTTTTTTTGGGCATTCACTGCAGCCTCTTGTGGTAGTGGACATGAATCGAGCCATCCAGGCGCCTTCCGTGATGCTTGCTCATTCAAAACTTACTGTTGAAGAACAATCTGACATCATGAAGCGGTTTTCAGCTCTGTTACCCGAGGTAATAAAAGAGTATGGCGCCTCCCTTGGAGTCACTGTGGTGGGAAGCACGGTTCTGGCAAGCCACAACGCTTATGACATTACGGACACCATGGTCGAATTGACCATTGCAAGGATGAAACATGAATCTTAAAACAAAAAAAGGGATTGGTTTCGTGCTTGCAGGACTATTGCTATTTTCAAATGGTGCATTCGCTAAAAATATAGGTCAGTATGGTCAGGTGTTTCAAGTAGATGAAGAAGATATACGACAAATCATCATGAAGCGCCTGGAGTCGATGCAGAAAAGTGGCTCACTCCTGCACGTTCAGCGCGAGATTGAGCAACGAATCGCCGCGCACACCATAAGACCAAAGCCATTAACACTCACTACAACCAGCACACCAAAGACCTATCATATAGATCCGACTGTCACCGTCTCACATGACCTTTGGACTCCTGATGGACAATTAATAGAAAAAGCAGGACTGCGCATTAATCCCTTTGAGCGCGTTCATTTTTCTAAAACTTTATTCTTTTTTAACGCAGACGATGCAAGACAAGTCGCTTGGGTCAAAAAACATTACGCCGACTTCAACCACGTCAAATTTATTTTAACAGGTGGGGATGTACGGGTTGCAGCAGAGCTGTTTGGGCGAATTTATTTTGATGTTAATGGACTGATTTCAACGAAGCTACACATAAAACATGTTCCCAGCATTGTAAATCAGGATGGTCTTTATTGGCAGGTTAGAGAAGTTGGAGTCTTCGATGAATAAACGACTTTTATATTGGATTTTTGCAAGCATCTTCTTAATGCCTTTAGTTCATGGATCACAATGCAAGGGACATTTTGTTAATCCAATAACCGATATTTGCTGGGATTGTTTGTTTCCATTAACTATTGGTGCATCTTCGGTCGTCAAAAGCCATTACCCTGACACCAAAAACCCTGGCAGTCCTATTTGTTCCTGCCCTAACAAATTGCAGCTTTTAGGTGTCACCATAGGCTATTGGGAGCCCTTTGCCTTAGTTGATGTGACACGAAAACCCTATTGCATGGTGAATCTTGGGGTGCAGCTGCACATTAAAGACCAGGGTTTGGGTGGTTCGCAAATGCCAGATACTGATGGCAGAGGCGCATTTTATTACGTGCACTGGTACAAATACCCCCTGATGTATTGGTTGCAGGTTCTCACGTCAATTGGCTGTATGGATACAGAAGATTTTGATGTGATGTATTTGAGCGAGCTTGACCCAACATGGAATGATTCTGAATTTGCTTTTGTTCTAAACCCCGAAGCAACCCTGTTTAGCACGCCACCTGTTCGTGCCTCTTGTGCCGCAGATGCTACCAAGGCATTGACCGGAATGGCAATGGATTCTTTATTCTGGTGCCAGGGAGCTCAAGGCTCAACATACCCGCTCAATGGTTTTATCGCCAATCAGGCAAGCCCCATCAGTGCTGCCACTTTATTGGCAGAGCGCACCGATTTTAAGCTTCATCGCATTGGAGCGATTAAGGATTCGGTCGGAAAAGATTCACCCGCAATCTGTACTACCTATCGCTCTTCTATTTTGCCTAAAAGCCGGTATCGCTACCAGTTAGTCAATACGCTACCTGATGCAAAACGCTGCCAACCCTTTGGGCGCTCGGTGATTACCTGGGAAGCGGGGCATACGTATCCAGGGGACGGGGATAATTTTGGCTTTATGATTTTTCGCAAGAGAAATTGTTGTTTTCTTTAAAAAAGGAGTGTTTCAAATGGTTAATTATTTAATGCCAAAACAAAAGGTTATGGGGAGCTCGCCTCTGATTTGGTTGATGTTTTGTGGATATTATTACGTGGTTGGAACGCTGTGCTTCCTTATTATGGCACCTGATCAAGCTATGGTGATCAGTGCTTTTGCACACGGTAGATTAAAGGTTTTTTTCTTTTATTCTGGAGCTTTGTCCGGTTTATTTTTATGGTTTATTGGTGTTAGTAAAAGCGCCATTGCCATGGAAATATTTTTAAAAAAACACGAGTGGGTTAACGCATATAAGAGTCTTATTAATACGGTGTTTAGTTTTAGTGTGTTGATCGCGCCACTCCTAGTTTTAAGCTACAACCTTGCTATAAGACACCATTTAAGTCCTGTTGTATTAAACGTCTTGACTGCAGTTTTTCTTCTCCTGGTGACTTCTTCCTTTTGCCGAGCTACACGAGTATTCAAGGAGCTCAATCATGCTTAATAAAACAGTGTGGTTTGGTTTGATGTTCTGGACTGTGACGAGCCTTGCTAACACGAATGACGACATAGCCACATACCTTTCTCAAAGTAAGCGTCAAACATCCGCGATACCGAGCTCAACGATGGATGTCCTGAAGATTAAATCATCACAGACTCAATCCGAACACAAAACATTGATTGATACGCTCATGCAAAGTACTAAGGAAGGAATGCAAGGCAAGCAAAAACCGCAAGGTGCTGAAGGTGCTATCTTATTTGTATCCTTTTCAATGCCTGACTCACTTTTATTTGCGTTAGCCGATGAAGCAGCGCAGTTTCATATTCCTGTGGTCATTAATGGTTTAGTAAAGGGTGATTTTAAAAAAACCATTGAAACCTTTAAGCGGCTTAATGACGAAGCTCAAAAGCAGCATTTGAACTTTAAAGGGGTATCCATTGATCCGGTCTGGTTTAGCCAATTCGATATAACATCAGTGCCTGCTCTTGTAGTAACAGAGCTACCCAAAACCTGTGCACAAGGCAAGACTTGCACCAATCAACCCTTTGATGTGGTGTATGGCAATGCCAGCATTAAAAAAGGATTGGAACTCATCGCCCAAAAAGGAGATGCAGCACCACAACTTGCCCGCACCATTTTGGAGAATGGTCATGTTTAGACGTATTTTGGCGATCACCTGTTTTTTCGGTTTGTGCGCACCTTCGCTTGCCAATAAAACAGCACAGGATTTCCAAAATTTAAAAGAATATGCACGCTCATTAAGCAATCAACCCATGACTGCCATGAACCAGTTTAAGCCAGATACAACATTCAAGGATTATACGGAAACACCTGCACAGTCCCAACATTATCAGGGAGTTGAAACTGAAAAAACCGATTTAAATGCACAAGCCTTAAATGCCTTACAGAATGATGCAGGGGGACGTACCGTGACGGAGCATTTTGGGCAAAGCCAGTTTGAAATTAATACTAAAAATGAAGCGATTAAAAACGCCAGAATAATTGAAGAAGAAAGTTATGCCATTACCCATGGACAATCTAATGAGCGCATTAAATGCGATGAAAAGCCGCGTGCTTGTGAAACTAAATCGCATGAGGAAATCTGCCATACATCAAGGCAGTTGCCAGACCAGCAATGTGTAAAAAAACGTAAAGTGTCCGTGAACACAGAACGCCTTAATCAAAGAGCTGACTTTGAAGTATGGGTTAAGAAAAAATGGACTGGAACCATTACGATTAATCTTGTAACGGGTGCCATGAGCAATGGCCGGGGCGGTCATCTTACTAATCCAATTAAATTAAACCATCCCTGCGAAGAAATGAAAGCCACCATCCATTCGATTTTAAACAATGGTGGTTCGGCTCACTGGGTACGTGTCGTGGGTCTGCCAACCTGCCAGAATGGCGGGGTAATCACCCTTTATATTTCAGATAAGTTCAGCCGCTATTACCCAATCCAGGTGGCGCTGACGATTAATGCTCATTCCAAATCATTTGTGGAAGAAGAGCACTGGGATAATCAATGTTTGACCCTTGAGGCAAGCAGCCTATGTCAAAAAATAGATGAGCATTGTACGGATTCCAACTCAACCCGTGTCATTGACGGACTTCCGGTTACTCGTGATTGCTGGGAGCTTAATGCGAATTACCGCTGCGCATCAGCCAAAGCTGATGAATGTAAGTCTCAACGTGAAAAGGGGTGTCTGCAGGCAGGCTCGCGCTGCACATTAATGGACAATAATGCCTGTTCGCTCTATGAGCAGGTGTATCGCTGCAATGAAACAGTCTGCCCGCAGGCTGTGGCCTGTGTTCACGACCTCTTTTGTGCTGATGGGGATTGTACGGAACATGCAGCGACTCAAAATGAGGACTTTGGAACCAGCATGGCACCAATCGCTGTTGCAGGTGCCGCAGGCTCTGAATTCAGCAAGACGCAGGCGACTCTTTTTTCAGGGCATCCTGTCCGGTGCAAAATCTGGTTCTGGGATATTATTGACTGCTGTTCGAATGAAGGCTGGGCTGACAAACTTCACATTAATCTGTGTCGTGAAGAAGACAAAGCTCTAGGACAAGCCAAACTAAATTATTTAGCACATTACGTAGGCGAGTATTGCAGCCAGAAAGATCCAATTTTTGGTGCCTGCCTGGAACACAAGCGCACCTATTGTGTCTTTGACAGCAAAATGGCGCGAATTATCCAGGCAGAAGGGCGCCTAAGACAATTAAATCCCAATGCTTTGGGTGATGCAGAGCACGCAACCTGCGCGGGATTAAGTGTTGCCGAATTACAAAATCTTGATATGGGGCGCATTGATTTTGTAAGCCCTATCTATCCTTATCCTTCTGGAAAGCCAACCAAAGAGGCTGGAATTGTGGGAGATGTGGTTTTAAATACCCCAGATGCTTCAAAAACCATGGATGAAATCAAACGCCGCGTCCAACAGAAGGCAGAACAAAAATGAAACTACTCGTATCTCTTTTAATATTCATTTCAATGCCTGCCATGGCTGATTTGGTGAGCCCACCAGCTCATGGTTTTCACTGGTACAGTACAGAAGCTAAAGAGCCTAAGATGAAACCTGTTCAAACCCTGAAAGAATCAAAGCCCCGACTTACTCCTTATGAACAACTTATGGAAGTACGCAAAGCTACGCTAAATAAACTGGCGAGCGCATTAATTGCACCATCTTTTGATGCAACTTATGAATATATGAAAGCACAGCAAGTATATGCCAAAAATAATCAGAAATTTGTGCAGTACTGGCAACAAGTGCTGATGTCACATCCTGAGCTGGATCACTCCTTAAATTTTCCAACCGACAACACTGCTGTGGCGATTCGCAACGACTCAATGAATCTTTTAATGGAACGGGTTATACGTGAAGGAGCAGAGCGTTATGGATTAATCCTTTTTTACAAAGGAAACAGTTCCATTTCACAAAAATTTATTACGCATCTTGTGCCGTTCGTAAATCTTACCCATTTTTCAATGATTTCGGTTACAACCGATGGGCAACCCATCGAAGGCCTTCCTAATCCTAAAAACGTGCCACTGGAAGTAATACAAAAAAATATGGATTTGCAATCCCGCTACATGCCTGCACTGTTTCTCGTTGATTTAAAAACACAAAAGATGTCGCCCTTGTCTTATGGCTTTGTCTCTACAACAGAATTAAAGGAACGCTTGCTGGATGTGGCGACTCATTACAAACGATTCAGTTACGAGGGATTTGAAGCATGATTCTACGCACTCTATTTTTATTGCTCCTGCTCTGTATGCAGGTCACGTATGCCAATGTGGCAGTGGATGAGCTCAACGCGCTGATCTTGAAAAAGCAGGCAATAAAGGCTACAGCCCAAAAGGCACACCCCGAGATTAAAGACTTATCCAGTAATTATTATTTTGCTTTTATTTATCGAAGCACCTGCCCTCATTGTAAGAAATTTTCGCCGGTATTAAAGGATTTTTCAGACACTTTTCATATCAAGGTGCGTGCATTTAGCCTGGATAATGAGTCTTTAGATGGATTTGACGCAACGCCATTAACCCCTGAGCTTTTTCAAACCTTCTATGTCGCAGGAGGTTATAAGCCTACAGTTCCCGCCTTATTTTTAGTGAATCGGCATACCCTGGAAGCGTATGCCGTATTGTTTGGGGAGGCAACACCTTACCAGCTGGCAAAGCGTGTTCATGAATTAAAGCAACATATTGAGGAAAAGTTTCATGATTAAATTTCTGATGGCCTCAATGGCCTTGCTCTTTAGTGGAATAACTTATGCCACTGCAAGTAGCGATCTCAATCATTTTTTTAATAATCTGGGTTATTCAGCC
>ERZ778028.1796-NODE-1796-length-19446-cov-6.598474_pt1 | contig 19446 bp, 17 predicted proteins | sample MGYA00375758_ERZ778028 | MGnify/ENA primary metagenome ERZ778028 (study PRJEB29350, sample SAMN05389828) | bioreactor metagenome | isolation source: Thiocyanate bioreactor | place: South Africa: University of Cape Town | collected 2014-03-17 ... | reverse complement strand
TTTTCCCAACTTTTTTTAAAATTTTCTCTGAAGCTACTTGTTTTACTCTTGTGTTATGATAAGATTCATTCATCATTCATACCTTGAATCAATCTTATTTGATTCTAATTAACTATAAAAAATCATTCATAGCTATTTTTTTAAAATTTACGCTGAGGGTAATTATTTTTATGTCTTGATTATTAAAAAATATTTAGCCAAACATCTTTAATAAAGTATAAATTTATTTAACACATTTTGTATTAATTATCTTAAAGACAACCTTTTAATTATTTTTTTTTAACTAAGTTAACTAAATAAAAATGTTGGCGATAGTTCGAAATAGTTTTGTTCGAGCGCATACGCGAACCTTTATCACCGTCATTCATAAAGGTTATGAAGGATGGCGTCTCTTTCTGGGAACCAATGCTAAACGCCTTACTCCCGGAATTCATTTGAATATTCCAATTTTGCATACACTCCACCGAATGAACATGATGGAGATTTGCTACCCGATTAACAAGATTACCGCGACAACTCGCGATAATGTGCCAATCACACTTAACGCGGATTTCTTTTATCGTATTCAGGATTCAGAGAAGGCTTGTTTTCAAGTTGCTGATATTGGCAAATCAATTATCAGTCTTGCAACTAGCGCAATTCGAACTACTATCGGCGGAATGGATTATGACGAATGTATCAAGAAGCGAGGCGACATCAATGCTAGAATGTTGACAGAAATTATGAATGGTTGTGAGAAGTGGGGAGCCATTCCAATTAAGGCTGAAATTCAGCATATCGGACCTCTGAACGAAGGAATTACTAAGATTTTGGAGAAGCAGATGACGGCCGAGCGTTCGCGTCGAGAAACCGAACTAAACACGCGAGCTAAGGTAAATGCATCGGAAGGTGAAAAGATGTCTCAAATTCTCATCTCAGAGGGTCAAAAGCAATCAATTCAAAACAAGGCAGACGCCGATCGTTATCGAGTTGAAGCAGAAGCAGAAGCCTTAGCCGCAGCGATTCGGCTTATCACGAAAGAGACTAATGATCCAATTGCAACTATGAGTTTCTTAACGGCACAGAGGCGCTACGATGAACTTAATCGTATCGCTACAGGCCCTAATAATACTGTATACTTCAATGCACCCGAAAGTGTTTCGAGTATCGACCTTCTCACTCGAAAGATGAAGTAAATATTTTTATATTATTAACCAAGAATATAATTCTTGATATAAACTATAATTTAATGGATCCTTTCTAATTTCCTCAATTGAATCTTTATTTCCTTTAAAACGAGTATAATTATTTTTGACTGTGAAATAATTATATTTACCTTCTTCATCTTGATAAAGAAGATAATCAGTATATCTAAAATATGCTTTACGACCTAAAATTTCAAGTTCTAAACGAATACTTGCTTCTTCTTCATAATATCTTATATCGTTAATCTTTTCAACATTGAAAAGAAAAATTAATTCCATGTCTTCAAAAGTTGCTATAATACATTCTAACTCTCCATTTGAATTCCAATAAATCTTTAGATTATTATCATAAAGATTATATATCAATCTATCATAATTTACAATAATTTTTATATTCTTATCATAATATCTTTCATTTCTGAAATTAATAACTAATTGATTGTGATAAAAAGTATAATCTATTTGTACTAAAAAAGTATCAAGAATTTTTAGATATTCTTTATAACTTATATTATACGCTGAGTAAATGAAATAGTCAAAATTTCTACCGTGTAAACTATAATATGCTGATTTATCATCTTCTTTTGATGTAACTCTAAAATATGGTATATCAACTAAAAGTGAAAATGCTTCATTATATTCATCAAGATGTTCTGCTATAATTCTCTCCATTTAATTAGATTTAATAATTTTTCGATCAGAACCAAAATTATTCTTACCTTTAACTTATAATATACACCATTAATCATCTATATATTATACAGAAAATTTTCTGTATTTAACATTCACGATTAAAGAGTTAATCCATATGATGCTAACATTTCGGTGATGTCAAGTTCATCGAGCACAGTTCGAGGATCCATGCGCTTAATGAGTCGATAAGGTGGACTTTTGCTAAAGTCAAAGATTTCTGACAAGTCATTTTGATCATATCGCATCAACAGAATAACTTGACCGAGTTCGGTCATCGCAATAATGCGCTTCTTGGCAATGATGTTCTCACATTGCATCAGGAATCCAACTGTTTCAAAGCGAAAAGAATCTCGCCAACGATCCAGATCTCCACCGACGAAATTGTGAAAGCTACAGGCGATACCTTGAGGAAGATTTTTACCGGTTGAAATGATCCATAATTTGACATAGACTTCAAATCGATCACTGTGAAAATCATTTTGACGACGTTTGGCAAATTTAGGATTGTAGACAAATTTTGGCTCATCTTTAATTTCATCCTTGAAGTGCACCCGTTTTTTCGGAGCAATGGGTTTCTCCAGGGATGTAGGTTGCGAATCCTCTTTTTCAAGAATTTCTTCATTCGCTAACAATGAAAAACGATTTATTTTTTATTACTTTAAATGGACGCCGCAGCAATAATTTGGAACGCTGTTCGAAAGAATGAATTGACCACTTATAAGACAGTCTTTAAGAATAGTTATAATGATAGAGCCATATTCGCTATTATGTTATTTTTGAAACCAGATGAAAACGAAACTGATGCTATTTGGATGTATTATGATTTTAAAAATGCCAATAGTTGGTATCTATTTTATCGTATCTTTTTACCTCTTTATATACCTCCAGAAGAGGTAAAAATAAAAATGGTAAAATTACAACAATTAAAAGGAGTAAAAACTAATTATAAAACTTTACCAGAACGTTATGATTATCAAACTTTATTAAATCTTCGTGAATCCGGTTACTCTCTCAAACATCAAAGTGTGAGAGAAAGTTTTGAAAGAACCGAATTCGATGATAGACCATACACTTTAGATTTGTTGCGAGATCTTCATGGTAACACACGTAGTTTCTGGGAACAAGCAGTCTTTCTATTCCCCGATTATATCATTGCAGCTTTGATTCCTCCGGAACTAGCCTTTCTAGGTATTCTAGTTCAAAATAAAGTTAACGATTTTGATAACTTAGCAATTCTTAATTTCATGATGTGGGTTAAAACGGGCAATTCTTTTTATCATTCATTCATTCCAAAAATGATCAGTGATCGATATGGAGGAACCACCACACCTTTGAATGCCGAAACTATTCAGAAAAATTTGAAGAATCCGAATTTGTTCATGAATGCAATCATTTCATATTTGAAACGTCGCAAAGAAGATGATATTGAAAGAGAAAGAACAAAACCTCGAACGTTTACATTCTATCCAAAGAGTGCTGAAGAACTCGCAATTAATCAACTTAACCTGAAACCACCGATTGATTGTGAAAACATTAGAAAAGCTTATAGAAAAAAGAGTTTAATTGATCATCCCGATAAAGGAGGCACTGCTCAAGAATTTATTAAGACTAAAAACTCTTATGAACTGCTAAACAAACGCTATAACTGCTAGTCGAGAATAAGAATTGTTTGTTCCAATAAAGAGTTATCCAATTCATTAATCTTTTTCAAAATCTTTCTGACAAAATTTTCTCTGTATATGTCAACATGAGCAGAAAAATTCGTTTCCCCTAGAATGTAATTCATGAATGATTTTTTATCGACCGATTCAATTGAAATATCGGAATTAATAATTGTCTCTGCTAATACAGTAATAAGGGGATTTTCACCTACAATATTAATTGGTAAATTATCATCTACATCATCAAAGGGAATATCGGGCATTTTACCTTGATTCTTTTTCATTCGAATATATTCATTACTAAGCCAATAGAAATCGAAATCATAATTTTCAATGGTGTCAATACCTCCATCAATTAACCGAATAAAACCATAAGGTCTCTTATAAAAACTAAAAGTTTTCTCTTCAGGATCTAAAACGAAAATAGAACCAATTTCATGATCTCTTTCATAATCTCTTTTCCACTCTGAAAGATTTTTAACATATTTAACACCTAAATTTTTCAGAAGATCTTCTACTTCTTCGCTAATTCCTCTAATTAGATTATAATCAATTGGATCCATTTAAAGAGAAAATAAAATTTATTTTAACTTTAAACAATGGAAGATTTCATTTGTCCTATCACTGGAAAATATTTCAGTGATCCAGTTCTTGCCGAAGATGGTTATTTTTATGAATTCTATGCAATTTATGAATTGATTAGATTACAGTCGGTTAGGTTAACTCTTTCGTTTCAAGAGCCCGTCATGGGTATTAAATCGCCTTCGACTGGTGATTTGATTGAGACGACTTTGATGAGATCTTTTCAGTTCACCAAAGAATTGAATCAATTCTTAAAGGACAATAATTTACCCTATTATGATTTAAAAAGTTATAAATTTGGCTTAGTTTCTTTGAACAATAAAGATGAAGAAATCTTTGATTGGTTATTGGACGAAAAGCCCAATGAAGCAATTGAACTATTTTTTATTATGAATAAATCTACTCAGAATCAAATTCTACAAAAATACAATCTTGAAAAAGAAGAGTTTAAGAACCTATTAAACGATATTATTAGAACAAAGTTAGAAAAGTTTTTAAAGTATTAAATGAGTTTCTTTCTGGGTGGAATTGGATTACCGGGCTTTCCTGCAAATAATGGGGCTACAGGAGCTACCGGAATCACTGGAGGTTCGGGTCCTAGTGATGCTATTTATAACTCAACATACGATCCTATAGTAGAACTTCGAGCTTATCCAAGTATTATTTCAGGGTATGCACAAGAGGGATATTTTTTAGAAATGGGATCTGCCAGTGTTATTCCTCATGAACTGATGGATGTAATATTTACAGTTTTGCCTACACAAGATAATCTCATTATAAAACCAGTATTAGTTCTAGGAAATTATGAAACACCTTATATTCCTGCTATAGGTTCAGTTTCAATCGGTTATGAAGCAAGAACTGAAGGAAAAGAAAATTATGCCCTGGGAAGTTTAACAAATGTAAGTGGAATTTCTAGTTATATTCTGGGAACATCGGGTAGTATAAACGGTAATTCAAGTTTTATATTAGGAACTGAAAATAATATAACCGGTAATAATACTTATGCATTAGGCTACCGAAATAATATCTTATCAGATTTTAGTTATTCATTTGGGCAAAATATAACAATTCCTTCTGGAATTACAGGTTCGTTTTGTTTTGGTTCGAATGGAACTGCAAAAACTATTTCAGATGCTCCGAATGGATATATTCATGTTGGCCAACCATGTATTCAGCTTCTTAATGATTTGAACACAGCTATTTATATGAGTTCATCTCCAAATGCAGACGGGTTAATCTATCTCAATGGTGTAGAATCTATTCTTAATTCACAAAATATCATAGTAAGAGATGAGGGTCAATTTGGCGGTGATGTTATTGTTGGGGGTAAAGTTGTATCAAATTTTGTTCAATCAAATAATCTAAGTGAACTTTCTCTTATGACGAGCTTTGAAACAAGTTTTAATTTTGGTCAAATTATTAATGATATCCCAGTTGTTTATGCTTCATTTGGACCAAGAGGCGGTTTTATTCCCGGAAGTGCTAATCCCTCAAAAGCTATCGGTTGGACTAATAATCGCTGGTCAGGTGTTTATTGTCGTGTTATTGATATGACAGGTAATCTAACGGTATCTGGCACTAATAGTGTAAATAAAGTAAGAGTTATAAATCAAGATAAGGACGAAGTTTTTCGTGTAAATACAAGTAATAGAACTGTATATACGTTTGATGGACAAGTTGAAACTTCCGATCGTAATATGAAAAATACTATTCAAGACTCTGATTTAGGTCTTGAATTCATAGAGGCCTTAAGACCTGTATCTTACAAATTTAATAATGGAACAAGTGGACGCACGCATTATGGTTTAATTTCACAAGAGATTGAAGAACTTTTAAGTAATATTAATAAAAGCTCTACTGATTTTGCAGGATTTTGTAAAGAAGAGAAAATAGATGAAGAGGAAAATCCAATTCCAAATGAATATAAATACGCTCTGAGATATACGGAATTTATCGCTCCATTGATCAAAGCAGTTCAAGAGTTATCAGCTCAGAATAAAGCTTTAACCCAAAGAATTGAAGCTCTAGAAAATGTAATCTAAACATATTCGAAAATTGTTACTCTTTCATCATTAAGCCAAATCATCTGAATATTCACATTATCATAATTCATTTTAAAGTATGTTAGATCTTCTTTTCTAAAAATATCAAATGTATAGATAACAATATGATTATCATGTGATACTGTCGTGACTGTATATTTATAACCTCCTTCAATAATTTCTCTCTCAAAGTCTGTTTCATACATATTTGTAACGCTGTAAACTATGTTATAAATGTCACTCAAAGTTTCCCTTTCATTTAAAAGTGGATTGGTAATCAATTTTTCTCGAATAGCTTTGATAACATTCATTTAACATAATTTATTTTGTCTTAATGTGCTAAATTTAGCACATTTATATTTTTACTTCGGATGTTTCTTTTCCGAAGGAGTTGTAACATTAACAACGGGGCGATTGTTCAAATTTAAACCCCTTCTTTGAGTAAAAATTTTTGCCTTGAGATAACCCCTCTGAGCTGCGATAGTAACTAACCTATTGCCTTCTGCTTGATTAGCTAGAACACTATTAGTATCTAAATACACTTCACCGAGTCGAAAGATGCAAGCGACGTCATTAGCTTGATAGCCCTTATGCAAGTAGTATAGGGCCTTATCCAAATCACCGGCACTTCGTTCCATCTTAGCTAAGCGCTTGTATGCGCTGCTATAGCCATTCTCGGCTGCCTGTTTGATCTGTTGGCGTGCTTCTTCAATTCTATTCGGTTGCTTCAACTTCAATAAACCCAAGCGATACATCGCTCTGTTGTTTCCTGCTCTTACAGCTTCATCGAGCAAGTTTTCAGCTTGAATTTCCCAATTTTCCTGACGAGCAACTCTTCCTTTCAACAAGAATCGGGCGATTTGATATTTAGCCTCGGGTTCATTGATTACACGGTTATACCATTTATAAGAATCAATATAACTTTTAGCCAACGGGAAAATACCTTTACGATGGGCTTTACCCAAAAAGATAGTTGATTTTTCGCAACCCTTGACCGCAGCTCGTCCATAAAATGTGATCGCATCGGAAATATTTTTTTGAACACCTTTACCCTCAAATAAAGCAGTTGCATAACGGAACATCGCTTGTCTATTGCCAAGTTCAGCAGCTCGACGTAGATGTTCCATTGCCCGAGTCGAATCTTTGACACAATCCAACCCTACAAGCAACATAGTAAACAATGCATAATGAGCCTCTGCATCATCAAGAAGTGCTCCCTGTTTAAAAAATGAGAAAGCTTCTTTGAGGCTACCACCACGTCGTTTAATCAACTGGCCGACATAAGCAAAAGATTGAGCAACTCCAGCCCGAGCAGCAATTCGCAAATGACGCTCTGCTTTATCGGGCACAGAAAGAAACAGATAAGAACCCAGAACGTGATGAGCAATCGGGTGATTTCTTACTTCAGCTGCACACTCTAAAATTGCGAGTCCTTCTGAAACTGCTTGTTCCCCTGGCTTATAGTTTTTGTTGAAATCAATTCTGCCATTGTTGATAAGATAAATACCCACTGCTACAAGTAGACTTGTGCAATCGGGGGTTTCTTTAATCAACTTCCAAACATCAGTTTTAGAAAGAATTTGACCTTGGTAAGTAGCCAAGAGCTCATCCATTATATACGGTTGAATTGCCACGCTATCGTCATATGAAGGAACAGGAATTGAACAAGTCTCAGCAGCATATACAGGGGGAGTATCGGATGACGAAGCTTCATCATTCGAATCTACACGTCTTCTTTGACGCCTGGCATTCTCCTTGGGTTCTTGAGAACGCTTATTCATCCTCAATTAACCGAAAAAGATTAATATCTCTAATTAAGGATATTTTAATAGAAAAGAAAAAATTTTGAAGACAGTCTTCAAAAGTTAATGCGACACATCATAAATTAAATAGAATTGTAAATCATCATCAAGTTTTGCTTCATGAAGAACACGTTTAAATTTCTCTTTCTCTACATTTGAAATTTCACTTAATATAAATTCTTCACTGTAATGTAGATTGAATTCTTCTTTCTGTAAGACGATGAAACTTGATTCATTATAACTTTCTACTTTATAGGGAATATCTTTCATTAACAGAATAGTTTCAATTCTCATCTTCTCGTTCGATGGAATCTTAACACCCACCACATAAAAAATACTTCTACTATAGCCCATTTATTTATTAAAGATTCTCTTTAAATTGATTTTGTTAAAATTTAAATCTGTTTATAAAATGCAGCGAGGTTTCACTATTTACAATTTCCCTCAGGGGTCCCCTGAATGGCATCAAATTCGTAAAGGTAAATTGACGATGTCCAATGCCGCCGCTGCTATTGGTTTAAGTCGTTTTGAAACAGCCGAGACCTTGGCTGAATATCTAACGGGTAAGAAAGAGAAGATATTTAGTGAACGTTCATTAAAATTAATGAAAATGGGTTCAGAGAGAGAAGCTGAGATGAGAGATTGGTATTGTCAAGAGTTCCCCGAGCGCAAGGTTACCGAAATTGGTTTTGCGGTGCCCGATTGGTGCCCTCAAATTGGCTGTAGCCCCGATGGTTTAGTTGACGATGATGGAATTATTGAAATTAAACATGTGGTAAATTTTTATAACCCTACTATAGTATATTTTAACTTTCCAGAGAAGAAGAAATTGATTGAGCATATCCCCGAGAGTCATTACGTTCAAATTCAAGGTAATTTAGGTATACTCAAGCGTAAATGGTGTGATTACATCGTTAAAGAATTTGACGGGGGTCACCTGATGATTAGAATTCCTTTTGATCGTTCATTTTGGAATGATATTCAAAAGCCTCGTATGCTTGAATTTGTAGCAAAATATCTAAATGAAAATAAGACTGACTCATTAATTAAGAATTAAATTGAAGCATTTTTCGATTGAAAAATGAATCAAAAATTGCTCATTGTGGGCGATTGTCATTGTGCCAGTAGCACTTTAAAAGATGTTGAACATGCTTTCAAATACATCACTAAAGTTCTAAAACAGGAGAAAATTAATGTTCTTTGTTTTGCTGGAGATATTTTTGATCTTCATTCTAATATCAAATCAGAACCTTATAATTTCTTTATTAGGCACTTAAGAAAATGGCTCAATAGATTTTCAGAATTGGAAATTGTTTTAGCAGTGGGCAACCACGATTTTATTAATAACAGTATATATTGCACAGATCAACATTTTCTCAATCCTTTCAAAGAATGGCAACGAGTTAAAGTGATCGACTACCCTCAAGAATATCTTATTGGCTCAAACCGCATCGCCATTTTCCCTTACATTCCAGAAGGGCGCTACTTTGAAGCTCATCAAGAATTTCTTGAGGGCTCTTTTGACTTCAAACTCTTCATTTCACATCAAACATTTCGGGGTGGTCGAATGGACAATGGCATTCCTTCTGAAACTTCGGATATCTGGGCACCCAATTATCCTTTACAAATTTCAGGTCATCTTCACACGCCCCATACGGTCGCTAATAATCTAGAATACATCGGTAGTCTGATTCATTGCAAACATTCAGAAGAGGGTAAAAAACGTCTTATTATGATTGAATTTAACAATGGAGAACCCGAAATGATCGATATTGAATTAGAACCTTTAGAAGTATATGAAACAATTGTCTTTAATATTGCTTTTGATGATATCAAGAAAATTAAACAGGGTAATAAGATTCGATATGTATTAACTGGGGGCACCATGGGAGAACTACTCACTTTTACGATGCAACACAAAAACATCTTTAAAGGTAAAGTCAAATACGAAGCACTCGAACAGAAGAAAACAGTTAACCTACTCGACGATGATTCAGATCCTATTTCAGAGTTAAGGCAATTAATAGGTTCAGAAGTTATCGATCTTCCTCAGGTTGCACAAGGTCAATATATTCTATCTCCACCTAACAATAAATTAACTTTATTAATTGAAAATTATATTCAAGTTAATAATCAGAAACTTAGAATTAAACCCGGTTTAACAGCTTTAAGAGGTGATAATGGAGTGGGTAAGACAACTACATTAAATGCGGTGCAATGGCTTCTCTATGGAGGCAATTCACCCGATGGTAAACCTTGTAAAATCATTCTTCAAAATGGTAAGAAGTGGGTTATTACGCGTATCTCTAAACCTCGACAGTTGACTTTAGAAATCGAAGGAGAAATTTACATTGACGAAATTGCACAAAGTATCATCAATAATACTTTTGGCTCTAAATTACTCTGGAGCACTATTAGTTATTTAGAGCAGAAGAAGAATTGCAATTTCTTCGCCTATTCTGATAAGGAGAAGAAAGATTTTTTAGCTCAAATCTTTTCTAAATCAAGTTCACTAAGAGAAGTATATTATAAACTTGTTGAGAAGGAAAAAGGAATACAACAACAATTTATCTTGACCGAACGAGATTATCAAAATCTAATCGATATCATCGGAATCGAACCAGAAGAGATTGAACCCCTCGACTTAACCGGTTTAGAAAATATACCAGAAGATGAAATGATTGAATTAAAGAAGCCTGATCTTCCCGTTTGCTCCGAACCACCCCCTTTATATTTGGATGATCTACAGGAACCTTCCGAACCCGATTTAACATATTTAGCAGATCTTGAAAAGCCCGAAACGCCCCCTAAACCAGAGTTAGAGCCGGTTTATCTGAGTGATCTTCAGAATCCAATTAAACCCGAAGTTAAAGAATTAACACCACCTACTTTACCTTTGAAACCTACTCTGAATTCAATTTACACGGGTGATCTTGAAGAACCCTTATATGAAGAGCTCCCACAGCCCGATTTGTCATTATGGGAAGAAGTTAAATTGCCTAAATACTCTACTAATGAAATACAGAAAAAATTGAATAAAGCAGAAAGGAACCTTCAAATACAGAATGAAAATGATAGGAAATTACAACGTCGTCAGGAGTTGAAAGCTCAATTGAAGGACACCTCAGAAGCTGAAGAGATGTTTAGAATTCAAAAAGAATTAGAAAAATTACATGAGGTTATAGCTAAAAATTATTCCACTGAAGAACTTAAAACTATACATAAAGAAATTGAGAATCAAGAACTTAAAAATCTTTATACAGCAAAATATCAACGCAAGCCCCGAGCAAAGCGAATTATTGAACTTGATCTTGCCTTTAAATTCAGTGATGCTCTCGAGAGTCAATGCCCTCATTGTGAAACTGATTTATTAGCTTTGATCTCACGCAATCAAACTTTAGAATTGGTTGTATCCGAGGGACAGAAAAAGGCACATGAAAAACTTGATGATGATGAAAGAAAGCTTCTACTTCAAATTGATTTTACTTTAGCAAATCCAACAACGACTTTAGAACTTGCACAACTACAACAGAAAAAATTTGATCTATTGCAGAAATACACACCGGGCGATTACAAAACTTTTCTGGACGAACAGGCAGCACTTCGTGCCGAATTGAAATTAATCAAAATCGAAGAGGTTGAACCGATTTCTTCCGAAGAAATCGAGGTCTTAAGACAGAAATTAAATCAATGTTATGAATACGATCAGATTCAAAGGGAGAATGAAAGAAAACAAATTGAGCGAGAGAAAATTTTAAAACAATGGCAACAGGAGAAAGAAAAGAAATTGCAAGAATGGAAACTTGCATGTGAGAAAATTTCTCAGATGAAACAAGAACGCTATGAACGCTCGCTTCAAATCTGGCAAATGGAAAAAGAACAAATTCTTGATGAATGGCAAAAGAAAAATAAAATTCATCAAGAAGAAAACGCAAAAATAATTGCAGAATGGAAAAAATCCTGTTCAGAAATTGAGCTGTTAAGAAAAGAACGAACTCAACAGTGGCAACAACGAAAGAATGAACTTCTGGCAACGTGGCAAAGAAAATGTGATGATATTATTAACACTTGGAAACAAGAGAATTTAACAAGAGCCGCTCAAAGAAAAACACTTTTACAAGAGTGGAAAGAAAGATGTCAAAAGATCGCTACTGAAAGAAAGAATCGTAAAAATGCTTGGCAAAAAGAGAAAGAAAAACTGATTAAAGAATGGCAAAATGAAATTGATCAAATCCTTCAAAACTGGCGTAAGGAAAATGAACGGCGCCAAAAACTACGCGATGAACAAGAACGGCGTCAACGAGAACGCCTAAAACGTCAGAAGGAATATCAGAAAAGAATTGAAAAGATTGAAAAACAAAATCAAAAACGTAGTGAACTACAACAACAACTTAATCAACAAGGTCAAGAACTTGCCAATATGAAGGATGCAGTAAAACACTGTAAAAATCTTGAAACGAAATACTTCAATAAACAGTTAGAAATGTTCAATGTCGTATTTGAGAATGTCATTTCAAACCTCTTTAACGGAGCCGTTGGTAGAATCTCCCCTACTCGGGAAAATAAGAGTGGAGACACTAGTGATCGTATCACTCTAGAACTATGGATCGATAACGTCAAAAGAGTAGATCTCAAAACTTTATCAGCTGGAGAGAAAGATTTAGTCTCAATCGCTTTTCAAATTGCTTTAATTTCAATTACACCGACACCCTTTAAATTAATTCTGATGGATGAACCCCTCTCTCAATTGCATAAAGAAAGATTACACTCAGTTGTTGAAGTTTTGGAAGAATATCTAAATCAATACTATTGCTTAATCGTCGTGCATGATGAAGGAGTTCTTAATGAAAATGAAATTATACTTACTAGAAAATAATAACCAAGTATACAGAAAATTTTCTGTATATATTTGTATTCAATAGCATGTGATAGATAGACGTAATGATTTAGGTTGTTTGTAGCCTTGCAACTTATAACGCTCAAACTCTGTCTTGGCATCAAGGGAAGTTTCAATTTCACCCAGATTAAGATCATTTGTTGTAGTGAATCTTCAAGAAATTCAATGTTCTCACTATAATAGGTGCTATTTTCTATAGAATTGATGCAGAATCTCTATCCTCGCTGTCTTTCGATTCGATATAACGAATCCAGAAGATCGATTCAAGATTATCAGCCACCTTTTTTATCCTGATAAGAGATAAATATCTTTCATCCCATTTGATTAAATCTGAAGCTACACTGTTGAAAAAATTAATAAGTGAAAATCGATTACCTTTTTCAAGATCATCTTGAATTTTATTTTTGTCTTTATCTTTACGAGAAAAGAAAGATATTTCTTTATCTCTAATTTTCTTATCATATGCGGTTCTTTCAACATATTCAACTATCAAATCATGTATAGTGCGTAATTTATCGGTAAATGAAAAATATATCTCTTCGAACTTTAAAGGTTCGAGTGCATCTACATCTTTTATAGCAAGTCTTTCATGTAATAACTGACGAAGCATTTTTCCAATATCTAAATAGTAAGTAGCAGTATAACTTTTAGTATTACCTGTAAGAGGGATATTAAAGGTAATAAGAACATTATCAGTGAATAAATCACCTGCTCTCACTTCTCTGAGAAGATCGTATTCTTTGAAATAATCTTTTTCTTTATAAGATCCTAACATTCTATAGGAGTTAATATCTCCTTTATATGCATATTTTTCAAGATGAATTCGAACACTTGACACATATTCATTAATAGTCATCTTTCTTAATTGTTCTGGCACTACGAAGAATTGATTTCTTTTGCTCAAATCTTTAATAAAATCTCGCGAATTAATCGGGGTTATATTCTTATCGAAAATTGTCATCAGATGCTCAATCTTTAAATCGGGTTGATCTTTGAGCGTGAAGAAAAGGAGTTTGTAGACATCATGCATTGGAACGTATTCATCCTTGATACCGTATTTTTCAAATCCTTCAGGAAAAATAGCTCCATGTTTGCTTTGAACACGAGCTAAACCGTAATCAAGAATAAAGGGGAAATGTTCAGTTTTAACATATGAAATATCAAGACCTGGAATTCTAATAGGAACTATGATAGGAGCGGCCAATTTTTGCACAAACACATTCTCATTATGAAGGTCATGATGGGTGAATTGAATCTTGGCGGCATCACATAGAGCTGAGAGAATAATGATGAAAATGGTTTCAAATTCGGATGTGGTCAATTCTGCATCTTTAAGATTTTTTCCATTGAGAAGCTGAAATCCGATTGAATATTGACTATCATTTTGACAGTAACCAATAACATTTTTCATAACAGATAGAACATTAGAACATGGAAATATAGTATAAATATGAGTGAAAACAGAATTTCTTATAGAACTAAGCTCGCGACCAATTACAAACTCTCTTAGAATATCGCTTGGGTCATATGAACGTGTATTTTTAATGGCAAAAAATGGTTTATCACATGATCCAATAACACCAGCCGAGACGATACCTTGAGCACCTCTTCCAAGAACTTTTTCAACATGTAGATAATAACGATAAGTTTGCACGGGTTCTTTTGAAAGTTCACCATAACTCAATAGAAGATCAAAAAGATTTTCCAGAAATTGATGAAGATATATATTATCCCATTCTTCGACAAGACGTTCTGAAAGATCCTTACAATCGAAAGCTTTCAGATTCAAAAGTGCTAAAGTGCGCCTATCAACGTTGTTAACTCGAGGAAGAGTCTTAGTTATCGATTCTTTTGCATTACGTTCGTAATCTTCAATCGACTTTGAGATTCTTTTATTAACTTGATATGTTAATATAGCATCTTTCGAATAGTTAACTACGTCGTCGAGAAATTTAGTAATATTTTTGAACATTTAAATTATATTAAAAATTTTTTAATATACTGAGAAAATGTATATGTTAAAAACACTTTAATTACAGAATAGGATGAATATTATTCAATATTTTCTTACTGATCTATTACTAAATAAATTAAAAATATGATGATAGATCATCGATATAATGGTTATTACATGGAATGAATATGTTTCAGTTTCTCCATTTTAGAACAGATAGCCTTTAAAATGAATTTTTTAAAAGAAGAGTAATAAGAGATACCCTCTTGTGAAAGATGGGTGAAGATTGAATTCAGCATGTAATTCGCTTGAAACAAAAATCAATCTGGTCTACTTGTCAAAGTAGAATCAGCCACAAAACACAGATATTGGTGAAAAGTTGAATTAATTTAACTTTTCAAAAAGAGATTAGATAATAAATTAAGACTGATTCAGCAAATCTTCACTTGAGCGCATTATATCAGTCTGACAAAATATTACAAAAAAAATCGATCTCTATAAGATTGATTCAGCGATTCTTCCCTGATAAGCGGAAAAAATCAATCTGACAAATATTACAAAAAAAACGATCTCTATAAGATTGATTCAGCGATTCTTCCCTGATAAGCGGAAAAAATCAATCTGTCAGAATATAACTCAATTGAGTTTATATAAATCTTTGTTTTTGATATACTTAATATAAATTCAATTGAATTTATATAAATCAGAGTGTCTTTGTTTTGAAAATATTAATATAAAAGATGTTCCCTTAAATGGAAACTTTAACTGAGAACGGTGAAAATGCATTCTCGACAACGTTGAATGCAAATGTTGATCTTTTTGTTTCATTGGTTCGTTCTATCGACACGGAGAAATTAATTGACCTTTTGGAAAAGTCTTGGATTCAAGATCCTGAACTAACATTAAAAATTATTCTCTATGCTCGTGATCGTCATGCATTAGGTGAGAAGTTCTTATCCTTTCGAATGATGGTGTGGTTAATGTATCGTTTTGAAAATCTTTACAATCTCAATTTTAAAGAATTTGTTAAACTGGGTAAACTACACGATCTACTCCGATTGATTCGAGCTAAGCAAGTATTGAAAAAGAATTATAATGTTGAAGTTGATTATTTCATTCAACTTTTAAAAGATGGAGAACATAGTGCCTTTAAATGGGCTCCGAGTGAAGGGAAAGAATTTAATGATATTGCAAAGATTATCCGTCAACGTTTGAATATGAATGCTAAACAATATCGTCAATTCTTAACAGCAGGACGTAAGCAAAAGTTTTTAATTGAACCTGTTCTCTGCCAAAGACTTGATCAAGTGGTCGATTTTTCCAAAGTGCCTAGTCAGGCAATGTTCAAATACAAGAAAACATTTCAAAAAGAAGAAAATCATCTTAATCAACAATATAAAGCTTATTTAGAGAAAGTAGTAAAGGGTGAAGCTAAAATTAATAGTGGAACTCTAATGCCTTATCAATTAATTAATCAAACCGATGAAACCTCAAATATCCTTTGGGATGACTTAATTAAGAGGCTCGAAAATGGTAATACTGATTATCTCAAAAATTCTATTGCAGTTTGTGATGTTTCCAGTTCTATGGAAATTAGAGTTGGTGTAGGAGTGACTGCTATGGATGTTGCAATTTCACTCAGTCTTGTTTTGTCCGAATTGAGCAGTCATCGAAAAATTATTACATTTTCTCAAACTCCAACACTTATTGAAATTCCAAATAATAAAAATTTAACCGAGAAATTTTCTATTATTCGATCTGCTCCCTGGGGAATGAACACTGACATCTTCGCGGTGTTCAAATTGATTCTTGAGAAAGAAATTGATGTAAAGAATATTTTTATCTTTACAGATATGCAATTTGATAAAGCCGTTACTAATGCAGCTAATTATCAAACATCGTATGATAAATGTTGCGAGCTATTTAACCAAGCGGGTAAAAAGATTCCTCAGGTTATCTATTGGAATGTTGCTGCTGCTCAATCAGCTTTACCAGTTCAAAATGGTCAAGCTGGCACAGCTCTTTTATCTGGGTTTTCAACTACCTTCTTTAAATCGTTCTTAGATGGTGATGACATTACACCTGTCGGCATCATGAAGAAAATTATTAATCAATATAATATTGTTTATCAAGAAGAAAAAAGAGAACTTGGATTTATTCCCTGGTCAGAAATTGAGCCTCGTTTGAAATCAAAAGAGAAGAGACGTTAATGTAATTGTTTTATATTCTATAATTATAGAATATTAAGTCTAAATCAATCGCTAAGAATATCGACATAATTCATACCCTGACTTTTAAAATAAAATGTGTAAGTAGTAACTGGGTTATCACCAAATGTTACTTTCAATATAGGGAGTTTATATCTCCATGTAGTGGAAGATATCTTAGTTAAATTGGAAGTTAAATTAGTGTTAAAATATGCATATACATTATCATAGGACGATTCAGGTAAAATATTAATCATAGAGGTTCCTTGTAGCATTTCTCCAGTGCTAGATTTAATTAAGAACAGATCACTTAATTCTCTACTATCATCTCCTACTTGTTTCGGATAAGTTCCCCAGTTGTAAGTCCAGCGTCTACTTACAGTATAAATTGATCCATTTGATAAGGTAATATTGCCATTTTGATTAACAGCAGTTAATGGGATTAAATTTTCAAAACTGAATACTTCCAAATCTTGAGGGAGTATATCTGTAACTACTTTAATATATAATCTAATATCTGGATACTTGATAGTTGTTATATTTCCGTTTCTTACTACTTCAATTGGATAATTAATATCTTCAAATACAGGGTCTTTAACTAGATTAGGGGAATTTACATTAGTATTAAATACTGTGCCGCCTTCTTTGCGAAAGAGAACATCATGATATTTATAAGTGATTCTTCCATGATTGAAAGTCAATATTTGAGAACTCAAAATTCTTTCTGCATCTCTTCTACTGATACATTGACTACTCATTTAATAAAGAATTAATTTTGATTGTATTCAATCAAAAAAATAGTTATTGATGCATATGACAATAAATATTGCCATTAATCACAACGTTTTTACATTTTTCACCTAATTTTGTCGTCGCTGCACATTTGACAGAATGTAAGATATGGCCACCACTCAACATTGTAATTACATAGTAATAAATATATCTTTACTTCATCACTCAAGAGTCAATAGTATAAATATTTCATTTATATTCTAGGAAATTTTATTTACAAACAAACTCTTATCGATTGATCAAACGAAGTTCCCTCATCTCCTTTAGCATTGGTTCGGGAATATCCACGGGAAAAATTGCTTTACGATGTGCTACCATGTTTGGAACCCTTTTTGAAATCTCATTAAATGTGGCAGTAAAAGCTTTATGAAGAGGTTTACTCTTGAAAACTTCTCGAATTGTATCAACTCGATGTTTTCGGAAGAAAGCGCGAAGATAAGCTTCAGCGGTCGACTTGTAAAGTTCACTATCGCATAATTGATAGCGCTTCACGATTTCATCAATTTCTTCTTGCGTTGCTTCGACGAAACCGTTGATATTATAAATTTCAGTTTCGACCTTTGTATACAAAACGAAATGGGGCATCTGATAGAGTTTAAAATAGACTTTGTGAGGATAATTGATCGAGACTACATAACCGGAGAATTTGAAGGGTTGTGTTACGACTTGACAATCTGTGTTGAGTTGTTCGAATTGAAAAGAGGCATAGCTAAAACTCTCAGGGACCAAATCCTTACCATTTGCAGGTTTGAGATGTTCACAGTCATTTTTACCACAAAGCCTTTTCTCAATCATGACTTCACAGAATTTATCTGAAAGAACCTTTTCTGTGAGACGCAGAAGACGAATCTCGTTTTCAAGAGTTTTAATCTGATCATTCTTTGAAGCAATACTTTGCAAAATCTTGCTTCGTTCTTTCTCCCTGCGATAGCGTTCTTCAGTTGCCAAACGCATACGCATTCGTTCCTTGAGTTGTGAACTTTGTTTGAACCTCTTCTCATAAGCACTAACACCTTCAGATCGTGCATTGCGACGACAAAAAGTGCAAAGCGTCTTCAGATTAGAAGTTTTAAAGGGTTCGTTGGGATCAATCAAAACAGCTTCAAAATCTTTATAAGTGATTGGTTCTTCACAAACATAACATTTACCGTCAGTATCAAAATTTCCGACAGTGAAAAGCCAAAGTTCAGCCTCAATTTGCTCGCGTTCCTCTTGGCTGATACGCGCCATTTTGCAGTATGATTTTGCATTATTTTTAATTATTCTTGATTTTTATTAAGACAGTCTTTGGAAGGATTCAGTCGATTTGATAAATCAATCATATTCATGATGCTCTGAGCTAAAGCTTCAGAAGTACTTCTTACTTCATCAGAATTTCGATGAGGAAATTTGATGATGATGACTTCATAGAAAACATCTGACAACCTTTTTAAGAAATATTCGTCCGTCATTTATATTTTAAAAATTTTACTTAATAACAATTCCTAAAAATAATAATTCTATATTAAATGGAAACTCCCATCCCTGGTTTCAAGGGATTAATAGGTTCAGCTGGCCCAAAGGGTGACACCGGTCCAAAGGGTGACACCGGCCCAAAGGGTGACACTGGTCCAAAGGGTGACACCGGCC
>ERZ778028.1794-NODE-1794-length-19492-cov-8.596337_pt1 | contig 19492 bp, 14 predicted proteins | sample MGYA00375758_ERZ778028 | MGnify/ENA primary metagenome ERZ778028 (study PRJEB29350, sample SAMN05389828) | bioreactor metagenome | isolation source: Thiocyanate bioreactor | place: South Africa: University of Cape Town | collected 2014-03-17 ... | reverse complement strand
CCTTTTTGCTTTCATCCGTTTTTGCTTCTGTGTAAAGCTATTCCAGGACTATACAGCACTAGCTTTTCAATTAATAGAACGGATACTTCTATCAGCCGCTCCAAACAGCTGGATTCCGCCATACCACCTTCCAAGATTTCGTCTCTTAGCTCCGGTGAATTCGTCGGAATGGTTGCCGATAATCCTGATGAGAAAATTGAGCTGAAAGCTTTTCAGTGTGAGATTTTGAATGATCATGATGCTTTGAAAAAGGAAGAGGGTTGTTATCGGGATATTCCCGTCATTCGTCAACTCGACAATACAATCGTTCAACGAAATTATGAACAGATCAGACAGGATGTGCAGGACATTGTTCAGTCCGAGATGGAAAGGTTATTGAATGATCCAGAGTTGATGCATCTAGTTTTACGGAAATGACTGCCAGGCCTAAGCAAGCTTTCCATTATTAATAATACGTTTCACCCACTTCTAAAAAGTACTTTATTCAATTAGCTAACTCCTTAATATCTTCTCCATCAATCGTCAACTGTAAAGCCTACAATATGAAAAGCTCAACTGCATCCATTTCTTAAACGCATAATATTATAGAAATCTGGCGCTCAGTAAAGTTGAATTCCTCTTTGTGGATATTTGATGTTACCATGATTAGTTTTAATTTTCTCAATCATAAGCTTCTCAATAATTCTAATCAGGCTGCGAACTAATGGGATGATAGGAAGGAAGTCATCGTAAAAAGAAATAGTGAGATGATACTCACTTTCTTTGTTATGTACTATTGAACATCTAACACTATATATTAGCTGAGCAATCCTATTTATATCTCCTGCTGCAAATGCAGAAACCAAGCCATGGTCGTTCAGAAAGGTGACAATAAGGGGATTTACATCGCCGGAAATTGCATTATTTATATCACCAGCGTCTCCCCCAAAAATTTTCACAAAGTTTTTAATGAAGGTTTCTTTCTCACCCTTCTTCATCGACTCCGAGCTGGTAATAAATTCTCGTACAAAGAATTTGTTACGACCAACCCTTCCGACCAAATCAACAAGATACACCCGATACATTAAATACTCTAAAACATGATATAACTTCAAAAACCTCGTCAGCAAATCAGGAGCCTGATTAAGCTCATTGATCACGTCATAAATATCAAAATATTGCTCGTACTCTATATTCTGGGTATAATTAAGAACAGGATTTAAGACATTGTTCGAATAGTTGAGTAGAGCTGGCAAGGTAACAGACCTCGAACTATTAAGAAAACTCAGATAGATATAAGAGTAATGCCTTTCTTCCTCAAAGTCATCTCCTATATATTTTACAACAAATCCTTTTGAAACATCATTGTTCCTCAGGCAATCAAAAAATATATTTATTGTATTGCCGCCGAAATTCTGTGACCTTTCAAAATAAGTCTGCATTTGCTTCCAAAGTAAAGCATATTTGACATCTGAAAAATCCACGAGCGTTACACCATCTATAAGTATCTTCATTGAAAAAAACGAAAATTCTTGATCAGAGTAGGAAAAAGCTCTGTTTTTTTTATTTAGGTCAGCTGCATTAAAATCGATAAGATGAACGGTGCCTACTGTAGCATAAGTGCCGTTAAGAAAGTCATCCGGATTGTTAGCTATAAGTGTTGACAAAAATCTCAGGAAATCATCAAATACTGGTAAAAGGCCGTGCCCTCGCAATAGTGCAATGGCACCATCAAGATCTTCGTCAATAATAAGCCTATCTTCAAAATCCTCGTCTACAATACCCAAATAAGCTCCTAGCGAGATCATCAATTCTGTTAACATTACCTCGCCTGTCATTTCTCTTTCTGGGTTTTAATGAATAGCTCATGCCAATCCGGGTCTCCCGAATCCATAAGAGAAGTGGTATACTCCATAATGGCCTTTCTGATGAATGTTCCAAAATTTACTGTCATGCTAGAAATATTAGAAAACTCTGTGCGGAAGGTTCCTATTTTAAAACCTTTTTCCTCAATAATTTCTTTCAGATTCAAAAAGACTTTCTCTGTCGCACTAATAAGATCCTTTTGATTAGATATATCCTTGAAATTTATTTTACTACCGATTGCAGCCAATATTCCTGACAATGTTGTCTCCTTGACAAACCATTCCAACCCAAGAGGCCCCTCTGTCGAAAATACTGTCTTATCCAAGTCCACCAGCAGATTAATGAAAACGGTCAGATAGTCAATGTTAAAAACCAGATTGTATAAAAATTGATCATTTTCACTTTCTGTCTCAATTCCTATTACTGGATCTTCCGTTGAGACTCGCAAAGGTCTTTGTTCGACAAAAGATTGTAATCCAACTATGAAAGGTGAAAACATAAACTGCCCAGTCGCCCGTCTACCATTTTTAATGTCAACTGCTTTGTCATCCTTCTCCCGAAAAAGCTCGATTTCACGGTTATGCTTTTTAATGTCGTTAAAAAAATGCAAAAAAAGTAGTTCAAACTGATGAGTGGTCGAAACCGCTTTCTGTCCTGCATTCAACACTAACATCTTACGAACCAGCTCCTTTTCAGTAAGGCCCGCCCATACAATAAAGTAAATATCAAAAGAAATAAATGCCTGTTTGATTCGGGTTATCTCATCATCCGAGATCATTTTTTTTATCAAAGACGTGTTTATCACACCCGATTCGAAAAGTAAAGAATTCATTTCCTTCAATTTCTTAGCAAATGTGATAACCTCCTTATCCTTTTCTCCCGAATATTCTTCAGCCAACACTTTATAAGCCCAAAGTCGGAACGTTCTCTGTAAACCATCAAGAATCTCAATGCGTGACATATCCATTTCCGTAATGCCTAAATGGTCTGACAGCTCCTTATCAGAATAGGTTAGAGTCAGCACAGGAATAGGGTCGCCAGACTTTATAGTGCTATACAGGGAATCAAGATATTGGTTCTTAACTATTCGTCTCTGAATCGCAAATTCATAAAAGTCACTTTTAAGGTTAGAAAGATAATCCATAAGGTTCCCCTTACACAAATACCAGTTCCGACTTTCGATATTTTTATGTGCAAGTATCTCAATACTAATGTTCATGTTGCTGTATTGAATGGTAAAATTAGCTTCGACCCTTTAACTATTTTAAATCGCTAGTACATCTTAAGATCATCACAGTAAATATACTAACTACCCACACTAGAAATTTGTCTAATAGAGGGAGGTCTTCCCTGCGATAGACCCTTAGATATATCGTCAAATACAGAATACCTTGTTAAACCTCTCGCCTTTGAGATTTCTCTGCGTTTCTCAAATTCAGATGTTATGTTTAACCCATTCTCAATGCATGAATTGTATAATTTCACAACACTATCCGCAGATTTCAAATAAACCTCATTTTCCGTAAACTGAATACTGTCGAAAAGGTCAGGATTTTCAACCCGGATTCTATGAATCAGCTCTTTCTCAAAATCACAATGTTCCTCGTCAATATCAGTCTTTTGGTTAATGCAATAGATCAACCGGTCAACCTTATTTTTTTGTGATGCTGACAACCGGTCAAACAGTAGCATCAGGAGCTTCTTATAGTAATCCGCTCCCCTGGAAAAAATTTTGACGTTATCATACAAATTGCCAAAATCTATCTCTTTGGCCTTCCCATTCTTTGAAAGGCGCTTTTTAAGTTCTTCCTGTGAGATTGAATAGGCCTTTGTAATCTCAAGAAATTGTGACGAAGTTGTAAACTCCTTGATCTCCTGAGATAATGCAATGCTGTCCCACAACTCCTTTCTTTTCGAATATTCGCCATAATCTTCGCTCAGAGAATATTTTTTGATTAGCTCATTGACAAGCTGCATCAGCGCAGTCATCAACAATTTCAGCTTATCGTCGAGCTTCTCAGCCTGCCAAATTTTAAACAAGTCGAAATCGTTCACTGATTTAGACCCGGTTGTAGCTATATACAGAACGGAAATTGCGTAGGGAACAACGGCTGATCTTAGTTGCCCCATTGAATTCTTCCCAGCCCCATAGATTTTCTCAAGCTCCTTAAACAGAATAAGGCGTGCTATGACATGTTCATAAAAATCCCTGTTAACATTTGGCTCCTTTGCTTTTTCCGGTGAAAGCTCCTCGATAAAAGTCCTGAAAATTTTGTCTCCTCCCTTTTTTACCAGGTAAGGGCTTTGTCCCCAGGACATATAATATTTCGCTAGTTCTTCCTTCGTAAACCGGCGTTCCTTTGGGTACAAATTATTGATTTTCGTTTTCCCCTTTGGATCCTTTCTGAGTAATGTGTTGAACTCACCTTTAAATCGTTCAAAGAACCACTTCTTGCCCGAAGGCGTCAGCGTCGATTCCGAAATAGATTTTAATCTGATCAACTGCTGATTGCGGGACCTTAAATCAGCATTGCTGACTTTTGACTGAGCATTTGAGTATCTACTGATATTACTGATTAGTTCGTTCAGATCCTCCTCATTTGCATTTTTAGCAACATTGATTTTGGCCATGACCTTCACCTTACTAATGTCCAGACCATCCTTCTGAGAAAAGTATATAGTAGCCGTTGTCTGCCCGCCATTAACAATCTGAAAGTCTTTAAGAGATTTGATAACCGTCCGTTCGTGAAGTTCCTCAATCTCCGCGCCAATCGCAGTAATGGTTAAGCCGTTATTATATGCAATGAAATGTTCTGGATTTCTGCGAATAGTATCCCTGATTCCCTGATTTACACCTTTAAACTGAAGAAATGACCTTACATTTTTTTCCAGCATCCGGGTGCTGTAACGCTTGTACAGTTCAGCCAGGACACTGGCTGGTAATACACACAGGTAAGACTCAAAGTTCTCTTCATCAGCTGCCTTGATTGTATGAATACCCTTATGAAAAAGTCTTTCAAAATCAACCTCAAGTACTTCCCTGTTCCCCTGAGATATAAGTACGTTGTAAAGAAAATTTAAATCAATTAACCTTTTGAAAACGTGAATGTTTTTCTTGCTACTATTTTTTTCCCGGTCATAGAAGACCACAGGTATTTCCTCGTCTTCGAAATCTAACATTTTAGGTGTGGGCTCCTCACCTCTCTTTTCAACAGTCGCGGTAGCTGAAACAAGAAACAGTTCAATAACATCAATTTGCGCCAACCCTAAAGTTGGCGACGCAATAAAATTGATTAGTGGCTTTATTGGGTGGGCATCCTGGATTTCATTATCCAATTGCCGTTTAATAGCTTTCCGGACAAACTTTAACACCTTCCCGAAAATAGCATCGTAAGAACTCTTTTGCGATACAAGTATATCTTCATTTTTATTACCGAGATCAATAGATTCTTCATTTACTATGAAAATCTGAAGTCGTTCTTCTGACTCATTAATCTTATATCCGTTAATTTTTATATTATCCTGCTTCAAATACAGATAACAATCTGTATAATCTTCTGAATCAATAAGTTTGGCATCACTAAGAGAGGGCAATACTAGGTCTAAAAACCTTGATTCGCTGACAAAGCCATCTTCATCTTGTGTATCAACAAGTAAATCCTCTCTGTATTTCAGGTATTCATTTATTTCCATTAAAAAGTCTTTCTGATAAGATAAAGGGTTTAAGCTCTTCTACATTTAATTTATATGACACAGAACTTACCGCCGCGGCGATATTACTTCTTACTATTTTGGGGAATTCATTTTGACAACAGTCATAGCCAGTAATTTTGACAGGTATAAACCTCAAATTGTTATAGGCTTGCAAAGAATTGACATTCAACCCCTTTTGCGAAAGGCCATTTAAGACAATCGTGTAGTCACCTAGTTTTGAAATTACAACGTCTCTGATTGTTATGACCAGATCGAGTAAAGAAACCCCATTAATCGTATCTGATACAAGAGTTACAATAATCAATTCAAGGTTCTTGCCGACATCTGCCTGAAGTTGATGCTCGCTTGCTATTCTGATATTCAAAATAGATTCAAGTCTTGTTTTAACCTCTTTGTCACAGGTTTCGTTAACAAAGTCATGGTTAGTATCATAGGGCCCTTTCCAGGAATTAAGAACATCATTAATATCAGTAGATGCGGATTCTAGTAACATTTCATTGAGAACAATCAACTCACCAAATAGCCCCCTGATTGTCTCGTCTGCTAAGCTTTGGTTATGCGTATCCCTAAAAAACTCACTCCATTTGTAGTACGTTTTGAGTAATTCGGTTACATATAACCCAGCAGATGACATTGAATGGATTTTGATATATATCGAGAAAATCAAATCGTCAAACAGGTCATAAAAATCATCGTCAAGCAGCGTTAAAACAACCCATCCAGTTTCAGTGTAAAGACTTAACGATAAGTTTTGCTTCACAGACGACTGAAAATCAGCAGGATACCCCTTGGGCAACTTTAAGATAAGACACCTTTTACTCTCACTATCCATGCCAAGGAAAATATCTGGTAAGGATGTACTGTCGATGCGTACAGATGCATATGCATTGCCGCTCCGAGGGCTCACTAAAAGCCATTTTCCTCTTATATCCTGTATTTCCATAGGATGCTATTCGTCAGTGCTTTCCAAAGATTCATCCCACTCGTCGCTGCCTTCTTCATCCATCTCATAATCTCCATGCACATATTCACCGCCCGGATCAGGACTGATTTTAGGAAAACCAATCGCATATCCGATTAATGGAACAGTCGTATCAATACCGTAATCCAGGATCATTTTTCCAAAATCTACGTCTGGCTCTGGATCACCTTGCAGAAATACGCTTTTTAAGTCTATCAGATACACTACGATCAGAGCTGTTTCATCTGACATTTCTTCGCGGTACACTCTTTCCGGAACGGTAACTTTATCAGGATCTTTATCGGAATTTTTTTCTCTAAACTTCTCTTTCGTCTCAGTGCGGAACTTTGCTTCAGCCGCCTTAATTTGTTCCCTGGATAACAAAATATTAAAGTCTGAACCTGCCGCAACAATGTTTGCTGATTTACCCGAGGACGAGAAAATACCGTCGGTTAAGAAAAGACCTTTCAAGTAGGATGAATTTTCACTCTCTTTTTTCACCTTTCCCGGACCGGATCTAAGGGACATGACAATATCAGCTGGAAAGCCGGTATCACTCCTTTCCAACAACTCTCCCCGACCTTTCAACTTGATAACAACCGTCCACTTCTTTAATTTACCCTTGGCGGCACACAACTCAATAAACCGAATTATCGATTGCATCTCAAAGTCTTCGAACGTATTTGGCAAACGTAAAAATTCAATTACCTGATCAACGTCCAGATCAACCCGAATAAAGTTTTGGTCTTCTGTCAGAGTTGGATTACCACTTACAATAAAATCTCTAAAACCTTCCCAGGATTTATCCAGTCGTTTCGCATCATTGATCTTAAAACGTGTCGTTTGTACAAGCTGGTCCTGATATGACCAGTTAACTACCTTGGTGTCTTTTAGAATCGCGGGACGGGTGATTTTCAAAGTACCCGGATGTTTTCTTACTCTGAGAACAAACTCCGTAGGGCTCAGATGATCCCTGTTCATTTTTCCAAATTCTGCCTCTAATTCTTCAATCGCCCTGGTTGTCGAGTCAAATTTCTGAACTGCGTCCGGCGTGGTAAAGACCTTACAGCAATCCAAATATCCTGGTCTGTAACCAAACCATCTTCCCATCTGGAGCAAGGTGTCAGAATAATTTGTATTTCTAATAAAATAGTTAATTGTCAAGCCCTCGAGGGTAAAGCCACGGGATAACCGGTTACCTCCAACAGCAATGTACTTTTTTCCATTTCCTGAACTATCCTTAATATACTGCAGCTTATCTCCGGTTTCACTGTTAATCGCCTTGACTTCAATCCCTTTTGCAGCTTCAATAAGATAACTTTTTATATCCTCAAACTTCTTTGGCACCAGGAATTCATCTGAATAACCCTCGGGAAGATATGTTCTGATATTATGGACGATGGCCGCGAAATACTTATTCCAGGTTTTTTCCAGGGTTCCATAAATTAGTCTGCGATTATTAGGAAGGTCATTATTTATATCCTCTTCCAACTTTTTCACCAACTCTTCAATTAATATCTTAGTTTTATTCTGCCACGGTATGAAGCGAGAAATATGAACGAGCATCGTGTGGTGTGGGTTTAAAAGCCCTGAGTCAGCCATATCAGCAGTTCGGCTAAGCCGCAGGGCAATTCCCAACAAAAAGCAGTGAGTTGCCTCCTCAAGCGAAGGTGGCAGACTGCTTGGATAACTGTCATTTCTATTTGCGGCTCTTTCTGTACCGTCTTCTCTTAAAACCCTGGCTGGGAAAGAAAAATTGGTATCTCTCACCACTTCAACCATTGGAATTTTAACCGATTCGTCTAAAACAGTCTCAAAAATCTGTTTGGCGCCAATGTAGTTACTTGGCGGGTTAAGAAGCTCAATGAAATTTTCAGGAAAAATAGTTGGAACCATATCAAAGTCCCTTTTAGAGCTAACACCATTTACTTTATACGCTATTGTCAGTTTTGTATCACTGGCCTTATGCCTGTCCTGCAATACATTCGCAAAAGGCGTAGCGGTATAGCCGAGATAAGACTTCTTTGTAAACATTTCCAGTAAAGCTCTGATTTGCCCATTGATCGCACTGGCGTATTCTGCACCTTTTTTACCTAAATTATTTAATGATGCATTATCTGCCTCATCATCAACTATTAGTAATGGTATGTCATGTTTTTCTTTCTCATTCAAACTATCACTAAGCCATATCAGTAAATTCTTGAGTACCCCGGTATTTTTCTTACATACAAGAATATTCTTTTTATTTAATGAGAAATCAATATCCTTAACTGTTCTTTTGAAATCCGATTTATACGACGTGATAGAAAACACCTGCGCAACACCCTGATCTCCACGCTCGCCAAACTTCCGTATCTGGGCAACACCAATATCACCGATATTACCTTTGGAAATATCGGTCCCCTCACCTATGACTTCTTCATTAATCCTCAACTGGGTTTGGCTACGCAAATCCTCCATTATGCCCGATAATATAACGATCAGACTATAACCTGCATCAATCGAGCGGTTTATGACTGCATTGAAGTTCCCTGTTTTACCAGATTGAACGCTTCCCACAACTAATCCTTTGGTATAAAAGGGATTATTAGACTTTGGGTCGCCTAACTTAGCCAGAATTTTTTCACTTGATAACGCAAGTTCGTTTACAACTTTCTCTGAACGACCCTTTTTTAAGGAAAGAAATCTTAAGTATCTGTCAATATAATCAGTTGCAAGCTCCTCTTTCCTTTTTTCCGTTAACCATGTCACAAAACCTTTCTTGACCAGAGAAATCGATGGATCAATTTCAATCGGAAATATGGACTGATATTCTTTAACAGAAACGTCATAGAGATGAGCAAACGTCGCTTCATCAAAAGATGATAATCCAGGAAAAATATTTTTGACCGATATTAATTCATGCCTTGTCTTATCAAAGAATTGCTCGTTGACGCGTCCGCTCTCAATCGCCTTCTGTTTGATAAATGATTTGATAAATTCGATACATTCAGCGTTAGTCATTTTTTAAATTTAGTAACTGATTTATATGAGGGGGTATATTGTCAAGTCTGTATCCAAGGGCCGGAAGAATTGCCTGTCTGATAACTTCCTTACTGGTTCCGCTGCTAAGTAGCTTCTGAATCGTATTATATAAATCTGATTCATCTGCCGACTCAGGGCTGTTATTCAATCTATTATCATCTTCATTAACTCTTCCAAGCTTATTTACCAGACTACTTACCATTTTCAATAGTAGTCCAAACATCTTTTGTTGTTCATGATCCATTGAATTTCTGATATGCTGGACCAAAGGGAATTCATTATTTATTTCAATCTGTGTGCCCCTGTTTGTTGCATAACGTTCAAACAAGTGCGGTACACTATCCGATTTGGCAGAAGAAATCTTCCTTATTCCCCGGTTGTAATATTCCTTTTCAGCCTGCTCCTTTAGTTCAGCAATGTATTTAAGGAACCCCATTCTCAAATCGTACGGAATTGATATTTGAGACTTTGCCACATTTAAATGGAGTAAATCATCAATTTTATTTCCAACTTCTACCTTTAAACGTGCAAGCTGTAGCCTTGGAGACTTTCGGATTATTCCATTCCAGCCTCCAAATAAAATTATCCGGTCCGATCTGTAAATGTACAGACCTTCCATGTCCATCAGTCCCCTGCTTTTTGTTGTCCAGATATTGTGAATCTCTTTGCTCTCTTGGATACTTCTTACCGGAAGCACGTATCCTTCAAGGCTTATTATATCAGATTTAAAATTTTTCTGTTTTGACTCGATAAGCCTTAAATCCGTTTGACTGATAGGGAATGGGTTAAAGGGTTCAATAAACTTGTTGTTTACCCGAATCTTTAACGGACATATTTTCCTTTCCATGAACCTGTGGAAAACCAGAGCAAGATACTCTGTTGTAATTTCTGTTATCTGCTTTTTCAGCGAATCCGTCCTGTCTTTACCATCAAGATAGTCTTCAAACTTGTACAATTTTTGCCACACAACAATTGTATTTGGCTCGAAATCGTCGAACTTATTGAAATACCCGGCACTTAAGGCACGGTATTTATCAAGGTATTCCAATATCTCTTCCCGAGTATTTACTAAGATCCGCCAGCTGCCTTTTTTTTTGAGATAATCTACATCCCACGTCCGTGCAGAATACTCATCAGCCCCCTTTTCCTTAGATATCACAGTAAACCTGCGGGTTTGAGCAAAAGAAGCAGTTTTCATTCCCAAGCCAAATCTGCCCAAATCTGCCTTTTCCCTGCTATTCTCCGGAGATGTGCTTGGAAATTGCATACATCTTTTCAAGACACTTTCACTCATCCCACCTCCGTTGTCAACAAGAAACAGAGTAAAAGGATAACTATCAGGATCTATTAGAATTTCGATTTTGTCTGCATTTGCAGAAATGGAATTGTCTATCAGATCACTGATTGATGTCTCTAGTGAATAGCCCTGTTCTGCGATCGACTTAATCAAAAATTCAGGCGTCGGGACAGCATCTTCGTATTTTCTATCCATCAAAATAAAATATTTCTATCTGTTTCCCTTTGATTTTCAAACACTTGGTATTGGGCGAAATACTTATTTTTTTTTCGTCGTCCTCCTCGTTAAAAACTTTGCTTACTATATCGGCAATCTGAAATGCAAGATATGGCGGCACTGCATTACCAACCTGATGATACTGATCCGTTCGGTTTCCACAAAAAATATAGTTGTCTGGGAAAGTTTGAATTCTCGCCGCTTCTCTAACTGTCAGACTTCTACACTGGATCGGATCAAAATGTATGAAGTAGTGCCCATCTTTACTGATATGGCTTGTTACGGTAGTTGCCGGCGAATTAGGCAATTGAACGCGAAACCTGTCCGTAAATTTTCCGGATTCCACATTGCCATGATCAGGGAGTAACTCCTCATCAAATGCCTTATAGTCATAGAGTTTAGGGAACCTTTTATTCTTTTCAGTATATAAGGCTGCGAAAAGGTACCGTTTTAAGTCCTGAAGAAGATGACTTCTAGAAACGTGATGAGTTATACCTGTCAGATTTTGATCAGTGTACCATTCAGCTAAGCTATGACGCCTATCAATGTGAGGCTTACTTGTTTTGAAAAATTCAGAGCCCATCGTTTCCGGATGTTGCTCCGAAAAACCCGCTAAATCCAGTTTTGTAAGCAACTCTTTACTAAAACCCGCAATTTGTTCCCGCCAGGCTTCAAAGGAATTTTCAAATCGGGAATAGTATCGTTTTTTACTTTGCAGGCCGTTGCCCTTTATTATGATTTCACTGTGAGAGAATGATCTGCTGATACCACTCCTGATTTTAGGCAACAAGCCAATAACTGATTTCAGATCGACCTTTTCAGACCGGGATAGGATACCGGGGCGCTTTAAAATATCATCTCGAATACCTATAAGTATTACACGGTGCCTGTTTTGAGGAATCCCGAAATCTTCCGCTCTTATCAGATAGTCAGAATCTTTCGAAACCTTATTCTTGACAAGAGAGTAAATGCGGTATCCCGGAGAATTGTGCTCTCCAAAAACTGAAGACGGATCGCTAAGGTCTCTAAGAATCCATCCAAAAATCTTCTCATCATTTAATTTTGCTGATAAAAGCCCCTCTACATTTTCCATTACAAAAACTGCAGGGTGGTGTCTGGCAATTATTCTTAGATACTCCTTATAAAGATAGACCCGGTGATCTTCCTCAGATATTCCGCCCACCCTTGAGCGTCCGGCGTTTGAGTAGGCCTGGCATGGAGGACCGCCAATCAGCACCCAGTCAGTCTCATTGTTAAGTGCTGTTGATATCCTTTGGTCGACTTCCTCTGGAGATGTCTCACCTAAAGTTGCCTGCCAGGCTTCATCAGCAGCATGGAGATATTGATCAGGAAATAACCGGTATAATTCAGATAACGAAATCTCACCTTCTACAAACCTATAATACTCTTCAGGTAATTGTCTAAATGGGAACTGTCGAACAAATGAGCGCAAAGTCAATGTTTCGTGAGCTGCGGAATCCTTTTCAATCGAAAGCTTAATTTTAAAAATGCGATCTCCCACATTATTAGTCAGAGAACTAAACCCTTCTGCCAATCCTCCTGGCCCCGCAAATAAATCAATAATAGGAATAGGCATTTATCAAGATAGAATTATTATTACAATATATAGATTTTATATAATATCAAGGCTAATATCTCTAAACATTCGCCCTTATCGATGAAACCAGCCGTTCCATAGTCATCTCCAATTGGTTTTTTCTAAGCTCACACTCCCAAATTGTGATAACCTGCCAACCTTTCAGCCTTATTTGCTCACTTACCTTTAAATCATTTATGCTAGTTGACGAAATTTTAGAAGTCCACCATTCTGTCCTGGTCTTTGGAATGATAAAATATTTGCATCCGTGATGACCATGCCAAAAACAACCGTTTATGAAAATCACAGTTCTGTATCGGGGAAGAATGATGTCAGGTTTACCAGGAAATAATTTATCATGAATCCGATATCGAAAACCCATTGAAAATAAACGTTTTCTAACAACTATTTCAGGCTTGGTATCCTTGCTCCGGATCCTAGACATATTAAAGCTTCTCACGTCTTTCGAGTGGACATCAGCCATTGTTTTCAAAAATTTTGGTAGATATCAAAAGCTCCCTGACATCAACGTCTAAAACGTTAGCGATGTCTCTTAACACATTTATGCTGGGCTGGGATTTATTGTTACAATAGTTTGTCACAACCACATAACTTTTTCCTATCTGTCCCGCAAGCCATGTTTGCTTCCTGCCTTGGGTCTCTAAAATCTCCTTTATTCTGTTCATATTGACGAATATCTGAAAACCATATAAAGGTAATCAAATTACCGTATGAAAAAATATCATTACACAGTATGAAAATATATTAAATTATAGTATATTTATTTCAATACTCTCTAACTATGAAAACAACTCAATACTTCTCACTAGGTCTCGACTACTATGAAATTATGGATCTAAGCCCAGCCGATCTTTATCAATTTCTGACACTCTCATGCAGAGACGAAATAATAAACTGGTTACAATGGAACGACCCCAACGGTGTTTATACAGACTCTTTATCTGTAGCAGAATTTGGGATAGCCCTTTCTAAGGAGGAAGGGATTGAGATTATAAAAAAACAGCTTTTGAGTTAATGAACTTAAAAGTCCCTTGCATTCTCTCTAATCTAGTCCATGCGCGAGAAACAATTGTTTCAAAGTCAATATTTCATAAGATCATGTACCTCAAGCTAACATTTTACTATCCATCTGCAAGTCTGAGTTTGAATTACACTTCCAAACAGGCAGATTTTGAATTTCTACAATTGAGGCGAATAACAAATAGTCACAATCCAAATAATGCTAATAAATCATAGCTCCATTTCGAATCAAATATTGCTAATTGGCAAGTATAAAATTTGCCTCAGGCTATTGCAGCAAAGCAGAAAAATCAACTACTATATTTTACTCATAATTAAAAATTCGGTACTCACCAAACTTCAAATCAACATTTAATCGAATCGGAAGTTCTTCTCTTTCTATTCTTAATTCCGGGCTGTACATTTTCAGTTTAACAAACATTTCCTTTATCGGATCATCAAAGTTAGCTTTCACCATTGCCTGCGATTCAATAATCTGATACCAAGATCCCCAGGCTACGGTTTCATTTGTCTTAACTCCTGTAAAGTGAATGTGATTTCGCGCAATGACAAAAACATATATGTTATCAACAGCCCTAGCATTGGGAGCATATTTGGTTATTTGTAACGCATTCAAAATAGTCTTTACATCAAAACTTTGTGTCCAAATTCTCATTTTATCTATCCACTCATTAGCTTTTGGAAAAAGATTTGAGATTCTACTTCTTCGTTCTTGCATTGACTGTGCAAAGGGATCCTGCCACTTCAATTGGAACAAACCAAGAGATCTGGTTGTAGTGTCGTAAACAACAGCATCTATGTCCGTTTTAATTCCGTCGAAAGAAATATTAATTTCGCGAGGTATTTTCACAATTCTTTGATCCGGAAAAAACATAAATAATTCCCGACGAAATCGATCCTCTCTTCTATTTACTGCTTCGTCATAATCTTTTGTAAACTTTCTTTTTAGCTCACTATTTAACAATCGTATTGGATTACCCATGCAACCGGCTACCGAACGAATAAGTTGATTATTTGATGTCTGAAAATATATTGGAGGAGGAACCGACGGATAATCCATATAATACTCATAGTTCTGACTTGATAAAGTAAGACAAGATATAATTTGTTCAATCTCCTCCACTGGAACATCCAAATAATCAGAATATGTCTTTACAGTTTTATCTTTAAACCAGTTATAAGATAGGACGTTATGCATATCTACATTACGATTCCTTCGAACTAGTTCAATGCAAGCATCTCTATGCATATGAGCAACACCAATTATCAGCTCTATCAAATCAACATATTTCCAGTATGCAATTGATCCAAACGTATCCTTCGTATTAAAGTTATCATAGCCCTGTAAAAGAAGCATGTGATAATGCCCTTTTTGATTATAATATTCATCAATATCATTAGTTGTATTATAGCTTATATATTTGCCATAGGGGTTTCTAATGATTGATTTTAGCTGCTTGTGAATGCTTTTTTCGTCATACTTGGTTTTTGCTTTCTTTTCTTCTATTATTTTCTTTACAATATTTTCACGAAAAAAATCTGCGCTTGCCCTTTCGAAATATTCAATACCGACACTTGGATTTAAGTACCGAAATCCAAACTCCGAGGTGGTAGGACTGACAATCTCTAAAAATCCTGCTTTTTCGTATTCAATTATCTGTTTACAAAATGCTAATTTCCCTGCGAATAAAATTGCAGAGTCTGCCCAAGCTATATCCTGCTGCGTAATCTCAACAAAGGGATGGGATGTCTGCAAATTCAATTCAGCAAAAAAAGGCCTAATAGCATTTGACCACCCAAAGTTAAACAGTTCACCTACCTCACGAGTTACTTTCTTTCCACCCGAAAAACTACTAAAAACATCAAGCCTCCTCACAATATTCTGAACGGCAAAGTAATTATCCCCCTTGAAGGATTCTTTGATTTTCCTTGCTTCATTCTCAATAATAGACTGCAATATATCTGCTGAATTTTTCAAAGCTCATCTTGACCAAAGGTTTCGAAAATAAATTTGCTAGAATTTGCACTTAATGGAAAGGATTCTAATTATACGAATATGGTTACCACTTTCAAGATCACGGATTTATCATCATTCATGATCTTAGATCAATACTTCAGTTTGATCTAAGACTTGATTTCATCCAGTTACACCACTACTGTGTGTTGCACAAAAGAAAAAAGCCCCTAGTGAATTAACTATAAGTGCTTGATTTCCAGCTTCCATAAGTTGTACTAGAACCAACGACAGCAACGGTTTTAAAAACTGCATAAGGGGTCTTTATAGAAGTTTGCCCCGAATGGCTACTCATAGAATAAAGGGTTAGGAGCCAAGCATTGGAACAAGGAACTGACAAGGTCAAAATCAAATTTTAGCCATCTTAATGGTCTTGGCCTTGATTTTTGAAGATATCCGGGTTAAGGCAAAGGAAACATGCTCGAACATGATTTGAAACAATTGATTTTAGAAGTAAGACGTCAATAGCGTGATTGTGGTGGTAGCCCAATGTTCACTTGTTGTCTCATTGGCATTGAACGGACTAGATTACACAAAGTCCAAATTGAATACCTCAAGTTCCTCGTAAATCTTCTCCTCGCCCCGTTTTGCGGAATCATCCACAGGGCGATACTTGAAATCTGTTAATGGTGTTTTCCAATCCGAATCGCAGACCGTCATGTTGTCTACGATCACGTGCTTTCCGTTTTTATACACCATGCATTCCCCAGCCACAATCAAATCAAGTTTCTCAGTTGCCTCCGGCAGTATGGCAATGTTTGTCCCATCTCCATCGACCCGACAACTTGGATAAAGAATACCATCGAAAGTGCCTGGATTATGACCGAGCATAATTTTAGTAAAAATGGCTGTGACCAAATAGTTTATATCGGCGCTGTCGCTATGCATTTCCGCAAATTCCGAAGCAACGAATTCATAGAATAATAAAATATCAGCGGCAAATTCGGGATTAGCTCTCTTAATGAAATCGATAGTCTCCGCCAGTTTTCCGGACACATGATGATTACCCGCATATTGCGGATTGAAAATGACAGGCAAAAGAGCCAAATCTTCTTTTACAATCCATTTGGTATAAGTGACTTTTTGCTTACCTACACTTAAAGGATCTCTCAACCAGGGAAGCCCCTCTAACGTCGACGTCATCCGATTTGGCAAAACATCAGTCCGGTGGTCTGATAATGAGCCATAAAACATAGTTTGATCAGGCGTGCTTGCTCGCTGGTAAGTTTTATTAGACTCCTGTGGTTTAAACGATAGGCTTGCCCGTGTGGTGAAGATCTCTGAAAGACTGCTGTTTGGCCGGACTCGCATTACTTCATGAGCTGGAATTCCTTCTGTCTCATTACCAGGGTGCAATGTATACTTCCCTAAAATCATCTCCTTACCAATTACACCGAGCATATCTCGTAGTATTCTTTCTACTGTTTCTGCCGGTTGATGAAGCAAGCTCGGGTTTTCCAATGCAGAAATAAATTGCTGAATCCTTGATGACATTTTAACACTAACGTTAGTTATAGTACTTAAAACGAATTGTTAATATAACTAATATTTCTCCGTCCGTAACAACGACTCTATCATATTGTGCAATAAGCTTCAACTCGAAATTGATTCCCCTTCCCTGCGCGTTAATCAGCTGCAAAACGCTCAACGCGGCGTAGAAGTAACAAAGCAAAGGAGGCTTAAGAGTGCTTACAATCTATGAAAACGGCAAGGGTTTGATGAAAGATGTTTAATGTAAACCAGATTTGTTCTGCATCCAGAACAATAATTACTTAGTTCCTACAACTTTTCGAACTATCCGGAATGGACAGATTGTAGGCGAGTTTGTAGGCGAGTTAAGAAAAAAGCACCTAGCAAATTAATGCTAAGTGCTTCATTTTCAGGCTCCCGAAGTTGGGCTCGAACCAACGACCCTCTGATTAACAGTCAGAAAAAATTAGTAAACGTCAGTAAATCACAACAATCGCTAATATGCATATTGCTGTATTTCAACACATTGTATTTTGCAAGTTACCGGTGTTTACTTATATTTACTGAAAATGTTTGCAAATTGTTTGCAAATTTTCAGCTACGGAATCGCACGTTATGGCCACTGCAACACCGAAATTGTCGCTCATCCTGGATAAAAGGTATGCAAAAAAAGATGACGTATATCCTATCAAGCTAAGGATTACGTTCAAGCGTGAATCAAAGTACTATCCCACTGGCCATGACATGACTGAACAGGAATTTGTCCGCCAGCGGGATTGTGAGCTGCTTCGCGCCAACAAGTACATCGGCACCAAGGAATATGCCCAGCTTTCCCAGGTCAACAAGAAGCTCGAGGCGTATCTGGTCAATGCCCAGCAGGTCATTGGCCAGATGAAGTTTTTTAACTTTGACCTTTACGAGGAGAAACGATCCGGTGGGCAGGTCAGCGCGGATGACATTTACTCAGCCTTTCTGGCCAAAATAGCATCCCTTGAAGCAGAGGAACGGATCGGCACTGCGATAACTTACCAATGCGCCCTGAAGAGCCTTCAAAACTTCTACCCCAAAAATAAGCTTCCCCTGGAAAGCATCACTGTAAAATTCCTGCAATCCTACGAAAGGTGGATGCTTGAAAACGGAAATTCGCTAACTACCGTCGGTTTCTACCTGAGAAACCTGCGTGCGGTTATGAACTCGATACTGGATGACAACAAGCAGAAAATGGATGAATACCCGTTTGGACCCAGAAAATACATTATCCCTACCAAGAAAAACTCCAAACGCGCCCTCTCAAACGAAGACCTTAAAAAACTGATCAGCTACAATCCGGACGAACAGGAAGAAAAATATCTTTCATTTTGGCTCTTTATGTATTTGGCCAATGGAATGAACCCTACGGATATGGTTAGGCTCAAGTACAAAGACCTCAGATCAGACCGGATTGTGTTTCTCCGTGAAAAGACCAAAAGAACCAATCGGGAAAGCATCCTGATTGAAGTTCACCTCAATCCTGTGCTCAAGGAAATCATTGAAAAATGGGGCAATTATCCCGATCCTGACAACTATATCTTCCCTGTGTTAAATGATGTGACGAGCGCCGCCAGGGCTAAAAAAATAATTACCCAATTCGTCAAGCAAATCAACAAGTACATGCGCCGAATCGGCGAGAAGCTGGAAATCGACAAGCAAATCACCACCTACGTCGCGCGTCACAGCTTTGTGACCAAGCTTATTTCGGAAGGGGGCACCTTGATGGAAGTCAAGTCGATGACCGGCCACAAAAGTATTACTACCACCGAGGGATATGTGGGCAGCATCGAGGACGAGCGCCTAAAGAAAATTACCAGTCGTCTTTTAAACTTCTAGCAATGAACACTATTAATCCCAAGCGGCTGGCATTGCTAGAAAAATACGGTTTCTTTCGGTTCTTCGACCGCGATAATCTTAGCATTGCCGAATTTGCAAACAGCGAATGCACGACCCTGGAATGGTGGGGGCTAGACATCGAGCTGGTGATCAAAGAACTTGGCCTGCTATTAGCCGAGTGGTCAGCGATCGTAAACTTCCGCTCGCAGTTACTAGCCGAGCATAGTGATTCTCCACAAACAGCGTTAACGGTATTTTCCGAACGGATATCCGGCATCACCTTCTTTGGTAAGTACGATCCGGATTTTGATCGTACAGAGCTTCGGGAAGTTTTATACTATGTCATTTACGGCAAGCCGTGGCTGCATTCAAATGTTTGCCTGTTCGATTACTGGATTGAATCCTGCCAACGGGCTTTTATCAAGCTCGAAGACGAGCAAGCCCGCC
>ERZ778028.1780-NODE-1780-length-19600-cov-8.016526_pt1 | contig 19600 bp, 15 predicted proteins | sample MGYA00375758_ERZ778028 | MGnify/ENA primary metagenome ERZ778028 (study PRJEB29350, sample SAMN05389828) | bioreactor metagenome | isolation source: Thiocyanate bioreactor | place: South Africa: University of Cape Town | collected 2014-03-17 ... | reverse complement strand
ACAGACGACGGGCCCGACGAAGGCGGCCGAAGCCGTCGTGAGCACGAGCGCACCTGCGGAGCAGGAAGAAGTGCTGCCGCCCCCCGAGCTCCAAGCCGAGCCGGAGCCCGCGGCCGAGCCCGACGCACCGCGTGCGGTCTCGGTCGACGCTCTGCCGACCGCAGTCGTGAACGTGAACGTGCGCAAGGTGCCCGCCGTCGCTGCTCCGCGCTGCGACGAGGTCATGCTCGTGGACGACGCGGACACGGCGCTTCGGTCGGGGAATCCCGAACGCGCGCTCGCCGTCGTGCGCGAGATCGAGCAGCGCTGCACCGCAGGCGTCCTCGTGCAGGAGCGCGAGCGGATCGCGATCGAAGCGCTCACGAAGGCCGGTCGCGTCGAGCAGGCGCGTGCTCGGGCGCGCGCGTTCGAAGCACGCTTCCCGACGTCGCCGCATCTGCGGCGCGTTCGGCAGGTTGCCGAGTGACCTCGTCGTCACGAACCGTCGATCTGCCAGCCTCGAATTGTCTCCACGCCCGCCGAATGCCGTCGGTGCGTTCGGTCTCATGAACGTGAACCTCAAGCCGTCTCTTCAGCCGCGAGTCGAGCGATGAAAACTCCTAGCGTCGTGGTCCTCCTCACGGCCACAGCAATCTCACTGGCATGGGGATGCTCGACCGTCGACGAGCGTCTCGGGATCGAAATCGAGCAGCCGCCGGAGCAGTTCGGCACGCCGGACGCGGGGCCGGATGCGACGCCGGACCCGCGCGAGCTCACCGCCTACTGCCCGTCGTCCCAGTGCCCTCCGGGGTGGACGACGTGTCCGGACTCGCGCTTCCCGTGCGATACCAACATCCTCGCCGACTCGAGAAACTGCGGAGGCTGCGGGATGGCCTGCCCACTGGGCACGGGGTTCGAGCAGTTCACGTGCAACGAAGGCGCCTGCAAGTTGGAGTGCAACGCCGCGCTTCGTTCCAAAGATTGTGACGGCCTCGTCGACAACGGTTGCGAGAGCAGCCAGCTCGATCCGGCCAATTGCGGTGCGTGCGGCGTGGCCTGTGCCGTGGGGGAGAGTTGCAGGTGGCAGGACGACAAGCTCACGGAGGTTGGATGTGGATGTCCTCCAGGCACGGTCGATTGTCTGGGGTGCAGGGACCTTCGCGCCGACGACGCCCATTGCGCCGCTTGCAACAATGCTTGCGATCCGACCGGAGGGCCGGGCGCTCCGCAGTATTCGAACATGTACTACGGCTGCGTCTCAGGCCAGTGCGGCAAGCCCAAGTGCAAACCCGGCTTCGCCGACTGCGATGGAGTCCTCGAGAACGGCTGCGAGACGTCGATCCGCACGGACGACGACTGCGGGTATTGCGGCAACACGTGTGGGGCAGGGCAGAAGTGCGCCGCCGACGGCAACGGCCGATTGTCGTGCATGTGCGATCCAGGCCTGACGTTCTGCCAAACCGGTGAGAACCAAGGGCTCCCAGAGGGCTACTGCGTCGACGTCAGCAGCAGCCCTGGCAACTGCGGTGCTTGTGGCAACCGCTGCTCGCTGGGCGGTGGTGGCTACAGCCAGTTGGCGGTGTGCGACTTCGGAAAGTGCACCATCGGCTGTCGGGATGGCGCGGCGGACTGCAACGGCTCGCAAGCCGACGGTTGCGAAATCGACACGAAGAGCGATCCGCGCAACTGCGGTGGATGCGGGATCACCTGTGACCTGACCTTGGGACAAGCCTGCGTGGCAGGCAAATGCGTGGTCGAGCCGTGCGATCAACCCGATGCGGGCGAGGTGACCCGATGAGCGCGTGGCGTCATACGCTGGTGTCCGGCGCGGGCTTCGCGTGCGCTCTGGCCGGCTCTCTCGTCGCCGCGTGCGCGTCGGTCGATGAGAACGTCAATCTCGATCCCGAGAAGACCGAGACCGTCCTTCCCGAGCGCGATGCGGGAGGAGCGGACGGAGCAGACGGCTCCGATTCGTGCACGGGAGACGATTGCGCGTTCTTCCCGGCCGAGTGCGAGCCGGGGGCGCTCTGCCCGAGCGGCCTCTTCGGCGCCGATCCGTCCGCGGGCGCCGACTGGCGCACGCGCCTCGAGACGATTCGCGCTCGCTCGGCGACGGACGCGTGGGTCGTCGGGACGGTCGGCATGGCCGCGCACTTCGACGGTACGGAGTGGAAGGCCGTCGATGTTGGAACGTATGAGTCGCTCGAGCACATCTGGCTCGCGAACGGCGGAGAGCTCACGTTCGGCACTCTCGACCGCGTGTTCACGCGTGGCCTCGGTGCCGGCGAAGGTGATCCGTCGCCGGACGGTTGGGCCAAGCGAGGCAAGCTGACTCCGCCGTCGGGCGCGAGCAGCAATGTCACCGCGGCGTGGGGCCGGACCGGTTCGAGCACGATGTGGGTGGCAACGACCTCCGAAGTCTGGCGGATCAACGCCGACGGGACGACGCTGACGCCGACGCCGGGCGTGCCTACGTCGGTCTGCAGCAGTCTGCCGTGCAAGTGGCTCCGAGCCCTCGACGGGGCATCCCCGAACGTCGTCTGGGGCGTTGGAGAAAGCGGCGCGGCGATTCGAATTACGAACGCCAACAGCGAGTCGCCGAAGGTCGAGGTGATGAACCCGCTCACGTGGTCGACGCTGAGCGGCGTGTGGGCGGTCTCGGACACGGAGGCGTGGGCCATCGGAGCGCGCGGCTTGGTGATCCACAACGTAGGGGCGACCTTCGGTTGGCAAGTGATGGAGGTGCCGACGCACGAGCACCTCTACGCGGTCGCGGGCTCGTCTTCATCCGACATCTGGGCCGTCGGCGACAAAGGCGTAGTCCTTCACTACGACGGAACGACGTGGTCGCGGGTGAAGGTGGCCGGGATGGGGCGTCGTCGACCGGAGCTTCTCTCGGTGTGGGTGCCGGAGCCTGGAAAAGTGTGGATCGGAGGGCAAGGGGTGCTCCTGTCCCTCGGAGGCAAGCGATGAGACGCAGAGTTTTGCTCGCATGTACGACGGCGACGCTGGGGGCGCTGGCTACGCTAGCCGCCTGCGCGACCTCGGATGGGGAAGGCGCCACGCTCGCCCCCGTCCCCGATGGAGGAGCTACGATCCCCGACGCTGCGTCCCCGGAAGAGGTCGACGCGACACCGCGACGGGACGCGTCCGCACCGGTCTGGTCGGCCTGCAACGACCACGGTTGGTGTGAGACGGAGCTCCCCGATCCGAACCTGACGTTCATCGACGTCTGGCCGTTCGTCGATCGGGCATTCGCGGTCGCCGAGAGCGACACGCTCGGGACGAAGGTGCTCGAGTGGACGGAGGCGACGCAGGCATGGTCGTACATCGACGACAACTCGCAGAACGCCTACGGCAGCGGCCAATACGCCGGCAAGATGTACGCGCCGAGCGAGAACGAGCTGTACTTCACGACGGCGCCCGGGGCCGTCTTCCACGGGACGCGCGCGAGCGTGTCGGCGCCGTTCACGTGGGAGTCGACGCGCCTCCCGTACGACGGGCCCGCGTATGCCGATCGCGATCCGGGGCGTGCCTGGAGCGTGGAGAATCCCGGGTGGCAGGCGACCCGCTACGCGCCGGCGCTCGGTGTGACCGGAACGTCGGCCGGCGACGTCTACGCGTGGTACGGCAATCGGATCTTCCGCCGCACGAGCGGAGACGGCGGGGCGCCGGAGTGGGTAGCGGAGTTCGTTACGGAAGACCCGAGCTCTACTGCCGACGAGTCCTTCTACATCTTCAATGCGTCGCCGGCGAGCAGCGATGAAATCTGGTTCGTCGGAGGACATGGCCCGAGCGACGCCGCGAAAGGCTTCGCGGGATGTCCGACGCTCTTCCGTCGAACACCGTCGGGCTACTCGACTGTCCTGGATTTCACCTACTCGAGCGGCAGCTGCTCGACCAAGCCAGGCGCCATTCCACCGATTTTCAAGTTCGAGGTCCCGGGCTATGGCGTGTTCGACGTGCCCTACCCAGCGAAGGGCTGGGCAACGGCGGTCGCCCCCGTCGCTCCGGGCGCAGCCCTGGTGATCGCCCAAAACGACCTGACCTGGTTCTACGTCGACACCGAGTCGAACGTCGCGCGTCCCAACCAGGTGCTCGAGGTCAAGCCTCCCGCTGCGCTTTCGCCCCCGCTGATCCACTCCGTCGTCCGCGTGGACGATCGCTTGTTGTTCAGCGGCCATGGAATCGTCTTCGGTTCGGAGATCAAGCCGGACGCTTGGAAAGATTGCCTCGGCATCGGGACGCCCGAGTCGTTCGCGCAGGCGGGGACGGGATATGGCGCCTTGGTCGAGAAGACGAGTGTCGCGATGAAGGAGCGCTATCTGGATGAGCCGCTCTACCAGGTGCGCGGGACGTCGACGAAGAACCTCTGGGCAGTCGGAAATCGCTATGCACTTCACAAGAAGACTCCTTGAACCACATCGTTCTGGGCTAATCGTCGCGCTCTCCGTCCTCGCCGCTTCCGCCGCGGTGGTGAGCTGCTCGAGCAGCGATGACCCGAGCGAGTCGCCTCCTGCGGATGCCGGGGCGGACGGTGTCGATACGGACGCGACCGACGCGGCGGTCGATTCGAATGGTCGCGACGCGGGCAATTTCGATGGCCAGCCGCTGCCCGTCGTTTGCGAGTCGAGCCCGTGCGCGACCGCGCTCGTGACGACGCTCGGCAGAAGCGTCGAGGACAAGGGGGAGGGCTTCTGCGTCTTGCTCGACGACGGCACCGTGGCGTGCTGGGGCGCGAACGGCGCCGGCCAGCTCGGGCGCGGTGAGGGGGAGGGCACGGCCCTCGTCGACAGCTCGACGGCGGCCAAGGTCGTGGGGCTCTCGAACATCGCGTCGCTCGACCACACGTGTGCCGTCGACAAGAGCGGCGGCGTCTGGTGCTGGGGAACGGGCCCGTTCTCGTGGACCGAAGACGGCGGGGTCGCAACGGCGACCCGCACCACACCCGTGAAGCTCGCTCTCTCTCCCATGACGAAGGTGGCGCGAAGCTTCGAGACCGCGTGCGCTCTCCTCGCCACCGGCGACGTCCAATGCTGGGGAAGCAACGCGCTCGGCCAGCTCGGTCCGATGACCGAGACGTTCACCGGCGAGCCGATGCGCGCGGCGCTCCCCAATGGGGCCGCTGCTGCCGCTCTCGAAGTGGGCAACGCTACGTTCGTCCTCCGCGAGGACGGCTCCGTCGTGAGCTGGGGTGGCAACCCGGGCATCGGGCGCGTCTCGCCGAGCTTTCCGGATCCGCTCCCTCAGCTGGTCTCGCTCGCGCGGGTCACGCAGATCGACTCCGCGTACGACAACACGTGCGCGGTTGCGAACGGGATCGGGTACTGCTGGGGCGCGCGTGTCAGCCCGTTCAAAGGTACGGTGATCGATCGGGCGCTTCCCGAACCCGTCGCAACGCCGGAGCCGCTCGTTCAGATCGCCACGACGCGTTCGGAGGGCTACCTCCTCCACACGGACAACAAGGTACGCGACTTCAAGCCTTACCGATGGTGCGCCGTGGGCGACTCGGGAAGCGTGTACTGCTGGGGCTTCAACGAGAGCGGGCAGGCAGGGACCGGCACCGAGGAGTACGTCACGCGTGCCGCGATGGTCGTCGGTCTCCCCGAGAAGGCGCTCGTCGCGCAAGTGAAGACCACGGTCAACACGACGTGCGCGCTGCTCACGAACGGCAAAGTGTACTGCTGGGGGAGCAACTATAGCGGTCAGCTCGGAAACGGGCTGAATCGAGGCAAGAGCTTGGCTCCGACAGAGGTGGTGCTTCCATGACCAGACGTTTGGCCACGCCGGTGGCCCTCTCGATGACCGCCCTCGCGCTAGTCGCCGCCGTCGGGGCATGTGGCGACGATCGCGATGGGTTCATCAAGGCGCCAGAGTTGGTTACGCCGCTGCCGGACGAAGACGCGGGCACCTGTCCGCTCCAGTGCTCGCTCGACGGGCGCTCCGTCATTCAGTCGTGCGATGGCTCCGTCGTCGAGACGTGTCCGGATACCCAGGCGTGCGGCGCCGCCACGTGTCAGGAGGCTTGCGCCGCCGCGGCGGCGGACTCGCGCTCGGACGGCTGCGAGTTCTACGTCCAGAACTTCGCATTGAACGACGACGGGTGCCTCGCAGCGTTCCTCGTCAACACCTCGGCGCAGCCGGTGGAGATCGCCCTCGACAAAGAGGGTAAGGGTCTCGACCTGTCGAAGGCCGTCTGGCGGACGAACCCTGGCGATGCCACGCTCATTGAGCACGCAGGCCCCATCCCGCCCGGGGAGAGCGTCGTTCTCTTCATCGCTGGACCGAGGGAGGTCGCTACAGGGAGCTTCGGCAGCAAGCCCCTCTACTGTCCCGAGGGGGTCGTTCCTGCCACGGAGGGATATGCGCTCGGAAGAACGGGCATTGGCACGTCGCTCCATTTGACGGCCTCGGCTCCGGTTTCGGCGGTGGCGATCTTCCCCTTCGGCGGGGCGAAGAGCCACAAGCCTGCGGCGACCCTGCTCATGCCCGTCGTCACGTGGGCCAAGGAGCACGTCCTCATCGACGGGTGGGAGGCCAGCGCGGGGAATCCGGCTTCGCAGATCGTCGCGTCGCAGGACGGCACGGAGATCACGATCCTCCCCAACAAGGCGCTTCAGAACGGTCTCGACGTCAAAGGCGGCCCTGCCAACACACCGCTCAAGTACTCGATCGACAGCGGGCAGTACTTTCAAATCCATCAGACGGACGAGCTCGTAGGGAGCATCGTTCTTTCGAACAAGCCCACGACCATTTTCGGTGGGAACTCGTGCGCGTACGTCCCGATCACCGCAGGGGCGTGCGACATGCTCTGGCAGCAGATCCCGTCATTCGAGCAGTGGGGCTCCGAGTACGTCGGCGTTGGCTATCGCCAGCGCGCGTCGTCGCCGCACGAGCTGATGCCGTACCGCATCGTCGCCGCGAAGGACGGCACGCGTCTCGACTACGATCCGGTGATCCCCCCCGGCGCGCCGACGGAGATGAACGCGGGCGACGTCGCGACGTTCCCCGTGGGCGTCAACGAGCCGTTCGTCGTGCGGACGCAAGATGCCCAGCACCCGATCTACGTGGCCGCCTACATGCAAGGGTATGCCGGCACCTACTACGGTACTCCGCATATGGCGGGCCACGGCGATCCGGAGTTCGTCAACGTCATCCCCGCGGGGCAGTGGCGGAGCTCGTATTCGTTCTACGCCGACCCGACGTACAAGGAGACCTCGCTCGTCGTCATCCGCGGCAAGCAGCGGGACAAGTTCGAGGACGTCTGGCTCGAGTGCGCCGGTACCCTCGAGGGCTGGACCCCGATCGGAACGCGTGGCGAGTACGAGTTCGTGCGCGTCGATCTGCAGCGCGACGGCGGGCCCGGTCAGGCGTTCGGCGACAAGGTTTGCCAGACCGGTCTTCACCGCATGAAGAGCGAAGGGCCCTTCACCGCCACGATCTGGGGCTGGGCGTTCGCAGCAAGCTACGCCTATCCCGGCGGCATGGCGCTCCGGAAGCTCGTCGATACGCCGCTGCTCTCGCTCCAGTGATCGCCAGCTCGTGAGCGACGTCGCCTTCGCCGGTGTGACGCCGGCCGAGGCGGCGGGTTCGCGGCTCGGGTGACCATGTTGGTCAGCGAACCGGAGCTCGGCCGCGGCTGACCTTCGACTGAAGACGACGGGACGGTCGCGTCCGAGAGCGGCAGCGCGAGCCATTCACGGTCGAGCTTCGCTCGAGTGGCGGCCGCCTGGAGGCTGGTCGTAGCGGCTGAGCGTTCGGTACCGGCCGACCTGAATGACGTCGGCCGGGTGGGCTCGTGGGTTGGTCGCTAGACTACCGAGCCTGCAGATGCGTACGTCCGGACCGCGCACCATGACGGCGACGCTGCTCGTCGCATTCATGTGCACGATGCATGCAGGCATCGCGCGGGCTGCGCCGTTCGAGCTCGACTGGTCGGCGCCGGAGGGCTGCCCGTCGGGGGAACGGATGCTCCTCGCCACACGCGCTCGGCTGGGAGAGCACGATTCGAGCGCTGCACCGGAGCTCTTCGTGCGCGGCACCGTAACGGTCGAGGGGGCGATCGTCGTCCTCGACCTCCGCGTGCACGATGCGAACGGCGAAGACCTCGGCGAGCGTCGCGTGCGGTTCGACGATCGAGCTTGTGAGGCGATCGAGGCGCCGGCGGCGCTCGTCCTCGCGATGATGATCGGCGTCGCCCGCTCTCGTGAAGCGAGCGCAACGCATGAGGAGCCATCGGGAGGGCCCGCGGAGCCGGCTCCCGTCGAGCCGACGGCTCCGGAGTCCCCTCCGGCCCGGGCGCGTTCTCCGCGACCTCCTCCGCCGGCAGGCGAGCCGACGCGCGTGAGCCCGCCGATGACGGTGGGGCTCTCCGGGGTCGCGAGCCACGGCGCTCTTCCGAACGTCGGCTTTGGCGGAGCGCTTCGATGGACTGCGACGCTCTGGGCCTCCGTCATGATCGGTATCGAAGGGAGCTTCGAGACGACATGGGCGGTACGCGCAGCGAGCGGTGAAGCGACGTTCCGACGGATCGACGCTGCTGTGCTCATCGGCGCTCCCGTCGTGCGCTCGCGCTCGTTCGAGATCGTCCCGCTCCTCCAGGGACGTGGCGGGATTCTTACTGGCGACGTGACCGGACTTCCCTCCACGCATGATGCGACGAGTGTCGTGGGCGCCCTCGGAGCGGGGGTGCTTGGCAGGATTCCGCTCGGTCAGGCGCTCCGCTTCGAGGTGCTCCCCGACGTTCGCGTTCCGCTCACCCGCGACGAGTTCCAGATCCGGAGAGCGGGAGAGCTCATCCGGGTGTTTCGCCCGGAAGCGGTCGAGGCTCGGCTTTCCCTTGGCTTCGCCTGGGAGCTTCGCTGAGCCGTCGCGGCGTTTCGGAAGAAAATGTCGTGGCCGTTCAAAACCTGGCTGAGGGGCGTGCATAGAACGCGCGTGACACCCGCTCTCGCCCTCGCCGGAGTCCGCTCCATCACGGGGGAGTCGCGTCCGGACGTCGAGGAGCTCTTTTCGGCACACGTCGACTACGTGTGGCGATCGCTGCAACACCTCGGCGTCGCCGAAGCAGACCTCGAGGACCAGACCCAAGAGGTCTTCATCGTCGCTTTCCGCCGCTACCCGACCTGGGACGGCGAGCACCCGCGCGGCTGGCTGTTCGCCATCGCGCGGCGCTCCGCGTCCGCGTACCGGAGACGGAGTCATCGCCGCCACGAGCTCACCGTCAACGAGGTGCCCGAGAACGCTCCCACGGAGATCGACTCGCCGGCGAGCATCGATCTCGGTCGCTTCGACGCTGCCCTCCAGGCACTCGACGAAGACAAACGGAACGTGTTCACCCTCTTCGAGATCGAGGAGCTGCCGATGCGTGAAGTCGCTCGCATCCTGCAGTGCCCGGTCCAGACGGCCTACGCACGCCTCTACGCGGCACGCCGCGAGCTCGCGCGCGCACTCTCCGAGGAACGATGAAACTCGAAGAAGACAACGACCCCGCTCGCCTCGACGACGGTGAGCCTTCCGAGCTCGGTAGGTTCGTGCGCGCAGCGCGCCGCCGCGGACCGAGCGCGCTCGTCTCCGCAAGGATGGCCGAACGGCTCGCTCCCGCACGCGCCGCCGCGACTCAGGCGAGCTCGAGTCGCGGCGGTCCTCTCGGGCGCTTCGGAGGTACGATGCTCGGCGGGCTCGCGCTCGTCGCGCTCGGTGGGGCATTCGTCGCGTCCTCGATGGGGCCGTCGGAGCATGCCGCGACGCCGGGGGAGCCCGTCGTGCCCCCCGCGGTCAGCGCTCCGCCGGAGGCGCCGCTGCCTGTGACCACGGGCGACCTGCCGACGCTCCCGGTCGAGGCACTTCCGTCATCGTCGGCGACGCCGGGCAGCGCCAGCGCGCCCGCGCGCATCGCCGCAGCGCGCCCGGCACCGTCGTCGGAGAAGCCCAGACGCGAAGACGAGTTCGAGCTCATCCAGCGGGCGCAGGACAAGCTCGCGTCCGAGCCGGCGCGTGCCTTGGCGACCCTGCAAGAGCACGCGCGTCTCTTCCCTGCCGGCGAGCTCACACAGGAGCGCGAGACGATGGCAGTCGAAGCGCTCGTACGCATGCACCGAAAGCCGGAGGCAAGAACCCGCGCCAACGCGCTCCTCGCGCGCTTCCCGAGGACTCCCTACGTGGCCCGGCTCGAAAGCGCGCTCGGCGAGCCGCTCTCGCTCGCGTCCCCGGGAAACACGGCGCGCTGACCATTCGCTTCCGGACGAGGACGATCGATGCTCCGACGATTCATCAAGATTGCAGCATTCGTCTGCATACCCATTGTGGGAAGTCTGGCCTGCGGCTCGCGCGGGATTGTCATGGCGGAGGACATGGGCCCGTCGCCCGGGTTCGTCTCCGCCGACTCTGGCACGACTGACGGAGACGTCGACGCAGGCGATCCGATCTCGTACTGCGCGACGAACAAATGCCCTGCGGGGTCGACGACGTGTCCGAGCTCGCGCTTCCCCTGCGATGTGAACCTGAAGACCGACCCCAACAACTGCGGGGCTTGTGGCGTCGTATGCCCTAACCGACGAGGCCACGGCTTGTTCGCCTGCATCGACGGTGCCTGCAAGATGACGTGCACGGCAGTCGGGACGGGTTCCTTCGTATCCGTCTGGGCCGACTGCAACGGTTCGCTCGACGACGATTGTGAGATCGAGCTCGGCACCAACGAGAACTGCAGAGCATGCGGGGACACGTGTCCTGATCCGCAAAAGCCGTGCATCCGCGATGCGTCGGGCATGGGCAAGCAATGCGGTTGCGATCCGGGCATGCTGTACTGTGACGGCGAGTGCGTCGATCCGCGGACGTCCGACGGCCACTGCGGTGGATGCGGCCTCTGGTGTGATCCGGGCGGTGACGGGGCTCCCGAGATCGCCAACGGCTATTACGGGTGCGGGGCCGGCGCGTGTGGGAACGCCAAGTGTGAAACGTACTTTGCCGATTGCGATGGCAAGCTCACCAACGGCTGCGAGACCTTGCTCATCGACCCGGAGAACTGCGGAGCGTGCGGTGTGGCCTGCGATCCCGGCCAAGCATGCGTGATCAATGACTCGGGCGTGCCCGAGTGCAGGTGCCCTAAGGGCAAGACGCTCTGCGGAGACAAATGCGCCGACCTGAGCGCGGACTCCCAGAATTGCGGTGCCTGCGGAAGCACGTGTGCGGGGCTCAAAGGTCCGAATGCGACCGGAGTCTGTTCGCACGGCTCGTGCACAGTCGCGTGCAACGAAGGCTGGGGTAACTGCAACGGCGACTCGAAGGATGGCTGCGAGAGCAACCTCCAATCCGATCCGCGCAACTGCGGGACCTGCGGAAACTCTTGTGATCTGGCCGCCGGTCAACCGTGCGTTGCCGGCCGGTGCATCGTCGAGCCGTGCAAGCCGGAAGAAGGGACCACGAATTGAGCGCTCGACTCCTGATTTTCTTCACGACGGTGGCGGCGTGCAGCGGTGCATCGTCGCTCCTCGTCGCCTGCGCGACCAACGACGATACGCCCGTCACCGAGCCGGACGCCAACGTCGTGATCCCTTCGCCAGACGGCGGCGTCGAGGCCTCGACCGATGCCGAAGGGCCGGACGCAGAAGCAGCGCCGTGTCCGTCCGACGCCTTGTGCCCGAGCGAGAGCTTCGGCCCGCAACAGCCCGCTGGCAGCCTCGATTCTCGAGTGCGCATCGTGATGATCCGCGGGCGATCGCCGAGCGACGCGTGGGCCGTCGGAGCACGAGGAACGATCCTCCACTTCGACGGGACGTCGTGGAAGCGGTCCGACCCCGGCACCGACAACACGATCAACGCGATCTGGCCGCGCGCCACGGGGGAGGTCGCGTTGAGCACGCTGACAACCTCGGCTTACACCCGCGGCATCGATCTGGACGACGGCACGAATACGGTGCCCTCGGCCGGCGGTTGGACGGCGCGAGCCATTCCCATGTTCAACAACGCCCCTCGAGGGTGGCTCACGTCGACCTGGGCGCCGCCGGGCGCGGAGTGGCTGTGGTGCACGACGATGGAGGAGCCCGCTCGGCTTCCGTTCAACGGTCTCTGGCGTCTTCGCGTCTCGCCGTCGACGAACACCCTTGAAGTGGGGGAGGCGGCTCCTTCGGGCGCGTGCCTCGTGCGTGGCTGTCGCCACCTGGCGAGCATCCACGGCGCCACGGCGAACGATCTCTGGGCCGTCGGACTCACCGGTGCGACGGTTCACATCACCAACGCGCAAGGGGATTCGCCGAAAATCACGCCGTTCGACAGCCAGACCTGGGCGGATCTCCACGGAGTCTGGGCTGCTTCGGAGACCGAAGTGTGGGCGGTCGGAGCAACGGGCGTAATCCTTCACTACACGGGAGCGTCCTCTTCGTGGAGCCGCGTCTCGAACGTGCCCACGAAAGAGACCCTCCGCGGCATATGGGGGACGTCACCGACGGACATCTGGGCCGTCGGCGACAAGTCCGTCGTACTGCATTACGACGGCACCACGTGGTCCGAGGTGCAGGTCGCTGGCCTGAGCGAGCCTCGTCCGGCCCTCTACACCGTGTGGACGCCCGCGCCGGGGCATGTCTGGGCAGCCGGTGACGGCGTCTTTCTTTCGCCGGGAGGCAAGCCATGAGGAGCCGCCGACCGCGCCCGACGCAGCCCGAAGGAGCGGCGAGAATGAAGTCCCTCATCTTCCGCATCGCGTGCCTGTCTGCTTCCACGGCCGCCGCCGTCGCCTGCGCGGCATCGGGAAACGACGACGCGCCTCCCACGGACACGCCTCCGCCAAACGTCTACGAGGGCGGGACGGAGACAACCGATGGCGGGTCGGTTCGTGAAGCAGCGCCCGACGACGCTACGGCGTCAGCGACATGCAGCGCTGCCGGCTGGTGCCTTACGGCATTGCCGAGTTATCCCGACGAGCTCCGGCTCAATGACATCTGGTCACTGCCCGACCGCGCATTCGCCATCGCGGGGACGCAGTCCGGCAGCGTGCGATTCCTCGAGTGGAACGACGCCAGCGATCGATGGTCCTTCATCGACGATGACAGCCAGCACTACACGAGCGCGCTCGCCGCGGGCGTATGGGCGCCGAACGCCGACGAAGTCTATTTCTCGCTCTCGCACTCGAACGCGCCGGGAGGAGAGATCTACTACGGCAGGCGGCCCGTCCCGCCGGCGACCGATTGGTCATGGAGGCGCTTCTCGTTCGAATGCAGCGTCCCCGAGAGGCCTTGGGTGTGGGGTGCGAGCGCGGGCGACGTCTTCGTCATGTCCTGCGGGACGATCCATCGCCTGAACGGTGCGCTCGACGGTGGAACCAACGACGCGTCGCCGTGGGGCGCCGAGTACGTCGATGACAATCCGATGGCCCAGCTGACGTTCCATGGCGCCACGGGGACGTCTCCGAACGACGTATGGTTCGTCGGCTCGCGGCGCGAGTCGCTCTGGGGCCCCTCGTGCGCCGTCGTCGTGCGCAAGACGGCCGCGGGATACGAGCCGATCGTCGACGGCACTCCGAATGACGACGGTTGTGCACAGAAGCCGGAATCGGCGTCCATCCCGATTGCGGGAGCTTTCGGTCGTGAGGAAGGCGACTCGATTCACGCGCCCGCGAAGGATCGATTCATCGCGGTGTCGTTCGGCACCGAGGCCAACAACAGCATCGTGAGGATCGGGCCGAACGGTGCTGGCGGCTACGCCGTCTCGGTCTCGAACGCCCCGCCCGCGATGGGCGTCGGCTTGCGCTCGGTGTGGGGCACGTCCGAGGACGACCTCTGGTTCCTCGGCGCGCCGCCGCTCACCACTCTCAACGACAACGCCAGCATCGTTCGGGGGACGAACATCTGGAGCGATGGCGGAGTCTTCCAGTACTCGACGCTCGTTCTCGATGGCGTGCCGAACATCAAGGCGCTGCAACGAATCCGTGGAACGTCGAACACCAACCTGTGGGCCGTTGGAGCGAACCGTGCATTTCACAAGACGACTCCTTGAACGTCCGTTTTCAGGCGCGCTCGTCGTGTCCTCGCTGGCGGTGGGCGCGCTGACGATGATGGCGAGCTGCTCGAGCGATCCCGACGCGGGCGGTCCGCCGCCCGACGCCGGTCCGATCGACGATTCCGCTGCTCCCGATGCATCCGCCCTCCCCGACGACAGCGGCGCGGTCGATGCCGGGCCGCCGCTTTCCGACGCAGCCACGTCGGATGCGGGCCCTCGTCCCGTCGTCTGCGCTTCGGCTTCGTGCGCCACCTCTCTTGTGACGACGCTCGGCGGGCCCGCTCTCGCGACGATGTTCGGCGCGGAGGGCTATTGCGCCCTCCTGCACGACGGAACGGTGGCGTGCTGGGGTCAGAATGAGAACGGCCAGCTCGGGCGCGGCCCCGCCGCCGGCTCCGACGGGAGCGCCATGCCCGCACGCGTCGAGGGACTCTCGAACGTCGTCGCGATCGATCACACGTGCGCCGTCGACAAGGACGGAGCGATGTGGTGCTGGGGAAGGGGCCCTTTCCCTGGCGGCGATCCGTTCTCGGGGTTGGCCAACGCGAGCACGCCCGTGAAGCTTCCCATCCCGCCTGCGACGAGGGCGGCCTTGTACGCCGGCTCGGCCAAGGGGCCGGAGCTCTCGCTGGGAGAGTTCGGTGTGGCCTGCGGCGTGGTGGACGATGGCGTTCTCTGCTGGGGACGGAACGACAGCGCTCAGATCGCCCCGCTCGAGAGTCTCTACACGAACTCGTCACTCGATCCGCAGCTCGTCCCGATGCCACCAGGCGCGAAGATCCGGAGCGTCCACCTCGGGATGGCGTCCTTCGTCCTCCGCGAGGATGGAACGCTCCTGAGCTGGGGCTTCAATCCGACGATCGGGCGCGTCTCGTCGCTGTTCCCCGATCCGCAGCCGAAGCCCGTCGCGCTCACCGGGGTCACCAACGTCGACACGCTCGAGGCCGTTGCATGCGCCGTGGCCGAGGGAAGCGTGTACTGCTGGCGAGACGTCAACTCGCTCGAGGAGTCGTTTCACGACCACGCCTTGCCCGAGCGCGTCCCAACACCCGAGCCGGTCGTTCAGGTCTCGACGACGGGGCGTCCCCACGCGCGTGGGTGCGTGGTGGGCGTGTCCGGTGACGTGTATTGCTGGGGGAAGAACAAGAGCGGTGTGCTCGGCGACGGAACGACGAACGATGCAGTCACGCCGGTGAAGGTCGTCGGCCTTCCTGGTCCCGCCTCCGAGGTGAGGACGACGGATACGTCCACGTGCGCCCTCTTGACGACAGGCAAGGTCCATTGCTGGGGAGACGACCGCTCCGGACAGCTCGGGGGAGGAACGAAGAAGCCTACGCTCGTCCCGCGCGAGGTGCTCCTGCCATGATGAAGCTCCAGACGCTGGGCGCCAGCCTGCTCGTCCTTCTCGGCTCGGCTCTCGCCGCCGCGAGCATCGGTGCCTGCCGAACGGATCGCGACGGCTTCGAGGAGCGCGACGAGAAATTCGATCCTGACGCTTCCGTCGACGCGGTGGAGTGCTTGCTCCAATGCTCGCTCGACGGGCGCTCGGTCATTCGGACGTGCGATGGCACCATCGCCAACACGTGCCCGCCCGAGCTCGCGTGCGGTGCGGGCGTCTGCCAGGAGCCGTGCGCGGCTGCAGCTGCGGACCGCAGCTCGAACGGCTGTGAGTTCTACTTCCAGCCGCCGCGCTTCACGAAGTTCTACCAACAGGCTTGCTACGCGGTCTACGTCGTCAACACGTCGAACCAGCCGCTCGACGTCGCGCTCGAGCTCGGGGGCAAACCGCTCGACGTGTCGAGATCGATCTATGAGACCAAGCCCGGCGATCCCACGCTGATCCCACACGCTGGCCCGCTCGCCGCCGGGGAGAGTGCGATTCTCTTCGTCTCCGACCAGCCGCCCGACAGTACGGCGGTCGGCGAAGGACGCTCGCCCTGTCCAGTCGGCGTCGTCCCCGCCACCTACGAGGATGCGCTTCCCGATAGAACCGGGCTCGGCTCGGCATTTCACGTCACGACCAACGTGCCGGCGAACCTCTCGGCGATCTACCCGATGGGAGCCTACAGCCATACGCCGACGGCCACGCTTCTCTTCCCCGTTCCGACGTGGGGAACGGAGCACATCCTCGTCAACGCCTGGAGCCGCAACGGCGAGAGCAGTGGTGGCCCCGCCGCGCAGATCGTCGCAGCGGAGGACGGGACGGACATCACCATTTTTCCAACGCGCGCCATCCAAGATGGGGCGGGTGTCACGGGGACGGCAGCACACGTCGCGGCGACCTACCGGCTCGACAAGGGACAGGTGCTCCAGATCAACCAGCGCGAGGAGCTGTCCGGGAGCATCGTCACGTCGAACAAGCCGACGAGCATCTTCGGCGGACATGAGTGCATGAACGTCCCTGCGTCGCGCGGATATTGTGATTACGCGTCTCAGCAGTTGCCGCCGTTCGAGAACTGGGGATCGGAGTACGTCGGCGTCGGCTACCGTCCGCGCGTCCCGGGCGACGAGGGCGAACCGATGGCGTATCGTGTCGTCGCGGCTCGGGACGGAACGCGACTCGATTTCGACCCTGCCCCGCCGGCCGGCGCTCCGGTCACCATGTCCGCGGGCGAGGTCGCAACCCTCTACACGGCGGTAGGTAGCCCGTTCGTCGTTCGGTCGCAGGACGCCGACCACCCGGTCTACGTCGCGGCGTACATGTCCGGCAGTGGGACCGAACCCGATCCGAACTTCCCGGTGCGCCCCTTCGGGTCCTTGGGCGATCCGGAGTTCGTCAACGTCGTTCCCACTGGGCAATACCTGAGCTCGTATACGTTCTTTGCCGATCCGACGTACCAGGAGACGTCGCTCGTCATCGTGAGGGCGAAGAACAATGGTCGGTTCGACGACGTCTGGCTCGAGTGCGCAGGCAACGTGACCGACTTTCGTCCTGTCGGAACGCGCGGCGAGTACGAGTGGGCCCGTGTCGATCTCGTTCGCAACTTCGGGCCCGGCCAAGCCTCCTGCACGAGCGGCCTCCAGCGCATGCGTAGCGATGGCCCGTTCACGGCGACGGTGTGGGGTTGGGGCCGGGCGACGAGCTACGCATATCCGGGTGGCATGGCACTCCGGAAGCTCGCACCGACCCCGCTCGCGCCTGTCCGCTGACGCTCGACGCGTGGCGCCCCGCTCGGCGCTTCAGCGCGGCGGCGGCGGAGGCGCGACGCGTGCCGGAGGCGGAGGCGCGACCCGTGCCGGAGGCGGAGGTGGTGCCGGCCTGCTCGTTTGAGGAGGAGGCGGCTGCGGAGCCGGAGCCGGCGGAGGCGCCTGCTTGTTGTTCGGCGGCGGGGCCGGCTTGCTCGCCGGAGGCGGCGGAGGCGGAGCCGGCGGAGGTGGCGTTGTCGTCGGCTTCGGAGCCGGAGCGGGTGCCGGCGCAGCACCATGGGTCGGCGGAGCTGTCCCGGCACGCTGGCAGACGCCGAGGACATCGACGAGGTCGATGTCACAGCCCGGCAGGCGGACGCCAACGGTGCACGCCGGCTGGCCGAGGCGACCGCAGAGCGGCGGCTTCATGCACGAGCCGGCGACCTCGACGAGATCCACGTCGCAGCTCGGGATGCGCTCGACGATGGAGCAGGCTCGCTGTCCCTCACGTCCGCAGTCGGGGTGGAAGCACTGGTTCTTGAAGACGTCGTGCTTCAGGTCCTGATCACACGGTTGATGCTTCGGGATCTTCACGACCCGGTCGGCGACCGTCCGCTCGAAGGGGGAACACGGACGCTGACCCGCTTTCCCGCACAGTGGCCGAACGCAGCGCCCGCCGGCTTCGACGAGGTTGGCGTTGCAGCTGGGAAACTTCTCCGCGATCGTGCAGGAGCGCTCTCCGTCGGCTCCGCAATAGTCCGCCCGCGCTTCGGCGCTGACGGCAAGGACGAGGCCGAAGGCGGCAGCAGCCAATGTGGTGGCGCGAAAGAACCTCGACCCGAGCTGCTTCACGAAAGTCACGCATCACCTCCCGAGTTCCTGTCCCACGATAGACGGGGGCCTAGCACCTTCATTGCGCGGAACGAGCATGCTGGCGCGTCAAGGCAATGACTTGGCGCGCAGCTGCCACGCGGCTTCGAGATCCGCCGAATGCTCGACGCATGGCGCTGGCGATCGAGCAGGCAGTCCCGAGGGCTGTACACGTCGCACGTGCGGTCGAACCCACGACAAGACGTCTCTTGCCGTGCGTGCGTTCGGACCGCGTGCCCCAGCCTGGAGCGTAAGTGCCGCGCCTGCTGTCAGGGTCGAAGCGGACGCGTCGCGGCGGCGAGCGCCTTCGTCAGGCGCGGGACGCTAGAAGTTGAGGCAGCCCGAATCGAGGCAGTAGCAGAGGACGGGCTTGGTTGCGGGAAAGTAGTAGCCCGTCGCCATGCACGTTTCCTCGACTGTGAAGCTATTGCCGGCCTTGATCGTTCGACCTGTCTGATTCGCGTACACGCACTCGTAGGTCAGCTTGCCCTGATCGAATGTGTAAAAAGGATTCGCTGGCCATGTCTTCTGTGCGGGGTTTGCCCATTCGGAGCTTTCGTACGCGATGTTCCCGCTGGCGGACGTTCCGTTCCTCACGGTCATCCTGACGGCCTGTTTGTGTGCGTGCATGCCCATGGACCAGAACTTGGTGTCTGGCAGCGTGTCGCACGTCTTGCTCTCGACGTGATTGGTCGAGGGACTCGGGATCGCGATGGAGCTGTTGTACGTGACGAACGTGCTGGTCTTGGTGAACGCTGCACCTTCCGGAAGCGCTTCTGCGTTCAGCGTCACGTGAGCCGTAATTGGCTGCTCGGTCGCATTCACATGATGCATCATGAGGTACGCTTCCTTCCCTGGAGGAAGCTCGAAACCGAGCGGCTTGCCCGTCCCGTCATCGCTCGGAAAGGCCAGCTCCGACTCTGCCTTGTACGAGGCATAGGCCCACATCGGTACATTGGACGCACTGGCATTCGAGATGTCGGGGCAGGCGGCCGTGAGCGTGCCCGGGCCCTGGCCACTGCCGCCGAGGAACAGGGCCATGAAGCGGACGCCAGGCGTCATCACCGACTTCCACTTGTTGACCGCCAACGTCTCCGTGTTCGGCGTCGTGAAGTGATAGCAGTACGTGATCTCCTGGGAGGGCTGGATGACGACGTCCTTCGACTGGATCTGGAACCCGCGCGGCGCGGGCCCACCACCGTCAGGCGTCGCGCCGCCATCCGGTTGGACGTCGGCATCAGCGCGGTCATCCGGACGCACGCCGCCATCCGATCCCGTCCCCGCGTCCGCGACCGGCTGACTGTTGGATTCATCGCTACCGCAGGCGACGAACATCGCGAGCGTGATGCCAGCCACTCCTAGGGTCTTGCGCATGGCCCCTCCTTCTACGGTCGAGCTGACCATGGGAGCCCGCGCGTGTCCACCCGCGCCCCGTTGGCGACCGCCTCCAGCAGAAGGGCAGTCCCGCCTCCGTCGGCAACGTAGTCTGCGTCGAAGCGAAGCTCCCGTTGCACTAGGCCGGCCTTCTCGGCATCGTCGACGCTGTCGTCGTTCGCGCCGAGGAAGGCCGCCTAGCCCCAATGCCGCTCACTTAGCGAGTGTCGACGGTCGGCGCTTGCGAGCGTAGTTGCTC
>ERZ778028.1769-NODE-1769-length-19739-cov-4.436446_pt1 | contig 19739 bp, 21 predicted proteins | sample MGYA00375758_ERZ778028 | MGnify/ENA primary metagenome ERZ778028 (study PRJEB29350, sample SAMN05389828) | bioreactor metagenome | isolation source: Thiocyanate bioreactor | place: South Africa: University of Cape Town | collected 2014-03-17 ... | reverse complement strand
TTAAGATATGCAAGAAGCACCGCTGATTTGGTTCAGCGGTGCTTTTTTGTGCTATATATTAGCGGCTAACAATTATATTCTGTATTTTTGGAAAATCGTATATCTAAAAACTGGACTACCATGAATAACTTGATTGAATTGAAATTTGATACGCCCAACCACGGCGGTTTCTATATCTTCGAAGAAGGGAAACAATTGGCCGAATTAGAATTCTCGATCAACGGCAAATCCTTGACTGCTTACCACACGGGTGTGCGCCCTGAATTGGAAGGGCAGGGGATAGCTGGGAGGCTGTTTAATGCCCTTGTGTCGTATGCGAGGGACAACGAATACAAGATTGTACCTACTTGTTCCTACGTGCTGGCAAAGCTCTCGAAAAGCCACGAGGAATTTGCCGATGTGTGGGAGTGATTCTAACAGCTTATTAGACTAAGTCGATTGTAAGATTGCTTGCGGAATCAGGTAAGGGCCTTGATGTTGCTCAACGCAATTATTATTTGCGGTGCGTAAGGGGGCGGCTTTGATCTCTCGATTTGTGTATTTGTGGTATTCTGTTGAACCTTTTATCAATTCACGGCGTTACTGACGGTTCTGTATTTTGAGTTTTGTCAAGGCACAAAATTTCAGTATATTGTATGGTCGTTGGAGAAACAACAAGCAATCAAGAATGAAACAATCAAGAAAGATAGTTTTCTATATTCTAATTGGACTTTCAGTTATTGGGATTCCTATTTCTGTTTTCGGTATCATCAACACTATGGTCAGTCTGAAGTATGAAACTAAAAGTCCATCAGATTGCATCTCGTTGGTAACTGGGCAAGATTTATGCATGACGATTCAGATGTTAAAGGCTCTTACGGTTGCTTTCGTTTTGATTATAATGCTCCTATTGGTCTTTAGAAAGCGAATTTTAAGTGTAACATAATGCGAGTTTGATGTAAGTGTTTTTTTGCATTTCACTCTTTTTCCATAGGAAATACAGCTCGGTAGAACAAAATTCAACTCCTTGCGCTTATCATCTCCTATAGGGATGAAACATCCACAAAGGTGCATACCTACGGCATGTAGCCTTTGTGACATTCCCTTTTCTACCGAGCGAATATCCCGATGGGATATTTCTTCCTCACCAATATGCAAAGTGGTTGCGCGCAATTCTCTTTTTGCTCCGTTTTGATGATTCGTATCCATGCAATAGCTTCGATGAATTACTTCGAATTCATTTAAAATAGATGAAAGAATGAAGAGGAATGTATTTGCTGATATTCTTAATACTGCAGTATTTACCACAAGGTTTGTACTCGATCTTTGTAGTCCTATCTTGTTTGTTGATCATTATCAAGAAGATGGTGCTTGGTCGTTCTCTGGTATTGAAGATTGTGAGGAAAAGATGTGAGAATTATTTCTTTAGAGGAAGCTATTGAAATTGATAATTCTTTATTATCCACTGCTGATTTACCTTTCGGGTGGTAGGCATATACAGAAAATAAGGATGCTAAATGGATAATTCAACAAATAGGTAATGAATAATGCTGTCATGCGCTTCTCGGCAGGAACTGTCATTGCCTGTATTTCTCCTCTATGTCGTCTTCTAACATGCTTAGGTAAGAAGCGTAGCGGCTTTCGCTGATAAGGTGTTCTTCCACGGCTTGCCTGACCGCGCATCCGGGTTCTTGCAGGTGGAGACAGTTGTGAAAACGGCAATTTTCGGCATGTTTGAAGAGATCGGGAAAGAAGTGGTAGATTTCCTCTCTGGCCATGTCGATGGTGCCGAAACCCTTAATGCCAGGGGTGTCGATGATGTATCCTCCTTCGGGGAGGGCGATCATTTCGGAGAAGGTGGTGGTGTGCATTCCCTTGTTGTGGGAGGATGATATGGCACCTGTTTTGAGGTCGGCTTCTGGCACGAGTAGGTTGATGAGCGTGGATTTGCCTACGCCGGAATTTCCGGAGAAGAGCGAAATTTGGTTCTTTAGTAATTCACGTAGTTTGTCGATACCTTCGTTGTTGCGGGCGGAAATTTTGAGGCAGGGATAGCCGATTTGTTCGTAAAGCGCCACCAAGGCGTCCACGTAGTCGGTTGTTTCCGCATCGTAGGCATCCATCTTGTTGATGACGATGGTGGCAGGCACACGGTAGGCCTCTGCGGAGGCGAGGAAACGGTCGATGAAGGTGGTGGAAGTGGTGGGGTAGTTGGCGGTGACAATCAACAGCACGCGGTCGAGATTGGCGGCGATGATGTGCGATTGCTTGGAGAGGTTGGACGAACGTCGAATGATGTAGTTTTTGCGGTTTTCTATTTCCGTGATGAAGGCAGCTGTCCCTTCGCTGCTGAGCAGGATTTTTACGCGGTCGCCTACCGTCACGGGATTGGTGCTGCGGATGCCCTTTAGCCGAAAGTTACCTTTCACCTTACATTCGATTTCGCCGTCTTCCGTTTTCACGAGATACCAGCTTCCCGTGTTCTTAATTACTAAACCGCTTTTCTCCATTTTGTATGTTCGGATATAAAAAATCAGGAGAACATTTTCGTCCCAGTGATATGGGGAAAATGTTCTCCCAAGTTATATGAATGCACGCCTTTTTTCAGACGGTGAGGATTTCTTTTTCCTTGGCTGCAAAAATTTCGTCCACCCGTTTGATGAACTTGTCGTGGATTTTTTGCACTTCTGCTTCCGCGTCCTTGGCCAGATCTTCTGCCACGCCGTCTTTCACCGACTTCTTGATGGTGTCGATGGCATCCCGACGGGCATTGCGCACGCTGATTTTGGCATCTTCGGCTTCTTGTTTCGATTGTTTCACAAGGGATTTGCGCCTTTCTTCGGTCAAAGGCGGAATTCCGAGACGGATGATCTCGCCGTTGTTTTCGGGAGTGATTCCTACTTCGGAATCAATGATTGCTTTTTCGATGTCTCTCAAAAGGCCTTTTTCCCAAGGCTGGATGATGATGGTTTTGGCATCCGGAGTGTTGACAGATGCAACGCTTGTGAGAGGTGTGAGCGAACCGTAATAATTAACACGGACGCCGTCCAAAATTTTGGGGTTGGCCTTTCCTGCACGGATGTGGGCCAAAGATTCTTCCAGAAATTCTACTGCCGACTGCATTTTGTCGGAAGCATTTTTTTTGATTCTACTTAAATCTTCCATTCTGAGTTTGAAAATTATAAATAATTGATTGTTTGTTCTTTTTCGCTTGTTAAACGTGGACGTATGTTCCGATTTCTTCTCCGTTCATCACTTTTTTTAGGTTTCCAGGAGTGTCCATGTCGAATACGATGATGGGCAGGTTGTTTTCCTTGCACATGGTGGTGGCGGTGAGGTCCATCACCTTGAGGCCCCGGTTGTATATTTCGTCGAACGAAATGGTCTGGAATTTCACTGCATTTGGGTTTTTCTCCGGATCGGAATCATAGATGCCATCGACACGGGTGCCTTTGAGCATCACGTCGGCTTCCACTTCGATGCCGCGGAGGGAAGAGCCTGTGTCGGTGGTGAAAAATGGATTACCTGTTCCGGCCGAGATAATGACTACTTCGCCGTTTTCCATGGCTTCTATGGCCTTCCATTTCGAATAAAATTCCCCTATGGGTTCCATCCGGATGGCGGTGAGCACGCGTGCTTTTTGCCCGATGGAAACCAGGGCCGAACTCAGGGCCAGGCTGTTGATGACGGTGGCGAGCATCCCCATTTGGTCTCCTTTGACACGGTCGAAGCCTTTGTTGGCTCCCGAAAGTCCCCTGAAAATGTTTCCGCCTCCGATGACAATTGCGATCTGCACGCCCAAATCGGCAATGTCCTTGATCTGTTGTGCATATTCGGACAGCCGCGCTTCATCTATTCCCGATTGCTTATTGCCCATCAGCGATTCGCCGCTGAGTTTCAATAGTATTCTTTTGAATTTAGCCATTGCTTTTTCTTGTGTGAATTTCAATTTCGTTTTCGAACAACAAATCTACTATATTTTTTGATATTATTCAAGCTTATTGAGTTACCTGGTGATCTTGTGACCAATAATCGAAGGCCGCTCGATCGAAAGGTCTTGCCGTTTCTTGGTTGTTCTCTCATTGGCGTGGTGCATAATAAATGACACACACTCCGAGAAGGACAATGAGAGCGCCGATGATGTCGTACTTGTCGGGGACGAACTTGTCGAAGAGCATTGCCCAGACGATAGACATCACCACAAAGATGCCGCCGTAGGTGGCATAAACCCTACCAAAATTGGCTGTTTGCCATGTGGCTACAACACCATAGAGTGCGAGGACACATCCTCCCAGAAGGCCAAACCACCACGGCTTATCGCCCTTGAGGGATAGCCACAGGAGGTAGCCTCCGCCTATTTCGCAGATGCCGGCAAGGATGAAAATAGCAAGGGATTGCAGGATATACATTTGCGTCTAATTTTGATTTTTGAAATTCAATCTATATTTAGCTGACTGGCTAATCATTAAATTATCACATTGGCATATTGGCACATTTCCTTAGGTGTGGCTTCCGGTGTAATAGTTGTAATCCTTCAAAAAGGTGTTAATCATCTGCGAATTGGTGATGAAGGGATTTGGCGTGTTCATAATCGAGAGGATCTTGTCGGCTATCTTTTGCAAGAGAATGCCGTTCTTGTTTTTTTCGGCCAACTGGAGGTTCTCCTTCACAATGCGGATGTCGTTGTCCGAGAAAAGCATGATCTGGTTTCGGGCGAAACAGGGCTGGTAATTTTCCTGGATGTCCATGAGGATGGTGTGTGAAAGGTTGTATTTCGACTTTTCCGAGATCACGGCCGTGCCTGCTGCCAGGTCGCCCAACCGGCGGGTGTGCTTGTTGAACACCATGGACAGGATGCCGGGAATGGGGGTGAGGTAGATGTCGATGATGGAGAAAATCCAGCGGATGAAATAGTCTAAGAATCCCGATTGGTAGCCGTCTATTTTCACCACCTTGATTTTTAAAAGCATCTTGCCGAATGTGCGCCCGTCGAGGAATGTTTCGCAGGCTAAGCTGTAGAAAAAGAAAGGAAGCATCAACAGGAGATATATCGCTGTTTTATAGTCGTACATTTGGGAAAGGGCTTCGCCGAAGACGAAAAAAATCAGGATGAGGTAGGCGATCCGGATCAAGAAATCGGCCAGAAAGGCGAGTATTCGTTCGCCAATGGAAGCCGGGGTGAAAAATAATTGGATGTTTTGTGTTGTATTTATGTATAAATTAGGCATATTTTTTATATTTGTGAACGAATTATGAGAGAAATTGCATTTATAAAACAAAACAAGGAGAAGTGGATAGAGCTGGAGGGGCTTATCCAGGTGCAGGATAACCGTAATCCGGACGAATTGGCTCAGGCTTATATCCGGTTGTTGAATGATTTGTCCTACAGTCAAACATATTACCCCAAAAGCAAAACTACAGAATACTTGAATAGCCTTGTTGCGCAAATATATAGAAAAATATATAAAACCAAGCGGTTGGAGCGAAACAGATTGGCCAAGTTTTTTTTGGACGAAGTCCCGGAACTGGTGTATTGCTACCGGAAGGAGTTGGTTTTTGCCTTTGCCTTGTTTTTGTTCTTCACCTTCGTGGGGGCCGTTTCGGCCGCCTACGACGACCGCTTTGTGCGTGTGATAATGGGCGACGAGTATGTGAACCAGACGTTGGAGAACATCAAGAATGGGGATCCGATGGCCGTGTACAAGTCGGCCGGCTCGGTGGACATGTTTATGGGCATCACCTTCAACAACATCTGGGTGGCCATGAGAGCCTATATGTATGGCATCACTGCCGGAGTGCTCACCTTTATGGTGTCGATGAGCAATGGCATCATGCTCGGTTCGTTTCAGTATTTTTGTTACGAGCAGGGCGTTTTCCAGGAATCCCTTCGCGCGCTCTGGCTTCACGGGGCGATGGAGATTTTCAGCATTGTGATCGCGAGCATGTGCGGCTTTGTTCTGGGAAATGCCTGGCTGTTTCCCGGGACATATTCGCGGAAACATTCGTTTGTGATAGGGGCAAGGGATAGTGCGAAAATCCTCGTCAGTGTTTTGCCTTTTTTTGTGATCGCAGGTTCCATAGAAGGCTTCGTGACCAGGTATTCGAACACCATGCCTCTGTGGCTGAATATTTTCATCATCACCACCACGCTTTCGGTCATGTGTTTCTATTACTTGATTTACCCATTCGCAAAACAAAAAAAGGATATTTATGCCAAATTACCAGCTTTACAAACAACGGAAGTTTAACGATTATCTGAACGACACCATCCAGTTTTTCCGCCAGTTTGGGGGAGATTATTTCAAGAAATTTTTTCTCGTCAACGGAGGGATAATTCTGGTGGTGTGTGTTCTCCTCTACTTTGCGGCGAGGTATTTTACCACCGGAAAATTAAAGCAAGATTTTGCCTATGGCATTGGCGACGGCTGGGGCACAGTGCTTATTTTCGGTTTAATCAGCCTTGTGGCCGGTTTGGCCTATACGGTGTTCAGCTTTGGCTTTCCGAACGCCTATTTTGACACCTTAGAGGAAAATAAGCCGGATGAAAAAGCATCCCCTTCCGACATTTTAAAAAGCATCGGGCATATTGCCGGAGACGTGCTCCTCTTCCTTGTTATTTCCCTGTTCATCTTCCTTCCCCTTTATATCGTCTTGGCAATTGTGAGTAAGGTGCTGATGCCTTTCGTTGTCGGCTATTTTATTTTAGCCTTCGGGTTTTGTTTCCTGCTGACATGGTTCAACTTGTCCCTGATTGTGTATGTGAGGGATTATTACTCTGGCTATTTCGAGTCGCTTGGTAGTGCTTGGAAGATGATAATTCAGAATTTCAAGCACATCATCGGGGCAAATGTCGTCTTGTTTTTGATCCTATATATTGTACAAACCCTTGTCACCTTCGTCCCTTCGATGATAGCCAGTTTGCTCTACCTCTCGTCGGGGAGGCACCTGTATTCGAATGGTTTCTTCGTGTTTATCGGCATGGCATATATTTTGATGATTATCACAGCGAGTGTTATCAGCAATATGTTTTTCGTGCAGCAATTCCTTGTTTATTTCAGCTCGGTCGAAAAAGGAGAAAATGTACAGTCTATCAGTGACTTAGATTCTATCGGACAACATGAAGATTAGGCTGATATACCTGTTTTTTGTTTGCTTGATCCGTGGCGTTGCAATGGGTCAGAACATGCCGGACAGCGTAATGCCCCCCGACATCAAGGAAATGGTAGCGACTGGTGCGCATACCCCGTACATGGAAAAGATGGACCAGTTGTTGAAAACAGTTCCCTGGGACAAGTCGCCCCATGAGGTGAAGCGGATCGATCCCAACTTTAAGGAGAAATACTTGCAAGACAGCGAATTTGATTATGGACGGAAGGAAGGTGGAAATTCTTTTTGGACATCCCTGAAAAAATCGATTCTGAAATTGTTGAGGGGACTCTTCGGGCTCAGCCCAAACGTTTCGCCTGATTTTTTCCCTATCTTGCTGAAGGTTCTCAGCGGGCTTGTCATCCTTGTCGTGATCTATTTTGCCGTCCGGATATACCTTAGCCACAAGGGAAAATGGTTTCTTGAAAAGAAAAACGACACCCTTGATATAGATGTGCACGATGTGGCGCAATTGATCCAATCGGCCGATTTCGCTTCCCTGATTGCCGAAGCCGAGAAAGAAAATGACACGCGGCTCAGCATCCGCTACTACTACCTGTGGCTGTTGAAGAAGTTGAAGGATGGCGGTGTGATCGAATGGTTGCCAGACAAGACCAATTCGAACTATCTCTATGAAATAAAAAATGCGGAGGTGAAGAATCAGTTCTCTCACCTCTCTTACCTCTACGAATACATCTGGTATGGCGAATTCTCGATCAACGACCGGGAGTATCAGGAGGCCAAGACCACTTTCGGAAATTTTCTGCGAAAGGAGGTGAGGCGTGGGTAAGGCGATGAAATTCTATCTGGCCGGACTGGTGGCCGTGTTGCTGATTATCTTCCTGATCGATAGCGGAAAGGTGAAGCCCGTAGATTGGGAGCAAAGGTATTCTCTCGACACCAAGAACCCTTACGACTTGTATGTGTTCAATGCGGAAATTGAGAATTTTTTCAATTCCCGAAAGGTAGAACGGGAATGGCTCTCTCCTTATGAACACATAAAAAGAGGCGGTGTAAAGTCAAATTATTTGATAATCAACAAGAACATGCACGGCTTGAGCGATTCCCTGTTGCTGGAAGATGTGGCCGAAGGTAGCAATCTGTTTATCAGCAGCGAGAATATCTTTGCCGATTTCGTGGCCATTCTCAAGGTGAAATATGCCAATATCGACCCCGAAATGCTGCTCGATGGAGAACATAGCAATTACCTCCAACTTTCGATGACAAACAAGACCTGGGGGCAGAAAAAATACAGGCTGGAGCCGGTGAACAACTCTTTTTCGTTTGTAGAAATGGATCCCGCCACCACCACCATCCTCGGCACGCAAACGAAGCCCGACGGAAAAGTTTCTCCCAATTTCGTGCGGGTGAAGTACGGCAAGGGCTACGTCTTTCTGCACAACCATCCGCAGGTTTTCACCAATATGGAACTCTTGGAAAAGCCCGGCGGTTCGGAAGAATATGTCGCCAACTTGTTGTCGTATTTGCCTAAGAATTTGCCCGTGGTGTGGTTTGTGAATGGGCAGACCACCAATTTCGGCGCACCCGACAATAGAACTCCCCTTTCCATTGTCTTTGAATATCCCGCCTTGCGGATTGCGTGGCTGATCCTGATCTACGGCTTGTTGCTGTTTGTGATTTTCCATGTCAAGCGCCGCCAGCGGGTGATTCCTGTTGTGCAGCCGTTGCGGAACACCACCATCGAGTTTGTGCAAACCATTGGAAATCTTTATTTTCAGGAAGAAAGTGCAACGGAGATTGTGGATAAGAAAATTACTTATTTCTTGGATAAAGTCCGCACCCGCTACTACCTCGATACCTCCAAGCTCGACGAACGCTTTGCTCTGAAGTTGCAACTCAAATCGGGCAAGGATCCGTTGCTTATCGAAAAAATCATGAAGCAGATCTTTCAATTCAAGAGGTTGAAATCGGCTGTGCCGGACGACTTGGTGAAGCTGAACGACCTGATCGAAGAATTTTGGAAGAAATAACAATTTGTAATTAAATGAAATAACTATATGGAAAACGAGCTAAACGAACCGACAGCCATACATTTCGAATCGCGTCTCGACATGAGCGAGTTGTCGCAGGGGATGGATGCCATCCGCACAGAATTGAAGAAAGTGATTGTTGGCCAGGACAAAGTGATCGACTACTTGCTGGCTGCTATGCTGGCCAACGGGCATGTGTTGCTGGAAGGTGTGCCGGGCGTGGCCAAAACCATGGCCGTGAAGCTGCTTGCCAAAACCCTTGACCTGAAATTCAGCCGGATCCAATTCACTCCCGACCTGATGCCCGCCGATATTCTCGGGACATCGATTTTCGACTTGAAAAAGAGTGAATTTGAGTTTCATCCCGGACCCGTTTTTGCCAATTTAGTGCTCATCGACGAGGTTAACCGCGCTCCGGCGAAAACCCAGGCTGCGCTTTTCGAGGTGATGGACGAACGGCAAATCACCATCGACGGGAAAACCTATACGATGGAGACTCCTTTCTTGGTGATGGCCACCCAGAATCCCGTAGAGCAAGAAGGAACCTACCGGCTTCCCGAAGCGCAACTCGACCGTTTCATGTTCAAGGTGCTGATCGATTATCCGGCACTGGAGGATGAGTTTGAAATCATTCGCCGGGAACACGAGGCGGTGGACGGCGACAAGACGGCTGATGTGAACACCGTGGTGGACGGGGCAAAGCTTTCGGTGTATAAGACCCTTGTGCGTAGCATCGTGGTGGAGAAACACCTCATCGAATACATCGCCTGCATTGTGCAAAGCACCCGTGAAAATCCGTTTCTCTACTTGGGAGCATCGCCCCGCGCCTCGCTTGCGATATTGAATGCTTCCAAAGGATTCGCCGCTTTGCGCGGCCGCGACTTTGTGACGCCCGACGACATCAAGGATTCCGCTGTTGTGGTGCTTCAGCACCGCATCCTCGTTTCGCCCGAAAAAGAAATGGAAGGGGTGAAGGCGGAAGAAATAGTGAAGCAAATTATCGACTCGGTAGATGTGCCACGCTAAATGAAAATAATCAAGTCGTTATATGTCAATCACCTGTTCTTCTACATCCTGATGGGTGTAGGGGGATTGTTTCTCGTCTCGTTTTTTGTGAAATGGCTCTATCCGGTTGCTTTGGTTGTTCTGGCGGCTTTTGTGGTCATTATCCTCGTGGACGTTTTTGTCCTGTTTTCCATGAAAAATGGGGTGGATGCCGACCGGATTCTGCCTGACAGGCTGTCGAATGGCGATGAGAACCCCATCCGGATCACTTTCGTGAATCGCTATCCCTTGGCGGTGACACTCGGCGTGATCGACGAGATTCCCTTCCAATTTCAAAAGCGGGATTTTCATTTCGATGTGAAACTTGCGCCAAAAGAAAGGCGGGAAATCGAATATTTCCTGCGCCCCACCGAACGGGGGGAATACCTGTTCGGGAAACTGAATGTGTATGCACAAACCATTCTCAAACTCACATCGAGAAGGTATGTTTTCGCTGAAAACAAGGAGGTCGCCACCTATCCCTCGTTTATCCAATTGCGGAAATACGACATGATGGCTTTTTCGCACAATCTTTCCGAATTCGGATTGAAAAGGATTCGCCGTATTGGTCACACCATGGAGTTTGAGCAAATCAAGGAATATGTGCAAGGCGACGACGTGCGCACGATCAACTGGAAGGCCACCTCAAAGCGCAATGCGCTCATGGTAAATCAATATCAGGACGAAAAATCGCAGTGCGTCTTTCAGGTGATCGACACCGGCCGCTCCATGCAGATGCCTTTTGGAGGGCTCAGTTTGCTCGACTATTCGGTGAATTCGGCCCTTGCGCTGAGCAACATCGTGCTGAAGAAAAACGACAAGGCGGGGATGTTTACTTTTTCGAGGAAAGTGGAGAATTATGTTCCCGCCGACCGCCGTTCCGTCCAAATGGAGAAGCTGATGGGGGCGCTCTACCGCATTCACACCGACTTCAAGGAGAGCGACTACAGCCGCCTGTTTGTGGAGGTGAAGCAGTCGATTAAGCAGCGGAGCCTGCTGATGCTTTACACAAATTTTGAAACCATGGATTCGCTACGCCGGCAGTTGCCTTACCTCAAGAATATCGCCAAATATCATTTGCTGATCGTGATTTTCTTCGATAATTCGGAACTCAACGAGCTGATAGAAAGGCCTGCAAAAGATGTCAGGGAAGTGTTCGACAAGGTGGTAGCCGAAAAATTTGCCTTCGAGAAACGCGTGATCGTGAACGAATTGAAGAAACACGGCATCCAATCGATCTTGACGCAACCCGAAAACTTGACCTTGGCCTCGATCAATAAATATTTGGAGCTGAAAGCGAGGGGGATGATCTGATTGTCCATCTCAAAAACTCCAATCGGGTTTTGCCCTCGCTTCCAACTCTAAATCCTTTTTTTAATAGTAAACACCGAGATTGCTGGCCGAAAAATCGGAGAGTTCATCCAGCCTTCCTTCCTTCACTTTTGTGACCCATTGGTAATCGTTGATGAGTGCCCTGCCGATGGCCACCAAGTCGAATTCTTCCCGCTCGAAGCGCCGTATTAATTCGGAAAGGTCAGTTTTGGATGATCCTTGACCAGCGAAGGAGGAGAGAAAATCGCTGTTGAGACCAACCGAGCCAACGGTGATGGTTGGCTGTCCCGTTATCTTCTTGGCCCAGCCTGCAAAATTAAGGTCTGATCCTTCGAATTCCGGCTCCCAAAAACGACGTTGCGAGCAATGAAAAATATCCACCCCTGCTTCCTTCAAGGGGAGCAACCAGTTCTCCATTTCTTTTGGGCTGTGAGCTAACTTGCTATTGTAGTCCTGTTGTTTCCATTGCGAAAGGCGGAGAATGATTGTAAAGTCGTCTCCCACGGCAGCTCTCATGGCCTTCACCACGTCCACTGCAAAGCGGCTTCTTTCCTCCAAGGTTTTCCCTCCGTATTCGTCGGTGCGGGTATTGGTAACCTCCCAAAAAAATTGGTCGATCAAGTAACCGTGTGCTCCGTGAATCTCTAAGCAGTCGAAGCCAAGTTCCTTGGCCGATTTGGCCGATGCTGCAAACTGACTGATGGTGCCTTCGATGTCTGCTAATGTCATTGTGGAGGTTTTTTCCATCTCAACCTCGGGGTAGTCCTCGTTCATCCGGGTATCGCCTACATGCCATATCTGGGGCGCGATTTTTCCTCCCTCGCGGTGAACTGCTTCCGCTACCTTTTTCCATCCTTCCAAAGCCTTTTCCCCGTAAAAATCAGGAATGTCCTTCTCGCTTTTGGATGCCGGGCGGTCGATGACTGTTCCTTCGGTAATGATTAAGCCGACATTGGATGCCGCTCTTCTGGAATAGTAATCTGCTACCAACTGGGTGGGTACGCCTCCAGGAGATTGAACCCTCGTCATCGGGGCCATCACCAAGCGGTTGGCTAACTCCAAGTTTTTGTACTTGAATGGGCTGAACAATATCTCTGTATTCATTTTGGAAATATTTAGATGATTAAAAAAATGCTTACGCAAAGGAACAAATTGTTGTGGAATCCGATTACAAAACAACATTAAGTGATAAGGACTTTTCTGTAACAAATATGTGTCTGGCTTTGTTCTGTTTTTTTGTTTCAGATAGGGTGGGCGGGGGTGTTTTTTTTATTGTAAATCAATTGTATATCACGGATAAAGATGTTAAGTCGAAGCTGATAGCCAATAGCTTTAAGTCATTAGCTAATAGCAGAAGGCCATATTTTGCGCTAAAAAAATACGGCAATTTTTTTGTGTGCTTATGATATAGGAACCTATTTTTTTCTCATCCCATACACTTCTTTTCTCACCACCTCGACCCATTCCTCCAACGGTCTGCTGTCGTCAAAATGCTCCCACCTGATTGGTTTTCCGATATGCAGGGTGACGGATTTTCCCCGTTGTTTGAAAAACTCCTTGGCGAAGAGGCACACTTCGAAGTTGACGGGGAAGCGGATCGATTTGCGGAGGGTTTCGAGGAAGTAGAACAAGGACGAGTTGCGCGCCTCAAAGTAGAGGGGCACTACATTGCGGTGATGTTGCACGGCGGCTTTCAGAAAGCCTTTCCGCCAAGGGTGGTCGATGATTTCTCCCCGTTTTTTGAAGGAAGTCACTCCGGCCGGAAAGGTGATCAGGTGGTAATCGCTTTCGTAAAATTCGTGAATGGACTTCACGTTCTGCTTTGTTTGGAGACGTTTTCGGTGGATGGGAAGAAACATCTCCTTCAGAGGTTCGAGCACGCACAGCAATTCGTTGGCGTAAAATTTTAGTTTGCCATCGTATTGGTGGCCCAGTACGTGTGCGATGCAGATGGCTTCGATTCCCCCTTGTGGATGGTTGCTTGCGAAAATCAGTTTGCAGCCATCCGTCGGCAGGTTTTCGATCCCCACCACCTGGCAGTTCACGCGCATCGACCGCATACAGGAGTCGATGAATTCCATGTTTTTTTTGCCGGGTGCATCTGCAAACAGTTGGTTGATCTGCTTCTCGCAAATGAAGTACCTCAGCAGTTGGATGGCCCATCCGGGGAATTTCTTGTCAGGATACCTTTCTTCCAGCCATTTGGCTGTATCTAATTTTGCTATTTTCTCCGATTGCATTTCTTAAGTAATGGGAATTATTTATAGTCGTAAAATGTGTAAGCTGATAGCTTTTAGCCATTAGCCTTTTCTAAAAGCTATCGGCTAATAGCTAAAGGCTGTACTTTGCTTTTAAAAATACGACAACTTATTTTTGCAATTACTTACTTAATATGATTTTCAGTCAAAACAAACTCTTGTTTTTGAATTTCAAAACTCGGAATCGGGTTTGCAATGATTTCTTCTTCCACCATGCTTTGGAATAGGTTGAAATATTCGGTCACCATTTTGTCCCAATTATAGTTTTGCTTTGTGAAACCGCAGAATTTGTCTTGCTGTACTTTGTATTTTTCCTTGTTTTTCACAAACTCGCACAGGCGTTCCTTCCAAGCCATGGCATCTCCCGAGGGAAGAAGCAGACCATTTCGCTCGTCTTGTATTGCATCCGGAATACCGTCCACATTGGCTGCAAACACGAGGGCTTTGTTCACCGATGCCTCCAAGCAGACTAATCCGAAGCCTTCCATGTCGCCTTCAATATGTATGTTGGGCATCAGGAAAGCATCCGCATGTTGTAGCAGCAGGCTTATTTCGCTCGAAGCGAGCTTGCCGAAATGGGTCACGTTAGGATAGCTTTTCAGTACCTTCCTGATTTCCCTTTCGTCGGATGCGTAGCCTAAAAAGAGCATGAGTTTGTCACGAAAACCCTTTGGCAGGAGATAGATGAGTCTTTCTCTCCAAGATGGCTCGAACCGAAATGGGCCGGCCATCAGCAGGTAGAATTCATCGCTGTCCAATAGCGGCAACACTTGGTTCGCAAACCACGAAAAGCCTTTTCGCGACACGGCTCTGCCAAGAATCATCAGCGTGGTCTTGCCCGAAAGGACGAGTCCTTTTTCCGAGAGCCAGCTTTGAAACTCTTCGGCACTATGGGCCGGAATCGCATCTACGCAGACCCCGTTGGGGATGACTGTCATTTTTTCGGGAGATATCCCCAGCTCTACAGCCTTGCGAGCTGTGGCGTTGCTCACTGCGGCAAAACGGTGGAATCGGTTTAACCGTTTGAAGATATATTGGTGATAGATAGAACTGGGGAACACCACATCCAGTCCGTGCAGTGTGACAACATACTGTATGCCGCTTTTCAAAGGCAGGAAAATGCAAAAAGAGGCGACCAGTGCGTCGTTGAAGTGGATAACGTCGATAGCGGGATGTTCGAGGCAAAGTGTCCTGATCCGCTTGTAGAGAAGAAGGAAAAATTGCAATTTAGGCTCTCTCCTTTCGTAAACTAAGCGGTGTGTCCGGCATCTTTTCTCCATGCCGACCACCAGCTCCATGCTTTGTTTTTCCATCCCTCCCGTATTGGGGGGAAACTTATGACTGACAAATAATACTTCCACTATCTCCCAACTTGTTGTTAACTCAATTTAGCCCGTTTTTGTCCCTGCCTTATCCCGATATAAAACAGGAGGGCGATCCCGCTCCAGAACAACTGCCTTGCCCGCCGAAGTATCGAGACTGATAGCCATAGCCCTGCCGAATTCAACTTCATGAGGTACAAAGCCAGTTTGTTGATTAACTCTTCCGCACCGATTTGCCCGGGAATGAAAGCCACTGCCGACTTGGAGACGACTATCAATGTGTCGAGGAACAAGCCGTCCCAGATTCCGATGTGGTATCCTAATGCGTTGATGATGAAATACAGTTCGAGCGAACCCATGATCCAGTGGAGCGTGAAAAAGACGAACGCCAACGCTGCCTTCCGGGGCTGGTTTTGGATGTATTTCGCTAATGACGAACGCATTTGGCGGATGCGGTGGGCTTGGTGCTGCCACTTCTTGTCGAAGGAGCCTGTATGCTCGTTTTTCCCTTTTTTCAGAATCAGAAAGGTTAGCAGTCCCGCCATAATCAGAAATACGACGAACGTGCCGTACAGGATATTCCTGAGCGGGTCGGACATCTTCTGCGAATGTCCCGACATAAACCAGCCTATCACCACCAATAAGAGAATCATCTGGCTGATAATCATCATTATTCGGCTCAGTAGCACCGATTTGTAGGCCACCTCTCGGCTTATTCCCGACTGGATGAGCATGTCGGCATTGTATATTTCGCCAGCCACAGCTCCCGACGGATTGAATATCGTGATGACATTGCAGATGTGCCTAAGCGCAAACAGACGCGGAAGCGAGGGCATCGTGTCCGAATCAATACAGTACTTCCAGCCCAGTGCTCCCAAGATATATGCGAGGAACGTGCTAATCAGGATCAGCAATATGTGGTAGTTGAGCCGTTCTATCTGCGCAATGGATTCACGAATATCGGTGGTTCTCAGAAAAAGAAACAGGCTGACAATGACTGAAATAATGAAGACTACCCGTACCGTTTTGTTCATCCTCATCAGATGGCGGATATTTTCTCGGGAAGGAATTTCAAGTCTTCAAAATATTCCTTGGCCAATGTTTCCCAAGTGTATTTCCGGCTTGTCTCCACGGCTTGGTGCGACAACATTTGTGCCAGTTCGGGGTTTTTGAGTATTTCCCATATCCTGTTCAGGAAATCCTGCGCATTGTCTTGCTCACATCGATAGCCGTTGTAGCCATCCTCAATGAAATCCCGGCTACCTCCACCGTTCGCCACCACGCAGGGTAAGCCTGAAGCCAAGGCTTCCAGTACCACATTCCCGAATGTTTCGGTGGTGGATGGGAACAAGAAGACATCGCAAGAAGCATAAACGTTGGCCAACTGCTCGTGTCCCATAAACCCTAAGAAATGGGCGTTGGGCATCTGTTTTTCCATCTCTTCGCGTGCCACACCGTCGCCTACCACGATGAAGTTGTATTTCAAATGGAGTTGCTCTGCTAATTTATATAGATCGATGACTATCTGCACGTTCTTTTCCCACACCAATCGGCTTACGAAAAGAATGCAGGGGTTGGCGTTTCCGGTTATTTTTTGCACCAAGTCAGTATTTCTGCGGTTGGGAGAAAACACCTTCCGGTCGATTCCGCGCTGCCACAATTTCAATATCTCAGGACGGATGCCGGTTGCATGGAGTTCCTTTATCATTGTTTTTGAAGGCACATACACGATGTCGCACTGGTTGTAGAATGTTCTCAACGAGTTCTTCAGTTTGTCCTTAGTGAAATCAATCAGGAATGGAAAGCTCTTCACATAATAATCCACGTAGCTCACGAAATGGGTGTGGTAGATCGAAATCACTGGCAATCCCATTTTCCGGGCTGTTTTCATGGCAAAGTTTCCCAGCAGCGAAGGAGTGGCGATATGTACGATGTCGGGGGAGAAAGCCTCGATGTGGGCTTCCAAACCGGCTTTTTGAAAAAATGTGGTGGCAAAACGATAGCTTTTGTTGCCCGGCACGCTGAGCGACATCACACGCATGCACTTGAATCCCGCAATTCGTTCCGGCCCTGTGCCGCACACAAATAGAAATTCGAATTTGTCTGACGGAATTCTGTTGATGAGTTGATACATCGTCCGGGAAGCCCCGTCGAAATCTTCGATCAACATGTCGGCAAAAAATGCGACTTTCACCTTGTTCGTAGTTGTTTTCATCGTTCCTCAAATAAGTTTATCCGCGAATTTGTTCGCCATATTTATTTATGACAAAGAAAGTCTTGAAATGTTAAGTTACGATAACAATACGGTCAACAAGTCATGAAGAGGTTCGGGTGTATCCGTAAGTTGCCAGATATACCGACGGCTGGAAACCGCCAAGAACTTTGCATCAAGCTAAACCCCCGTGGTCTCTTTCAATAGATTAAAATTTACGATTTTGCTTTTCGGTGTTCGAGCATCCAATGGTAGATGTCAGATTTGTGAAAAAACTTTTCGACGCTTCCATGCGTGCCGCCTTTCACTTCATCGAACATGATTTCTGCGTTGGGGTTTGATTTTCGAATGGCGTTGTAGATTTTTTTAGACTCCGAAATGGGGACACTGCGGTCGGCGGTGCCGTGTATCAGCCAAATAGGGACTTGCCCCAAACTGCTTGCTTCGGATAAGGTGCCGCCTCCACAGATGGCGACGGCAGCCGCCACCCGGTCGGGAAATTTACCGGCCACTTCCATGGTTCCGTATCCACCGAGGCTCATCCCACAAATATAAATTCGTGATTCGTCGGCTTGGGGGTAATTTTTGAGCACGTAGTCCACCACTTCCATCACTTTCGAGGCATTCCAGGCGCCTTGTGTTTGCGGTGCGACCACAAAACCCGGCACGTCTTGCCCGCGCCCCATGGCATACAGCACCCCATATCTTTTCACCTTATCTAAATTGTTCCCGCACAAGCTGCGTCCGTGAAGGAATACAAAAATGGGCTGAAGCGCACTTTCCCGGTTGTTTTCGGGTGTGTGTAGCCAAAAGGAATAGGTCGTTTTTCCTCGGACAGCTTCGCATTTTTGAGCCGATAGCGTTGTTGCAAACAAGATTGAAAGAAGAAGCAAACCGAAGATATAGCGCATAAATGATAGTTTTTGATGGGTGATTGATGACATTTGATTCCTAAAAATACCAATTTGGAGCAAAAAGTCCAACTTTATTGAATTTGATTTGGCTTTTTTAGGGTTTGTTTGGAAAATGTTTTTTTGGTTACGAGGCGGGCGTTGATCCTTTATTTGCCGGTTTTCTGCTTGTTCTCGTCGGCTCTGAATTCGACGATCCTTCTTATTAAATCGTATGGAATCGCTTCCTTGAGGGGAAATTGTACCGAGCCTTTTCCTTGTTTGTATTTGGAAAGTTCGTCTGAAAAGCGGGCGTGGCCTGCTGGGGTTGCGTAAAGACCGACGTGGTTTTTATAACCCGCAAAATACACTAAGGGCTTGCCGTTGAGCTTGTAGGCGGGCATCCCGTATGCAATGGATTCGAGACTGTCCGGCGCGGCTGTTTTTATTGTTTCCCGAATTTTTGTTAGTATCGCCTGTGTTTCAATTGGAAAATTGGATATGTACTTGTCTATTTCATTCATCGTGTTTGTGTGTTGGTATTTAAGTTGTGGTTAAAATTGATTATCTCGTTATTTACGTAAAGTATAGCCTTTTGCTGTTAACTGATAGCTGTTAGAAAAAGCTCATGGCTACCAGCTTATATATTTATGTGGCAACAAATGAATTTTTCACTCAGCTGTCTTTCAGCGCTTTTTTATAAGCAGTTAAAGCTCTTAGCCTTGCTTCTTCGTGCTTCACGATGGGTGACGGGGTTTTTTCTGAATCGGGATTCCAACGCCTGACGTATTCCAATTGCTTGTCAAACTTTTCAGTTTGTGCGCTCGGGTTGAATACTCGGAAGTAAGGTGCTGCATCGCATCCGCAACCTGCCGCCCATTGCCAATTGCCGTTGTTGGCGGCAAGGTCGTAGTCGATCAGTTTTCGGGCAAAGTAGGCTTCGCCCCATCGCCAGTCGATGAGCAAATGCTTGGTGAGGAAACTTGCGGCAATCATTCTCACGCGGTTGTGCATGAATCCCGTTTGGTTGAGCTGCCGCATTCCGGCATCGACAATGGGGTAGCCGGTATTGCCTTGGCACCAGCTTTGGAATTCTTGCATGTTGTTTCGCCAGGCGATGCGTTCGTATTCTATTCGGAAACAACTGTTTTCCACGTGCGGGAAATGAAACAGGATTTGCATGAAGAATTCCCTCCAGATGAGTTCCGAAAGCCATACTTCGTTGTTTTTCAAGGCAAAAGAGATACATTTACGGATGGAAATTGTCCCGAACCGGAGTGCAACGCTAAGGTGCGTGGTGTGGTCGAGCGAAGGAAAATCGCGAAATTTGTCGTAATCGCCAACAATGGTTTGGTTCAATACGGGATTTTCGAATCGGATGTCGGTCTTTTGAAATCCAATGGCTGCCAGCGAATGGATACTTTGCTTTTCGGAATGGATAAGATTTTGAAAATCGATTGGATAAGCTTGATAATTGACTGGAGAAAGTGTCGATTTCCACTTTTTGGAATAAGGGGTGAAAACTGTGTAAGGCTTTCCGTCATTCTTCGTTATTTCCGATTTTT
>ERZ778028.1763-NODE-1763-length-19829-cov-3.875847_pt1 | contig 19829 bp, 15 predicted proteins | sample MGYA00375758_ERZ778028 | MGnify/ENA primary metagenome ERZ778028 (study PRJEB29350, sample SAMN05389828) | bioreactor metagenome | isolation source: Thiocyanate bioreactor | place: South Africa: University of Cape Town | collected 2014-03-17 ... | reverse complement strand
CAGTGGGAGTATAGTAGCGGGCGATAGTGAGCCGGATCATCGATTCGTCGGGCAGCGGAATTTGTTGCTGAACAAGCCCCTTGCCGAATGTGCGGCGACCCACGATCACCCCTCTGTCCCAATCCTGGATTGCTCCCGAGAAGATTTCACTCGCGGAAGCCGAGCCTTCGTCCACCAGAACTACCACTTTTCCAGTCTGGAAAAAGCCGTTGCCTTTCGATTTTTCGAGATAGCGGGGACGTTTCGAGCCCTCGGTGTAAACGATGGTTTTACCGGCAGGCAAAAACTCATTGGCCAGGTCGATTGCCGCCGAAAGATAGCCTCCTCCATTGCTTTCGAGATCAAGGATGATGTTTTTCATCCCCTGCTCGCGAAGCTTCAGGCAAGCTTCCTTGAACTCGCTGTATGTAGTGGCGCCAAACCGGCTGATCTTTATATATCCGGTGGAAGCATCCACCATGTAGGCAGCATCCACGCTGTAAATAGGAATCTTGTCACGGATTATCTTGAAGTTGAGTAACTCCGGCACGCCTCTACGCAACACTTTGACATTCACTTCAGTACCCTTCACTCCACGCAAGCGCTTCATTATTTCCTTGGTAGGCATCTTCACCCCTGCAATCAAAGAGTCGTTGACCATCAGGATGCGGTCTCCAGCCAAAATCCCCACTTTAGCCGAGGGGCCTCCAGGGATGGTTTCGATCACATACAATGTGTCGGTAATCATGTTGAACGAAATACCAATCCCCGTGAAATTTCCCTCCAAAGGTTCATTGGATTCCTTCGCTTCCTCCTTCGACATATAGGAAGAATGGGGATCAAGCTCGCTGATTAATGCCTTCACTGCATCATCGGCAAGTTTATTTTCATCCACCTTATCCACATACATCTGGTTGATGATGTTCATGGTGGTCAACACTTTTTTCATGCCCTCACTAAAGCCTGATTGGGCAAAAGACCAAACTGAGGCAAAAGTTGCAAGAAATAGAATACATGCAAATTTTTTCATGCGATTAAAATTTTCTTTGATGCGGCATTTCATGCCGCCCATTTTTTATCTATGGCTTTGATGATTTTCCGAGTGGAAGATCCTGTTCATTATGATACCCAATATATAAAGTAGTCCGTTATCAGCTTGGATGAATGAGAAAAGCGAGATTTCCCCTACGATTTAGGCAGCGACATGCCTTCTGGCAGGAATTCAGTCACGTCATGGCCATAGCGTAGCAATTCCCTGACCACTGTGGAACTGATATGAGTCAGCTGCGGCTCGGTAAAGAGCACAATGGTCTCCACTCCCGAAATGTTCCGGTTCATGTCCGCAATTGTCTTTTCGTATTCGAAGTCTGTTACAGAGCGAATACCCCTCACAATATAGTGGGCATCAACCTCTTTGGCAAAATCTACGGTCAAAGACCTGTAAGAAGCGATGTTGACACGAGGCTCGTTCTTGTAAAGTTCCACCATCATCTCTATCCGTTTTTCCAAAGGGAAATACGATATTTTGGTGTCGTTCACCCCGATGGCAATTACAATTTCATCGACTAATCCCAGCGCTCGTCTCACGATCGAAGAGTGCCCTATGGTGAAGGGGTCGAATGTGCCTGGGAAAAGTGCTTTTTTTTTCACTTGGCATCCTGTTTAATTGGCCATATCCGAAAGGAACTTGATGCGTACCAGCCGAATTTCTTCTTCGGTGCAATCGCCCAGTTCGTTGATAGCGGCCTCCAGGTCATCGCTTTCGGCCTGCTGGAAATAGTCGAATATATCGGCCAGCTTGTCCTCGTCAATCACCTCATCCAGGAAGTAGTCGATGTTGATCTTCGTCCCGGAATATACGATCGCCTCGATCTCGCCCAGCAATTCGTTGAAGTCGATCCCTTTCGATTCGGCCAAGTCGTCGAGCGCCACCTTGCGGTCGATGCTCTGCACGATGGCAACCTTCAGCTTCGATTTGTTTGCCACGGTCTTTACCCGAAGGTCTTCCGGACGTTCAATTTCGTTTTCCTCGACGTGCTTTTTGATCAGGGCTACAAACTCCGCGCCGTAACGCTTGGCCTTGCCCGCTCCCACACCGGGAATATTCTGAAGTTCATCTATGCTGATCGGATAGATGGTGGCCATGGCTTCCAGAGAAGGATCCTGAAAGATTACGTAAGGAGGAACATTGAGCTTTTTGCCCATCTTCTTGCGCAAGTCGCTCATGATGGAAAACAAGACAGGATCCATCGCGGAACTTCCGCCGGCAGTCTTGATTGCAACCTCTTCGCCATCCTCTTCCTCAAAATCATTGTCTTTCACGATTTTGAACGAAACAGGCTTCTTCAGAAAATCTTTACCCTTTTTGGTCACCTTCAGCAACCCATAATTTTCGATATCCTTATCCAGATACCCTTCGATCAATGCATGGCGAACAACGGAATTCCAAGTTTTTTCATCCTCGTCGTCGCCCGAGCCAAAGACTTCCAAGTCTTGATGACTATAAGTCTCAATCTCGGATGTCTCCTTGCCCATCAATACATTAACGACATACTCTGTTTTAAATTTTTCTTTTAATGCGATTACAGCCTCCAAGACTGTTTGTAATAGTTCCTGAGCTTCCACTTGTTTTTTTGGATTTAAACAATTGTCACAATTCCCACAATTTTTTTCTGAATATTCCTCGCCAAAATAGTGCAGCAACACTATCCGGCGACATATAGCTGCTTCTGCATAAGCCGCAGTTTCCAGCAAGAGCTGTTTTCCGATCTCTTGCTCGGCCACAGGCTTGCCCTGCATGAATTTTTCTAACTTCACAAGATCCTTGTTCGAATAGAAGGTCACGCATTGCCCTTCTCCCCCATCACGTCCGGCACGGCCCGTTTCCTGGTAATAACCTTCCAAGCTTTTGGGTATGTCGTAGTGTATCACAAAACGGATGTCGGGCTTGTCAATCCCCATTCCGAAAGCGATCGTGGCGACGATCACATCCACCTTCTCGTGCAAAAAAGAATCCTGGTTTTCCGACCTCGTGGACGCATCCATTCCAGCATGGTACGCCAAGGCGTCAATCTTGTTGGCTCTCAGTATTTCGGCAAATTCCTCCACCTTTTTACGGCTCAAGCAATAGACGATTCCCGATTTTCCTTTTTGCGAACGGATGTATTTGATGATGTCCTTGTCCACATCGTTCGTCTTGGGACGTATTTCATAGTAAAGGTTGGGACGATTGAACGACGACTTGAAAACAAGTGCATCAGTCATACCCAACGTTTTCTGGATATCGTGCTGAACTTTCGGGGTGGCAGTGGCCGTCAGAGCAATGATCGGATGCCTTCCTATCTCATTGATTATAGGCCTTATGCGCCGATATTCCGGACGAAAATCGTGTCCCCATTCCGATATACAATGCGCCTCGTCCACAGCAAAAAACGAGATTTTGATCTGCCTCAAGAATTCGGCATTCTCGATCTTGTTGAGCGATTCGGGTGCCACATAGAGCATCTTTGTCTTGCCTGCCAATATGTCGCTCTTCACCTGCTCTATGGACGCCTTGTTAAGGGAAGAATTCAAGAAATGGGCTATGCCTTCTTCTTCACTAAAATTACGCATAGCATCCACCTGATTTTTCATCAATGCTATCAACGGGGAGATAATGATGGCTGTTCCTTCCATCAGCAACGCCGGCAATTGGTAACACAGCGATTTGCCCCCTCCGGTCGGCATCAGCACAAAGGTGTCATGCAAGGCCAGCACGTTTTCGATGATAGCCTTCTGATTGCCCTTGAACGTGTCGAATCCAAAGTTTTTCTTTAGCTCTTGATGTAAAAAATCGACATTTGGCATAGTATTATTGCTTATTACGCAGAGTCAAAGTTGCATCTAATATAATCATTTTTCAAATATCACAAGTAAATATAAAAAAAATCAATTGGCTAACTTTAATTTGCTCAAATGAGATGTCTCGATATTATGTTCTGCAAACTCTTTCGTAACATGCAAATGCTTTTGCTTGGACGACGGGATGTCGAACATGGCATCCATCATCATGGTTTCGACGATGGAGCGAAGCCCACGAGCCCCCAGCTTGAACTCAATTGCCTTGTCAACAATGTAGTCGAACACTTCTTCGTCGAACTTCAAGACTACGCCGTCCATCTCGAACAATTTAACATATTGCTTGATGATGGAGTTTTTGGGTTCGGTAAGGATTTTCCGCAAGGTGTCCCTGTCCAACGGCGACAAGTAGGTGAGTATCGGCAGACGACCGATAATCTCGGGAATGAGCCCGAAGGATTTCAAGTCTTGCGGCGTCACATACTGGAGCAAGTTGCTGCGGTCAACCTGGGCATTTTCTATTTTCGAAGCATACCCCACAACCCGGGTGTTGAGCCTCTGCGCGATTTTTTTCTCTATACCGTCAAAGGCGCCGCCGCAAACGAAGAGGATATTTTTGGTATCCACCGCTATCATCTTTTGATCGGGATGCTTGCGGCCTCCTTGTGGCGGAACATTCACGATAGAACCCTCCAGCAGCTTGAGCAGTCCTTGCTGCTCCCCTTCGCCGCTCACGTCGCGGGTGATGGACGGGTTGTCTCCCTTGCGGGCTATCTTGTCTATTTCATCGATAAAGACGATGCCACGCTCAGCAGCGGCCACGTCGTAATCGGCGGCCTGCAACAGGCGGGTGAGAATGCTCTCGATGTCTTCACCTACATATCCGGCTTCGGTAAGAACAGTTGCGTCCACAATGGCGAAAGGCACATGAAGTAGCTTGGCAATGGTTCTGGCCAAAAGGGTTTTACCGGTACCGGTGGATCCCACCATGATGATGTTCGATTTTTCAATCTCCACATCGTTGGCATCGGCAGGCTGAATGATCCTTTTGTAATGATTATAGACCGAGACCGAGAGATAACGTTTTGCCGCATCCTGGCCTATGATGTATAGGTCGAGAAAGTCTTTGATTTGCTTGGGGTTCGGCAAAGATTCCCTATCGATTCCTCCAGCTTTGGATGCGCCTTTGGACAAGGAGTCTTTGGTTATTTGGTATGCTTGCTCAATGCAGCTGTCGCAAATATGTCCCGACAAACCTGCAATCAACAAGTTTACGTCATTTTCGCTACGGCCGCAAAAGCTACAATGGTCAGATGAATTTCTTTTTGCCATTTCTAAGGTTTAGTGGTAGTTTTTCCCTTCAATGCCGGGAAAGGACTGTAAAAAAGCTGTCCCTGCTTGTTTAGATATCGGTGCTACGAGGTTTACTCTTTACTAATATCTCGTCGATCATCCCATAAGCTTTAGCCTCTTCGGCAGTCATCCAAAAGTCGCGGTCCGAATCCCGTTCCACCTCTTCGATGGATTTTCCGGAATGGTCGGATATGATCTGGTAGAGTTCCTTTTTCACTTTTCCTATTTCGCGTGCCGTGATCTCGATGTCGGAGGCTTGCCCTTGGGCACCGCCAAGCGGTTGGTGAATCATTACCCGCGAGTGTTTCAAGGCGAAGCGTTTTCCTTTGGCACCAGCCACCAGCAGCACAGCCGCAAACGAAGCCGCCATACCGGTACAGATGGTGGACACTTGGCTGTCGATGAACTGCATGGTGTCGTAGATACCATAACCGGCATACACCGATCCGCCTGGAGAGTTGATGTAGATGGATATGTCTTTCCCTGGATCGGCCGAATCCAAATAGAGCAATTGGGCCTGGATCACGTTTGCAGAGTAGTCGTCCACCTGAGTCCCCAGAAAAATGATGCGGTCCATCATCAAACGGGAAAACACATCCATCTGGGCCACGTTCAAGGAACGCTCCTCGATGATTGTCGGGGAGATGTAGCTACTTGTTATGTCCATGTACTTGTCTAACGCCAAGCTGTTAATGCCGATATGCTTGGTGGCATATTTCTTGAAATCTTTGATATCCATTCCTGTTTCCTTTTTTGAATTATGTTGAACAAATTGCGGGCAATCCGATGCTATCGTTTGTTATTCAGGCAAAATAAAACTAAGCTTTATTCTGATAACGGATTTTTGTTCAGCTAAACAAAGTTATGAATAAAAAATCGAATAAAACAAGAAGTTAATTCAGATTTTTTGATCCGGTTTACCTTTAAAGCAGAATCTATCGCGTTAATTCTGTCATAATGAATTGCGATCGAATTATTTTACTGCCTGCAATTATAATGCCAATACCTAAAGATTTGCAGACAACTTGCGAAGAGGGTCAAAAAGAAAGCAGCTTAAGATGAAACTAAGCTGCCTTCTTGTCATATATCTTTTCTCAAAAGAATCAAAATTATGCCTCAGCCTGGGTTTCTTCGAAGAATTTTTTGAATTCTTCCACACTGATGGATTGTTCCTTGACACCCAAAGAGGATTTGAGTGACTCGATGATCTTGTTTTCCATGGCACGGTCCACCAAGTTACGAGCCGAATCCTTGTTCTTCAAAATTTCCTTGGCGTAGTTTTCCACCATTTCTTCAGCGATAGACATCATGCCATATTGGGCAAATTGCGCACGGGCTGCTTCTTTGGCAATGGCTGTCACATCCGCCTCCTCGATTTGCAAATTGTTGTCCTTCACTATTTTTTCCTTGATAAGGTGGTATTTCAAATCTTTCACGATGGCGGGATATTCAGCCTCGACAGCTTCAGGAGTTTTGTCCTTTCCTGATTCAACCAACCATCTTTTCAGAAGTGCATCGGGAAACTGCAAGTCTCCAACCTTGCTTTCCAACAGCACGCGGGCATCGAGCAAGAATTTATAGTCGCTATCGGGAGCAAATTGACGTTCGATCAATTCTTTCACCTGATCACGGAACTCGGCTTCGGAGGAAACCACGTTTTCGCCAAACACCTTGTCGAACAAGGCTTTGTCGAGTTATGCTTCCTGGTAACGGGTCACGTCGGTGATTTCGAAGCTAAATTCGGCTGCAATATCTTGAAGTTCTTCTTTTTCCACATGCAGGAACGAAGCGATTTCGGCTTCATTGCCTTCGTAAGCTTTTCCAGGATTGAAGACAATCTTGTCGCCTGCTTTTGCTCCCACAAATTTGTCCTGTTCTTCCTTATCTTTCATGTAAGAGGGCATCAACACTGCATTTTCGAGGTTGATTCCGCCTTCTTTGGGTTGGCCGCCTTCAAGTTCCACAACCGTTCCTTTCAACAAGTCTGTATCTTTTGCTTCTTCCTGAATGCTATCATATTTGCCATAGTTTTGCTTGTAGGAAGCTACCTGGCGTTCGATGAGTTCGTCGGTCGCTTCGATCCTGTAATATGTCACCTCGTCGCTTTTGCTCAACGGCAAATTGATTTCGGGAGCCAATGCCACATCGAAGGAAAACTCGTAATCGCCTTCGTGCGCAAAGTCGATGGGTTGCTGCTTTTCCAAATTGGGAAGCGGTTCGCCCAACACGTCCAGCTTGTTGTCCTGTATGTATTTGTAAAGGTTTTCACCCACAAGTTTGTTTATTTCTTCAGCCAAAATAGATTTGCCATACATTTTCTTCACCATTCCTACTGGAACTGTTCCCGGACGAAAACCTGGGACATTTGCTTTTTTGCGAAAATCTTTCAATGATTTGTCCAATTTTTCCTGATAATCTGCTTTCGCAATCGACACAGTCAGTATAGCGTTTACGCTATCCACATTGGTTTGAGTTACGTTCATATTTGACGAATTATTTTAATGTATTATTGTTTTCTATCTATTGGATATTGAATTACAAAGGGTTCGAAAGAAACGGATTCCTTGAATTTTGAGGTGCAAAATTAGTCTTAATATCCCAATAATCAAACTTATTTTTCTTTTTTTATTTATAAACAAAATTCAACCGCATTTATCTATTACCAAGCTAAGTTGAACTCGCTCCACCAGTGGGTAGGCGCATCTTGTTTTGTTGGAAAATGAAACGCATAAGGGATAGCTTCAAGCCATCCCTTATGTTAAAGAAAATAAAAATTAAATGCAGAACTTATTTGAACACAAGCCTTGCCGAGTCAGCAGATAGTTCGATATTCAACCGAGCATCCTTGTTTTTGGGATACCAATTCAATGCTTTAGTCTCCGACCTTGGAGTCTTGACATAATGAGTTTTACTGCCGGAAAGGTTTTCTTCGCCTATCTCGCAGTCCTTTACTTCCCAATTGTAAATTTCGTCCAAGTCGAGGTTCAGTTGTTTCAGCTTACTGTTGTTTAGCTGCAAGTTTCCACGGGCAGACTCCAGCTTATCGGCAGTGCAGGATCCTATTTTCACATCACCTAAACTACTTACACGTATAAACTGCGCATTCAATCCATTTATTTCAGTTGTTATGGTCGGAACCAAATTGATGAAATCGACGTTATCTGAATATACCGTATAATTCACTCCTGAAACGATTCGCATTTCGCCTTTTGTAAAATAGGACTTCATTTTTTGCCAATCAATCGTCACAAATAGCGTATCATTCATCACTTTCACAATCGTGTATTTTTTCAATTCACTGGACATAAACAATTTGTCTTTCTTATCTTCGGATACAAGCCGCTTGAAAGAAATCACCCCCTGCGGCATGACTGACATTCTTGCATCTGGATTTGCTATATCTAATTTCACGGCATGGTATGGAGCAACATCAATGCTTGAACTATTTTTCTGATCCAATTTCAATATAGAACCCTCAAAAGATTTCCCGTCGGTAAAGGACAATGCCACGATAAAAATGATCGTGCCAATGAAAATCGACAGAATGCCTCCTAAAACTATTTTCGTGGTAAGTCTCATAAATTCGCTTGTTTTTCTTGTTGTTTGACGTATTCGTTGTATTTCCCGACAATCTCCTCCATCGGAATGTCGAGCAGGTAGATTTGCCTGAAGTAGTCGTAGATTTCATTTTCCAGAAATTCGGTCTTACGCATCGCCAAAATTTTCCGCTTTGCATCGGGCGACACGAAATAGCCGATTCCCCGTTTATTGAAAATGATTTCCGTCTGCTGGAGGTAGTCAAAGGAACGCATCACGGTGTTGAAATTCACCTCCACAATCGACGCATATTCCCGCACGGAAGGGATGCGTTCATCCGGTTTGTATTTCTCCAGCAAGATTTCATCGCATATCCGCTCCGCTATCTGCAGGAAAATGGTTTTATTGTTCTTGAAGTCCATAATCAAAATCGTTTAATGACCTCCGATTCCCTGAAGCGGAGAAACGCAAGCGTCCAGTTAAATAATGTAATCACCGAGAAAAAGAGGCTCATCAACCCTATTCTTGTGTCCAAGCTTTGCACCAATGGTTTCAATACTTTTTCAAACTCATCAAAATCGTGATAACTTAACAAGATAGTCCATCGGCAAAGCAACACGAAGACAATCACCAAGACCACCACCACCGAGAATGTCTTCACAAAGCTCGCTTTTTCCCAAAATGTCGCACCCAGTATAAAAATAGATTGTAAGAGAAAATACATGCTCAAAAGAAGGTAAAAAACTGCAAATGAAGGCAACACATAGCCATCTCCAAAATTATTTGTTTGTTTTTGAGCAATTTTTCCGAAATCCAAAAAACCGACCTCCATATTCGGATAGTTGAACGAGCAAACAGCCACCCGGATGGCATCAGCCATCCATAGCGCAACAAAAAAGGCAATGCCATACCCCACTGTCACAAGCAACCAGCGGGAAAACACTTTTTCCACATTGGAAGCAGGGACTGTCAGATAGGAGATCCGCTTTGTCTTGTTATTCATCGGATCCATCAGGGTGGAGGCTATCACAATTCCAAACATCATGAATAGCCAACAAGCGGCGGTTAGCAAGTCCTTATTCAGCCACATAAAGACACCGTGATGATCGGATGCCATCGTGTTTTTGGAATACTTATCGTCAGCCATAAAAATAATCATTACCGCAATCACCCCGAACATGGTCACAAATTGCAACGCATAGCGCTTCCAGTTTTCCTGAATATCTTTGTTGAGAACCAAGAGCAACCTCTTGAAATCAAATACATTGTTCATAAATATTTTTCTTTTAAGCATTAAACCAACGATTCTTCTTTTGCAAACAAAGCTGCCACTTTCTCCGGATTGGCCAATACGCCGTTGAACAATGTTTCCAAGTTCAAGGTGCTCTCCTCTTCGCTGAGATTGGGAAGTAAAGCATTGTACCCCTGCAAGGCAGGGGAAACATAGAGTGCCTCCTTCGGATCGATCTGGCTCACTCCATTCGCGAAGTAGAGCTTTTGGCAAATTTCATCCGAAGAAGCATCGAGCAGCAAGCGACTATTTTCTAAGATCAGCACATGCTCAATCAACTTTTCGATGTCTTGAACCTGATGGGTGGAAATGAGCATGGTGCGTTCGTCGGACATGTTGGAGGCGATAAATTTCTTGAACTGGCTCTTGCCGGGAATATCCAAACCATTGGTAGGCTCGTCCATAATCAGCAAAGGGGTATTTGCCGCCAAAGCAAAGCTCATGAACACTTTCTTCTTTTGCCCCATCGACAAAGCACCCAAATTGATGTCGCCAAGGGCATCCAACTCGAAATGTTTCAAATTGTCTGTTAGTTGTTGCCGGCTGAATTTCGGATAAAACGTACTATTCAACTTCACGTATTTTTTCAGGGAAACGTTCGGCAAGTTGAATTCCTCCGGAACGATGAAGATGTTCTCGAGAACACGGGGAGAACGTCCGGATACATTTTGTCCAAGGTAGGCAAGTTTCCCTTTCGAAGGGATCAACAGGCCATTCATCAAATAGAGCAAAGTGGACTTGCCGGCACCGTTTTTCCCCAGCAGACCGTAGATCTTCCCCTTTTCGATAGTGAGGCTGAAGTCGGTAAACACTTGCTTCTTCTTGTACTTGAAAGCGATTTTTTCTATTTCAATCATAATTGCAGGTTTCAATCATTAATATCATCATGGTATAATAGTATAATAGTACACAACAAATATAGAAATAGATTTAATACGCCCAAAACGTTTTGCTGTATTTTTATGAAAAAAATAGAATTAAATGGTTCCTTGCTGACTATACGAAGTGGAAAACCCTCCTGCAAGGGTATGCGGAAGGCACAGTTCTTTCTTTGGTAGTTTTAAGGTGGGATTTGCAAACATGCTTTTCCCGAAAATCCAATCAATTACAGATCCATTCAGGCACACCTTCGCATTAGAAGCGCACCCCTCATTGCTCGGCAGGTTTTCTTGCCCGCAGCATCTCCCTTTTTCCGGGAGGGCCGGCCAAACGTTCCACCACGAAGCCGCTATTCTGCAACATCCGGCGCACAACCCCTTTGGCGCAATAGGTGACAAAAACCCCGCCGGGAGACAGGACATCGAAGAGCTTCGCGAAAATGGGCTGCTCCCACATTTCCGGCTGTTTTCCGGGAGCAAAGGCATCGTAGAAGACCGCATCGAACAATTCCTCACCGCTCAAATCGTGTTCCAGCACATTCGCCTGGATTTTTTTTAAATGAAAAAAATCCGACACATCCACCTGCTGATTCCAGGCACAGAGGTGCAGGTCTTTGAAAACGTTTTTTTGATCGGACGAAAACAAGGACGGGTAATTGAGGCTATTCACCAGTTGCAGGGAAATGGGAAACAGTTCGATGGAAGAGTAGTAAATGTTTTTCCGGGAGTCCAGTGCCTCCAGATAGGACAGAAGGGCATTCAGACCGGTGCCAAACCCCACTTCGAGAATGCGCAGAACCGGTTTATCGCAAGCACGGAGACCTGCCTCAATATACACATGGCGCGATTCCTGCACGGCACCATTCACGGAATGGTAATGTTCGTTGAGTTCCGGCACAAACAAGGTGTGCGAACCGTCGTCAGTTCTTTCCAATATTGTTTTCACAAGGATAGCAAGTAATTATCGAGTTAATGGAAGCGGGAAATAAGAAGGCCAGATATTCTTTATCGAACCTACACAACCTGAAGCATTTCCCTGAAAAAAATACCGGAAACCAGATAAATCCGATTTCCGATGCAAAGATAATTATTTTATTTTTTCGATGAGTGCTACCGCATAAGCTGAGAAACCCTCCTCTCGGCCCACAAACCCCATTTTTTCAGACGTTGTGGCCTTTATGGACAAATCGTCGACAGGAATGCCGAGTATTTTGGACATCACTTGCTGCATCTCCGGAATATGGGGGTTGATTTTCGGACGTTCAGCGCAGATGGTGGCGTCGATATTCCCAACCGTGTAGCCTTTTTCCAGCAACAGTTCTTTTGTTTTCGCCAACAAAATCTTGCTGTCGATATTCTTGTATTCGCCGGCCGTGTCAGGGAAATGAAAACCAATGTCCCGCAAATTGGCTGCACCCAAGAGAGCGTCGCAAATAGCATGGATCAACACATCGGCATCGGAATGCCCCAACAGTCCTTGTGTGTGTTCAATTTTCACACCGCCGAGCCACAACTCACGGTTGTCGGCCAACCGATGCACATCGTAGCCGAATCCTATCCTAAAATTCATATCGAGATAAAAAATTAATGCCCTCCAAACAAATTCTTCAACCCATCCATGTCAAACGAAATGGAAAAGCGGAAGGTCTGATCCAAGGGATTTGCCTGAGCGGCGGAAACAAGGTAGGAAGCGTCCAATTGGAACACGTTCAATTTGAATCCGGCACCAAACGTGAAATACTTCCGGTTTCCTTTGTTTTGGCTCTCATTGAAATAACCGCCACGCAATGAAAATTGTTTATTGTAGTTGTATTCCACACCGGCCGAAACCATCACTTCCTGCAATTCTTCTTTCATACCACCAGGAGCATCGGAGAAAGACTTGAAAATCCCCGAAATAGCGGAATTCTTATTGTTGTAATTGTAAATCCGCTGCGCATAATCGGCCGAAGATTCGTTATCTCCCTGCACAGGAGGCGTTGGGACAAGCAGCTTGTTGATATCGGCACTGAACGCAATGGTGTTATAATCGTCCATCGGATAAGTCAGGGAAGCCCCCAAACGCAAGTTGGTGGGTATATAGGCATAATTGTTTCCACCATCCGTGGAAATTTTATTGCCTATGTTCGAGATATTGAAGCCCAGTCCGAGAAGTGCTTCAGTCTGGCCAAGCATCACGTAAGACTCGTTGTAACCAGAAATGTCGGCCGCAATGGCATTTCCGGGAAGGATCGGGTCATTGTCGCCGCTTCCGGCATAGGAATAATCGGTGCGGATGTAGCGGAAAGCAACCCCCATCGAGAAAGTTTGCGTCAACTTCCTGGAGTAGGCCAAGTCCAAAGCCATTTCATAAGGAGAGATGGAATAGGAGCTCGTCGTTTGGTCGTCAAAGGTGACCGGGACATCTCCAATGGAGAAATAGCGCAACGAAGCACTCAATGCCTGGTTGTTGTCAGCCCCAAATTTGTAATAACCTGTGACATTTGCCAAATAAATATCGTTTACCAATTTTTGCAACCAAGGAGTATAGGAGACCGATATTCCCGTCTTGCTGGTGGTAAATGCGTATTTGGCTGGATTCCAATATTGCGAATACACATCCGGCAAAGTGGCGGCGCCCACATCTCCCATACCTCCTCCACGCGCATCAGGTGCGATGCTCAAAGAAGGGGCGGCGGTATTGATCGGATTAAATTTTTGATTTTTGATAGTCCCGTTACTCCCCGTTTCAGCGAAAAGGAATGCCGAAGATTGCGTTAAAGCACTAAAAATCAAAATAGATATAATTTTCTTTGTATTCATTTTTCCAATTTGTATTTGAATATTAGCAAATCGCAGTAGAACATACGCTTCGAACTGCAATTCCCAAACTCTCTCCAATTTCTAACATAAAACTTAAATAAATCGTTTTTATTGTGCCAAAACGATTAAATTGAGGGTCTTTGTGCTTTGTTGTTTTCCATTAATAAATATGGTTGCCTTGCATGAATAAACTCCCGGGCGGGCTGATTCGCCTGAATAGGTTTTCAAGTCCCAATAGCACGAATGGTTGCTCATCGTGAGACCCGAACCCGCTTCCTGATGTGTCCACACCAAATCCCCGGCAGGCGAATAGACATCGTAGCGGAGGGAGATATTCGCAGATTTCGCATCGGTGGAGAATAAGAAATTGGCGGGCCCTGCAACCGGATTTTTAGCAAGGGAAAATTCGGAGGCGTAGCTCTTGCTGTCGTCCGTCACACGAAAACCAACATCCTGTACCGAACAGTTATTGTTGACATCCCATACCGTAAATCTCAGATTATGGATTCCTTCGGCCAACTCAGGCAAGGTGTATTCAATATAGCCTTCTTTGGAAGAAGAGCCTGTGGACACAAAATAGGAGGTGACATCGTATTGTGCCTTGCCATCGACAAGCAAGTTGATGGTGTGTCCCAAACCAGATGAAAGGTTAATTCCGGTCTCATCCCTTAGCACCACATGGAAGGTCGGAGTGGTAGTCACAGTGGCCCCCGGCACAAAACTGGCCGAGTTCAAGTAGAGTGCGTCGATTTGGGGGCCGGAAGCATCTGCAGCCCCCGCCACATCGGTTCCATTTACCTTGTAAGCATAAAAAGAACCTTGGGCGGCCCGTCCTTGGCCTTCCCAAGCATAAAAGCTCATCTTCCCGTGGTTTGAGGTATAGGCGATGTCCTTCGGCACGACGAATTCACAATCGAAAACGCCATTTTGCACGTCCACTGTGCCCGAATAAATCGTGTTCAAATAGTTTTTGTACTGAAAGATGCTGCCATCCCCACCATTGTCGCGGGTTTTCACATCTTGCAGCGCATCAAAAATAGCACAAGAAACCTTCCCTGTGAAATCGCTTGCAAGATTGTTGGAAGCATCGATCACTTGCCCGCTGATCTTCACGCGGGAAAGTGCCGAAAAGGTCAAAGTGTCAGACGAAGAGATGTCCGTACCGTTGATTGCGGCCACTTTCACTTTATAGGTATTGTCGGGATATGCCAGCCGGAGTGCGGGATCGCCCAAGAGCAGAAACCTCACCTTGTTCTCATCGTTTACGGAAAAAGACAATTTGGATTTCCGGATAATGTCGCCAAACCGAAGGGATTTGCCATTGTCACGTTCAAAAATGTTTTTGTAAACATTGGTGCTCATGCTGTCGTTGTTGGCGATGTAAACAGTTCTGACGGTGGATAGTAACGCAATAGCCCCTCCTTTCGGATTCTTGAGGGCGGCTTCTCCTCCTGAAACATTGTAAGAGTCGAACCGACTGAAATCGCAAGTCGCCGTGACCCAAAGAGGCAGGTGCTGGTTGGACAAAGATTGAATATCTTCGAACTTCATGATGTATTCATGCCCCCAGTCGCGGTTGGAACCATGCCCCACGTAATTAAGCAGCAATTGTCCCAAATTCAGCTTCCGGATCAAGTCAGCTTGCGCATCTGGATACCTGTAGCCATTTGCTTCCTCAATGCGTCTGTAAGAATCTTCATAAATCTTGTTGACGACAAAATCTGGATATTTTGCATTTACACTTTCGGCGTACTTGTCAGATTGCGTTTCGTGAAACATCTCCGTACTCGGGATATAGCCTGACCCACCAACGGCATCGTCTGCCAAAAAACAGACATTGTTCTTCCATATTCCAACGCTGGTATCCTTCATGTATGCGGAAATTTTATTCAAATACACTTCGGCATCGTTCAGGTTTCGGGCTGGTAAACGTCCAATCCCGAGGCACAATTTGGCTCCTGAAATATTCAAGGGACCTTCTTCTTGCAAAAAGCCAAAATAGTCGTCGGTGACAAACGACCCCGTTTCACTTAAAGAATTGGCAGACTGATAAGTAACCAGGTAATTTGATTTTACAGAATCACTCAATGGCGAATTGATAAAGCGGTTGTTGTATGTTCCTGATCCAAACAACAAGAGATACTTAGGCCTGTCTGAGTCGGAGGATCCCCGGTCATAGAACATTTTCATGAAACGGCGCAAGGCGGTTGCATCCATATTTCCGGACGAGAACTCATTGTATATTTCAGTGGGATCTACGACTATAGATGTCAACCCATCGCTGGCATAGTGCAAATCGGCCAATTTCTGGGCATAACCTTTATATGTCTTAGGGGAAACAATCACCATGTCGTATTTTTTCAAAGCATGAAGATTTTGGTTCGCGATTTTCCCCATGAGGTCGGGCTTTGCAATATTCTTAGTCAAGTCCACCAGGGCATATTCCCTCAACGAAGAAGCTTGGGCAGAAAAGCTCAACTGCCCATTTGCAAACGATGCGCCCTGCACGGACGGAGCAATGCCCGCGGTGACATCCAACACCATCATGTTCTCGGTGGCATTGGCTATAAGGTAGCGATGAACCAGGCCGTCAAGATCGTTTCTAAAAAAGGTCACCGTACCATAAGGCTGGAGCTTCCTTTTGAAATAGATCCGCAAGAAATTCAAATAGGAGTTTTTTATTCCGGTGCTGCTCAGTTTTATATTGAAAACATTTGTTTCGGATGCAGGCGATGTGCCGCTCAGAAACTGACTGATGGAAGTGGCTGCCGAATAGGAATTGGTATTGGGTCCCACCGACCTCGAATACAGAACGCTATTATTCAGACTCAATGTCAAGTTGACAAGAGAAGAGGGCTTCAGCACAAAATTAAAAAAATACCCGTCCCAACTCTGAATGCCAGGAATATTAAAAGGAATATCTTGGGAGTTGTTCAAAAGAAAACTCTCTCCAAAGAACTCCCGGCCCGATTCAAGGAGGTTTACATCTTCCTTTTCATGGATCATGTAGTCGCTGAAGGAGGTGACATCCACATCAGAATATGCCGAAGAAGGGATGCTGTCCATCTGTTTCGGCTCGCCTGCACCTTCAGTCACAAAGTAATACCCATAATTGGAATAGGGATTGTTTGTTTGCACAAAGTCCTGGCCGCTCCGAGTTATTTTCCGTGGCCCCCTGCCATAAAACAGCAAATAATCCCCTTGGTTAAAAATTCCGTCCGCACCCTTGTTGACCCAAACAGCCACCTGGGGCAGATCGTCGTAATAATTTGCCGAAAAGTCTTCATCGAGCATCCAGCCACCGTAGCCCCAAATCTGGGCATGGGCCGGATTGGCGATCCCCATCCCGACAAGATCCTCGTAGGTGAGTTTATATACACCGTCGGAGGAAATACGGATCTTATACCAGGACCCGGATGACAAGACTGAATTTGCGGCATAAAACGAAGCATCTTTTGCCATCAAGGAAAAAGACAACACCACCCATGCCTGTATTGCGATTAGTATTTTCAATATTGTTCTATTCATACGACTGATGCATAATTTCGTTCAAACTTGTGTTAAGCAATGGGAGTTGTTCACCTCACATAGAAATCTAATAATTTACGATCGTTCAAATAGCCTTCCAGCCTGTCGCCAATCTTCACCGGCCCTACGCCTACGGGCGTCCCTGTAAAGATCAAATCCCCGATTTTCAGGGTAAAAAAACGGCTCGCATATTCAATGATGTCGTCTATCGAATGGATCATGTCGGACGAATTGCCTTCCTGCACTTTCGTTGCATTGATGGTGAGACTAAAATCGAGGGAGTTTCTTTCAGCAAGCAAGGAGTCCTTGCTCACAAAAGCACCTATCGCTGCCGAATTGTCAAAACTTTTCGATATTTCCCAAGGCATCCCGATCTTTTTCAATTCAGCCTGCAGGTCACGTGCCGTAAAGTCAATTCCAAGGGTGCATTCTTCGTAATACCGGTGAGCAAACCGCTTCGCAATATTTTTGCCCAGCCGACAGATTTTCACTACTATTTCGGTTTCGTAATGAATGTTGTTGGAGAAATCGGGATAGAAAAACGGCTTTCCATCCTTTAAAAGAGCCGATTCCGGCTTGATGAAAAGTACGGGAGGCCTTTCTTCGCTTCCAAGCGGAGAATTCATTTCTTTACTATGAGCCAGGTAATTCTGGGCAACGGCAATAATTTTCATTTATGTATGTAATCGGATATTCAAGAATAAATCAAATGTTTTTTTCAAATTATGGCGTCGAACCATCGGCTACAAGCTGGCTTCATTTAGGCTGCACGATCATCTTCAAGGCCTTTGAACTCTTCAAATTGCCGTCGAGCGACACAGTTAGTTTGCAAATATAGATACCGGGGCGGATATTCGCACCATTGCTGGTCTTCAAATCCCAGTCATAAGCATAATTTTGCAGCGAATCCGACGACCCACTCTCTTCGTGCGACCAAATCAAGCCTCCATTCATCGAATACACATCGTATCGGATATTGAGGGTCGATTGCGGCACGTTGGAGGCAAACATGAAACGGGCAGATTCTTTGACCGGATTTTGCGCAAGCGAAAATTCTACGACACCCGCCTTGAAGGAATTGTCCACCACGAAATCGAGGCTTTTTTCCGAATAATTGTTCCAAACGTCCCATGCAACCACTTTCAAATTATGTTTGCCTTCGGCCAATTCTGGTATCGAATAGTTTATGAAGCCTTCCTTGGTGGAAGTTCCCGACGACGAAAAATTAGGCGTAATATCGTAATAGCTTGTTCCATCAACCGCCAGCTCAATGATGTGACCGATTCCTCCTGAAAGATTCATCCCGCTCGCATCCTTCAGCCCAACATAGAGCATGGGCGTTGAATTCGACTTAGCCCCTGAAACGAAATCAGGAGTATTCAAGTAGAATGCCGTGAACTCGGGACCATTGGTGTCTGGAGTTGCTGTCTGGTCTGTGCCGCTGACCTTGTAGTTGAGGTAAGATCCCTGTGCCCTTCTGCCCCCTGTTTCCCAAGCAAGGAAACTCATCTTGCCTTTGTCCTCAGAATACATAATATCTTTGGGAGCCACAAACTGGTAGCTGAACGTTCCATTCTGTACATCCAGCGTACCGGAGAACAAGGTGTTAAGGTAGTTTTTATAGTGGAAGATGCTCCCGTCATCGCCGTTGTCGCGCGTCTGCAAGCTCTGCTGCGCATCAAAAACGACAGTAAATACCTTGCCATTGAAGTCGCTCGCGACACCGCCGCTCCCATTCACAATCTGGCCGTCTATCTTCACATTCGACAAAGCCGAAATATTGGGGACAGAAGCCGAAACATCTTGGTCATTAATCTTGGTGACCTTCACTTTGTATGTGCTGTCGGGATAAGAGAGCCTCAGCGCGGGATCGCCCAACAACAGGAAACGAACCTTATTTTCATCGTTCGACGTGAACGACAGCTTCGATCGTTTGATAATGTCACCCAAACGCAAAGGCTTCCCATCGGTGTCCTTTTCAAATATATTCTTGTAAATGTTCGTCCCCATGATATCGTTGTTGGCGATATACACTACGCGTACCGTGGAGAGCAAGGCGATAGCCCCGCCTTTCGTATTTACCAACAAGGCTTCTCCGCCCGAAAGATCATCCGCATCAAAACGGCTGAAATCGCATGTGGCGGTGATGAATAATGGCAAACGCTTGTTCGAGAGAGATTGAAAGTCGGAGAATGTCATCACATATTCATGAGCCCAGTCGCGTGTGGAGCCATGCCCCACATAATTTACAAGAAGTTGCCCCGAATTGATCTTTCTCAACAGATCGGCCTGCGCATCAGGATACCTGTTTCCGTTCGATTGAACCACCCGTTGGTATGCGTCCAAATAGATCTTGTTGACCACAAAATTGGGGTAATTGCTTTGAACATATTCGGCATACCTGTCAGTTTGCGTTTCGTGAGCCATCTCGCTGCTCGGGCTATACCCAGAGCCGCCAACCGCATCGTCCGCCAAAAAACAAAGGTTGTTCTTCCAAATTCCAGGATCAGCATCATTCATGTAAGCAATGCTTTTAGCCAGAAGAGTTTGCGCATCTTCTTTCGACCGGATTGGAAACCTCCCGATTCCCAGGCACAACTTGGCACTGCTCATTGTCAATGGGC
>ERZ778028.1761-NODE-1761-length-19859-cov-6.685872_pt1 | contig 19859 bp, 18 predicted proteins | sample MGYA00375758_ERZ778028 | MGnify/ENA primary metagenome ERZ778028 (study PRJEB29350, sample SAMN05389828) | bioreactor metagenome | isolation source: Thiocyanate bioreactor | place: South Africa: University of Cape Town | collected 2014-03-17 ... | reverse complement strand
CCGGGCGACCCCGCCGTCCTCCGTCGTCAGGCCGGTCGCTGCATGGACTGCGGCATCCCGTTCTGTCACAAGGGCTGCCCGCTGGGCAACCTGATCCCGGAGTGGAACGACCTCACCTGGCGCGGCGAGGGTCGCGCCGCGATCGAGCGCCTCCACGCCACGAACAACTTCCCGGAGTTCACGGGGCGGCTGTGCCCGGCGCCGTGCGAGAGCTCGTGCGTGCTCGGTATCAACCAGCCGGCGGTCACGATCAAGCAGATCGAGGTCTCGACGATCGACGAGGCCTTCGCCAACGGCTGGGTAGAGCCCGAGCCGCCGGCGCGGCTGACCGGCAAGACCGTCGCGGTCGTCGGCTCCGGTCCGGCCGGACTCGCCGCAGCCCAGCAACTGACACGCGCGGGCCACACCGTCGCGGTGTACGAGCGTGACGACCGCATCGGCGGTCTGCTGCGCTACGGCATCCCCGACTTCAAGATGGAGAAGCGCCACCTCGAGTCACGCCTGCGTCAGATGCAGGACGAGGGCACGCGATTCCGCGCGGGCGTCGAGATCGGCAAGGACATCTCCTGGAGCGATCTGCGTGCCCGCTACGACGCGGTCGTCATCGCCACGGGAGCCACACTCCCGCGCGAGCTCGCCATCCCCGGGCGCGACCTGGCCGGTGTGCACTTCGCGATGGAGTACCTCATCGAGTCGAACAAGGCCGTCGCCGGCGACCAGGTTCCGCAGCAGATCCACGCCGAGGGCAAGCACGTGATCGTCATCGGCGGCGGTGACACCGGTGCGGACTGCATCGGAACCGCGCACCGCCAGGGCGCGCTCAGCGTCACGAACCTCGCCATCGGCAAGCAGCCGCCGGCGAACCGGCCCGACCACCAGCCGTGGCCGATGACGCCGACCGTCTTCGAGGTCTCTTCGGCACACGAGGAGGGCGGGCAGCGCAGCTTCCTGGCCTCGACGGTGGAGTTCCTGGGCAACGAGGCGGGAGAGGTGCGCGCTCTCCGCGTTGCGGAGACGGAATACCTGCCCGACGGCCGCCGGGTACCTCGCAGCGGCACCGAGCGCGAGATCCCCGCTGACCTCATCCTCATCGCGATGGGTTTTACCGGCCCCGAACGCACCGAACTCGAATCGCAGCTCGGTACCGTGTTCACGGGCCGCGGCAACGTCGAGCGCGGCGATGACTACCAGACGACCGCGCCCGGCGTGTTCGTCGCCGGAGACGCCGGTCGTGGACAGTCCCTGATCGTCTGGGCGATCGCGGAGGGTCGCGCCGCGGCGGCGGCCGTCGACGAGTACCTCATGGGACGCACGAGCCTGCCGTCACCGGTGCGCCCGACCGACGTCGCGATCGGCCTTCAGCCCGCGTAGGCTGAAATCACCCCCGAACAACCCATAGAGACCGGAGAGTCTTCAGTGAGACGCGCGAAGATCGTCGCAACCCTGGGTCCGGCCACCGAATCGTATGAGATGATCCGCGCGATCATCGATGCGGGCGTGGACGTCACCCGAATGAACCTGAGCCACGGCTCGTACGCCGAGCACGAAGTCCGCTTCGCGAACGTGCGCAAGGCCGCCGACGACGCGGGCCGCGCCGTCGCCATCCTCGTCGACCTGCAGGGCCCAAAGATCCGCCTCGGCAAGTTCAGCGACGGACCTCACGACCTCGCTGTCGGCGACACGTTCCGCATCACCACGGAGGACGTCGTCGGCACGCGCGACCTCGTCGGCACCACCTTCAAGGGCCTCGCCGGCGACGTGAAGCCCGGTGACTTCCTCCTCATCGACGACGGCAAGGTCCGCGTTCAGGTCGAGAGCGTCGACGGACCCGTCGTCACGACCAAGGTCATCGTGGCGGGCACCGTCTCCAACAACAAGGGCATCAACCTTCCGGGCGTCGCCGTCAGCGTCCCGGCTCTCTCCGAGAAGGACGAGTCGGACCTGCGCTGGGGTCTCCAGGCCGGCGCCGACCTCATCGCGCTGTCGTTCGTGCGCGACGCCGCCGACATCACCCGCGTGCACGAGATCATGGCGGAGGAGGGACGCAAGGTCCCCGTGATCGCCAAGATCGAGAAGCCGCAGGCGGTGGACAATCTCGAGGAGATCATCGACGCGTTCGACGGCATCATGGTCGCCCGCGGTGACCTCGCGGTCGAGCTTCCGCTGGAGGCCGTGCCGGTCGTGCAGAAGCGCGCTGTCGAGATGTGCCGCCGGATGGCGAAGCCCGTCATCGTCGCGACGCAGATGCTCGAGTCGATGACCCACGCCCCGGTGCCCACGCGCGCCGAGGCCTCCGACGTCGCCAACGCCGTCCTCGACGGCGCGGACGCCGTCATGCTCTCCGGTGAGACCAGCGTCGGCGACTACCCGGTCGTGACGGTGCAGACCATGGCCCGCATCGTCGAGTCGACCGAGGAGCACGGTCTCGAGCGGATCCGTCCCTTCAGCGCCAAGCCCCGCACGCAGGGCGGCATCCTGACCCTCGCCGCGAACGAGGTGGCGGAGTTCATCGAGGCGAAGTACATCGCCATCTTCACGGAGTCCGGCGACACCGCGCGCCGCATGTCGCGCCTGCGCCCCGGCATCCCGATGATGGCTTTCGCCGTCGACCCGGCCATCCGCCGCCGCATGGCGCTGACGTGGGGCGTGCAGTCGACGCTCGTGGAGCACGTCGCGCACACCGACATGATGTTCATGCAGGTCGACGAGTTCTTCCTCGGCCAGGGCCTCGCCACCGAAGGGGACAAGGTCGTCGTGATCTCCGGTTCCCCTCCCGGAATCATCGGCTCGACCAACGACATCCGGGTGCACCGGATCGGCGACGCCGTTCACGGCAAGGCGCCGATCTACCAGTCGGAGAAGTAGGTCGCAGAGACACCAGAGGGCGGATGCCGGGATCGCCGGCATCCGCCCTCTGCGTTGCGCGCCGGTGGGGGGGTCGTCCCCACGGCCCCTCCACACGCCGCTCCGCGGCGCGCGGAGCCTCCGGCCGCGTGGGCCCACCCACACGCGCGTCCCACCACGACACCACCGCAACGCAAGATGCGGCGCCCACAGGCACCGCATCTTCCGTGCCGGTGGTGGGAGTCGAACCCACACGTCCGAAGACAACCGAGTTTGAGTCGGTCGCGTCTGCCATTCCGCCACACCGGCGCACGCGGACGTTCATCAGCGCACGTCCGGGATTGACCATACCGTAGGATTCAAAGGTGACTGAGCAGGAACCGAGCACGACTCCCACGGCATCCTCCCCGCGACGCGTCGTCGTCGCCGAGGACGAATCGCTGATCCGCCTCGACATCGTCGAGATCCTCCGCGACAACGGCTTCGACGTCGTGGGGGAGGCCGGTGACGGGGAGACCGCCGTGCAGCTGGCGACCGAGCTGCGCCCGGACCTCGTCATCATGGACGTGAAGATGCCCGTCCTCGACGGCATCAGCGCCGCCGAGAAGCTCAGCAAGAACCACATCGCCCCCGTCGTGCTGCTGACTGCGTTCAGCCAGAAGGAGCTCGTCGAGCGGGCCAGCGAGGCCGGCGCCCTGGCCTACGTGGTCAAGCCCTTCACCCCCAACGACCTGCTCCCGGCGATCGAGATCGCCCTCGCGCGGTACGAGCAGATCATCACCCTCGAGGCCGAGGTCGCCGACATGGTCGAGCGCTTCGAGACCCGTAAGCTCGTCGACCGCGCCAAGGGCCTGCTCAACGAGAAGATGGGCCTGAGCGAGCCCGAGGCGTTCCGCTGGATCCAGAAGGCCTCGATGGACCGCCGCCTGACGATGCAGGACGTCGCCAAGGCGATCATCGAGCAGCTCTCGCCAAAGAAGGGCTGACCCGCGCCTCGAGGCGCGGACGCGCCGGCTCAGGACGGCGTGCGCTCCCTGATCATGTTCGTGATGCGGATCGTCGAGCAGCGCCGCCCCTGATCGTCGGTCACGACGATCTCGTGGACCGTGAGGCTGCGGCCGAGATGCACAGGGGTGCAGACCCCGGTGACGACGCCGCTCGTGGCCGATCGCGTGTGGGTCGCGTTGATGTCGACGCCGACGGCGAGTCGACCGGGGCCGGCGTGGAGATTGGCCGCCATGGAGCCGAGGGACTCCCCGAGAACGACGTACGCGCCGCCGTGCAGCAGTCCGACAGGTTGGGTGTTGCCCTCGACCGGCATCGTCGCGACGGAGCGCTGGATGCTGAACTCCGTGAACTCGATGCCCATCTTCTCGGCGAGGGCTCCCATTCCGCGCTGACGCGCCCAATCCATGCCGTCGTCGACAGGGGAGTTCTCAGCGGTCATCGTCCACCTTCGGAAGTGATCGGGTCGGGAGTTCCGGTGTCCGTCCCCGCGTCTAGAGTTGCAGGGTGACGGACTCCGCAAAGCCTACTCTCCTCGTCGTAGACGGCCATTCGCTGGCGTACCGCGCCTTCTTCGCCCTTCCCGTGGACAACTTCACGACGCGCGACGGTCAGCACACGAACGGCATCTACGGCTTCCTGTCGATGTTCGTCAACCTCGTCAAAGCGGAGCAGCCGACGCATCTCGCCGTCGCCTTCGACACGTCCCGTCACTCCTTCCGCACCGAGGAGTACCCCGAGTACAAGGCGAACCGCTCCGAGTCGCCGGCGGAGTTCAAGGGCCAGATTCCTCTGCTGCAGGACTGCCTCGCGGCGATGAACGTGACGGTGCTCACCGAGGAGGGCATCGAGGCCGACGACATCCTCGCGACCCTCGCCACGCGCGGTGCGGACGAGGGCTACGACGTCCTCGTCTGCTCCGGCGACCGTGACACCATCCAACTCGTCACCGACGACGTGACGCTGCTGTACCCGAGCGTGCAGGGCGTCTCGCAGCTCAAGCGCTACGTCGAGAAGTACGGCCTGCCGCCCGCGAACTACCCCGACATCGCCGCGCTCGTGGGCGAGACCAGCGACAACCTGCCGGGGGTGCCGAAGGTGGGCGAGAAGACGGCCGTCAAGTGGCTCACGCAGTGGGGGAGCCTGGACGCTCTGCTCGAGAACGCCGACAAGATCACGGGTGTCGTGGGGGGCAACCTGCGCGACCACCTCGACGACGTGCGCCGCAACAGGAACCTGAACGCGCTGCTGCGCGATGTCGAGCTGGGCGTCGGACCGGCCGACCTTGCGGTGCAGCCGATCGACGCGCAGGCCGTTCGCGACATCTTTGCTCGACTGGAGTTCCGCACCCTTCTGCCGCGCGTTTTCGAGGCCGTCGGCGCCGACCTCGACGACGGCGCCGACCACGCGGCGAACACGATCGCAGCGCCCAAGCCCGTCGAGGTCGACGCCGCCGCGCTCGAGGCATGGGTCGCCGCCCGCACTGCGGCCGACGACGCCGAGGAGGTGGCACTCATGCTCACGACGGAGGGCGGCCTTCCCGCACGACTGGGCCTCGCCACCGGCGATGAGGCCATCGAGACGACCTGGTCGACGGACGTTTCCGCGACTCTCGGGCCCTGGTTGAGCAGTGATGCGCCGAAGGTCATTGCTGACGCCAAGGCACAGGTGAAGGCCCTCCGACGTGCCGGAGTGCGACTGCGGGGCCTGGTTTTCGACCCGATCCTCGCCGGGTGGCTGCTGCGCCCCAGCTTTCCCGACAAGGGGCTCGGTGACCTCGTCGACCGCTATCTCGACGAGAAGCTGCCCGAGGCCGATCCGACGCAGCTGGTACCCGAGACCGAAGGCGCCACCCCGGGTCAACTGTCGTGGTACGCACTGCGCGTCGCCGACGCCATGCGGGCCCAGATGCCCGCGTCGGTCGCCCGTGTGATGACCGAGATCGAACTGCCCACTCTCGACACCCTGGCCGACATGGAAGTGGCCGGCGTCGCCGTCTCGCACGAGAAGCTCTCGGGGTTCTCTGCGGAGCTGGGCGCGCGCGCCGAGGCCGTTGCCCAGCTCGCCTACGCCGAGATCGGGCGGGAGGTGAACCTGGGCTCACCCAAGCAGCTGCAGGAAGTGCTGTTCGAACAGCTCGAGCTGCCGAAGACACGCAAAACGAAGACGGGCTATTCCACCGACGCCGCGGTGCTCGCCGACCTGCAGGAGTCGAACCCGCACCCGTTCCTCGATCTGCTTCTGCAGCACCGCGAGGCGACGAAGCTCCGTCAGATCATCGAGTCGCTCGATGCGTCGATCGGCAATGATCGCGCCGCCGGCTCCGACGGCCGCATCCATACGACGTACGTGCAGACGGGCAGCCAGACGGGGCGTCTGTCGAGCACCGACCCGAACCTGCAGAACATCCCGATCCGCACGGAGGAGTCTCGGCGCATCCGCGCCGCGTTCGAGGTCGGCGAGGGCTACGAGACCCTGCTGACGGCGGACTACTCGCAGATCGAGATGCGCATCATGGCGCATCTGTCCGGCGACGAGGGTCTCATCGAGGCCTTCAACTCGGGCGAGGACCTGCACCGGTTCGTCGGCGCACGGGTGTTCGGCGTCGAGCCGGCCGACGTGACCCCGGCCATGCGCACAAAGGTCAAGGCGATGAGCTACGGCCTCGTGTACGGCCTCAGCGCGTTCGGTCTGTCGAAGCAGCTGCGCATCGAACAGTCCGAGGCCAAGCTCTTGATGACGGAGTACTTCGCCCGATTCGGCGCGGTCCGCGACTACCTGCGCTCCTCCGTCGAACGGGCCCGCATCGACGGGTACACGGAGACGATCTTCGGTCGGCGTCGACCGTTCCCGGATCTGGCCAGCCCCAATCGGGTGCTGCGCGAGAACGCGGAGCGTGCGGCACTGAACGCACCGATCCAGGGCAGCGCGGCCGACATCATGAAGATCGCCCTCTTCCGCATCCACGACGAGTTCCGAGCCCAGGGTGTCGCTTCGCGGGTGCTGCTGCAGATCCACGACGAACTCGTCGTCGAGGTGGCCCCGGGGGAGTGGGACCTCGTCGAGCAGATCGTCCACGACCGCATGGGTGATGCCGCAGAGCTGTCCGTGCCCCTGGACGTACAGATCGGTCGCGGGGAGAACTGGGACGTCGCCGGCCACTGAGCTCGCCCGAGGAGGATCGCAGGCCGCGGGGGAGCACGGCTGAGATCGCGTGCCGTCCGCCCCGGCATCCGAGCCCACGCCAGTGCCGCGTCGGGATTAGGCTCGAAGAATGACTGACTCCCCACGTACCCCCACGCCTATCGACGCGATCGCCGAGGCATGGGTCGACACCTCTGCCGAGCTTTCTCCGGGACTGGCCACCTACATCGGGCGCTTCGAGCACAACGGCCGTCTCGACGACCTCTCACCCGCGGGCACAGCGGCGCGCATCGACGCCACGCGTGCCACGCTGTCGGCCTTGCAGGCGGCCGAGCCGGTCGACGACGTGGACGTGGTCACCAAGGCCGACCTCGCCGGCGACCTCGAGCTCTCGCTCGCGCTGCACGAGGCCGGTGCGCACCTGCGCGACCTCAACGTGATCGCCTCGCCCGCGCAGGAGCTGCGCAACGTGTTCGACCTGATGCCCACCGACACGGTCGAGGACTGGTCGGTGATCGCTGCGCGACTGTCGGCCATCCCCGACGCGATCGGCGGGTACATCAAAACACTGCGCGAGGGCATCGCGACGGGCGTCGTTCCCGCCCGCCGTCAGGTCACGGAGGTCGTGGGCCAGATCGCCCGCTATACCGCCGACAACGGCTTCTTCGCGACGTTCGCGGCTGACGCGGCCCCGGCGCAGGGACAGCTCCCCGCCTCTCTCGCGAAGACCCTCTCCGGCCACGCGGGCGCCGCCCGCGTCGCGTACGACGAACTCGCGAACTTCCTGCGCACCGAGCTGGCGCCCGCGGCATCCGAGAACGATGCGGTCGGACGCGAGCTGTACGCGCTGCACTCGCGCGGCTTCCTCGGGGCCGTGATCGACCTCGACGAGACCTACGAGTGGGGTCTCGAGGAGCTCGCCCGCATGGTGGCGGAGCAGGAGTCGATCGCCAACGAGATTCTGCCGGGCGCGACCGTCGAGGAGGCCGTGGCGTTCCTCGAGAACGACGAGGCCCGCAAGCTGCGCGGCACGCGGGCCCTTCAGGAGTGGATGCAGGCCACGAGCGATCGTGCCGTCGAGGAGCTCGGCAAGACGCACTTCGACATCCCGGAGGAGATCCGTCGGCTCGAGTGCATGATCGCGCCGACCAACGAAGGCGGCATCTACTACACCGGACCGACCGACGACTTCTCGCGTCCCGGCCGGATGTGGTGGTCGGTGCCCGAGGGCGTCGACTCGTTCGACACGTGGCGCGAGCTCACCACGGTCTACCACGAGGGCGTTCCCGGCCACCACCTGCAGATCGCCCAGGCGGTCTACAACCGCGCGGAGCTCAACTCGTGGCGGCGTCTGCTTGCCGGCTCCAGCGGACACGCGGAGGGCTGGGCCCTGTACGCCGAGCGCTTGATGGAGCAGCTCGGCTACCTCGACGACCCGGCCGACCGGCTCGGCATGCTGGACGGCCAGCGGATGCGGGCCGCCCGCGTCGTGCTCGACATCGGCGTGCACCTGGGCAAGCCTCGTCCCGACGGCGAGGGCATCTGGGACGCCGACTTCGCCCTTGAGTTCATGCGTCGAAACGTCAACATGTCGGACGAGTTCATCCAGTTCGAGGTCAACCGCTACCTCGGCTGGCCGGGTCAGGCCCCCTCCTACAAGGTCGGCCAGCGCATCTGGGAGCAGATCCGCGACGAGACGGCCGAGCGCGAGGGCGCCGACTTCGACATCAAGCGCTTCCACATGCGCGCGCTGCGTCTGGGCGGTGTCGGTCTCGACACACTGCGGATGGCACTGGCTCAGGGCTGATCCGGCCGAGAATCTCCGCACGGAATGATCACGGCACAGGGAGGGTTCTCATTCGTATGAATGTAGAACTGGGACTGGACACCTTCGGCGACGTCACCGTGGGCGAGGACGGCGAGCGCCTGAGCGACGCTCAGACGATCCGCGACATCGTGGATCAGGCCGTCCTCGCCGACCAGGTGGGGCTCTCCTTCTTCGGGGTCGGGGAGCACCACCGCCACGAATTCGCGGTGTCCAGTCCGGAACTGGTGCTGGCTGCGGCGGCGGCCCGTACCGAGAGGATCCACCTCGGTACGGCCGTCACCGTGCTCTCCAGCGACGACCCGGTGCGCGTGTACGAGCGCTTCGCGACGCTGGACGCGCTGTCCGCGGGGCGCGCCGAGGTGATCCTCGGTCGCGGTTCGTTCATCGAGTCCTTCCCGCTGTTCGGCTACGACCTCGGCGACTACGAGGTGCTCTTCGAGGAGAAGCTCGACCTCTTCTCGCAGCTGCTCACCGAGAAGCCCGTGACCTGGCAGGGCACGACGCGGGCGGCGCTGACCAACGCCGACGTCTTTCCGAAGACGGAGAACGGCATTCGCGCGTGGGTAGGAGTCGGTGGCTCGCCCGAGTCGGTCGTGCGCACGGCCCGCTACGGCTACGGACTCATGCTGGCCATCATCGGCGGCTCGGCCGATCGCTTCCGCCCCTACGTCGACCTCTACCACCGCTCGCTCGCGTCGTTCGGGCACAGCGAGGCGATGCCCGTCGGCGTACACTCACCCGGCCACGTTGCGGACAGTGACGCTCAGGCGTGGGAGGAGCTGTACCCCGCGATGGAGGCCAACCGCAACGCGATCGGCGCCGAGCGCGGGTGGCCGCCGTACAGCCGGCTGCAGTTCCAACATGACATCGGCCCGGAGGGCGCCGTGTACGCGGGATCGCCCGAGACCGTCGCTCGAAAGATCGCGGCCACAATGAAGACCCTCGGGGCGACGCGCTTCGACCTCAAGTACGCCAACGGCACCCTCTCGCACGCGAAGCTCATGCGCTCGATCGAGCTGTACGGCACGAAGGTCGCGCCGCTGGTGTCGGAGATGCTCTCGACATCCTGAGTAGCATTCAGGCATGACGGATGCCGCTGCCTCTCCCTCTGCGCCGACGCTGACCGGCACCGACGTGGGGGAGCGGCTGGACGCTCTCCCGTTCACCCGCCGGCACCTGCGGGTCTTGACCGGTTCGGGTCTCGGCTGGGCGCTCGACGCGATGGACGTCGGCCTCGTCTCATTCGTGCTGACCGCGTTGATCGCACAGTGGTCGTTGACCGGCGAGCAGGCGTCGTGGATCGCGTCGGCCGGTTTCGTCGGCATGGCGGTGGGCGCGAGCCTGGGCGGCCTCCTGGCGGACCGTTTCGGCCGCCGCTCGGTGTTCGCGGTCACGCTGCTCGTCTACGGTCTGGCGACCGGGGCGAGCGCCCTGGCCGGGGGACTTGCGGCGCTCATCGCGCTGCGCGTCATCGTCGGGCTCGGTCTGGGAGCCGAGCTGCCGGTGGCGAGCACCTACGTCAGCGAGATCGCCCCGGCACGCATGCGCGGGCGACTCATCGTCATCCTCGAGGCGTTCTGGGCCCTGGGATGGACGGCGGCGGCACTGATCGGCTTCTTCGTGATCCCGGCATCCGCCGACGGATGGCGCTGGGCCTTCGCGCTGGGGGCGATCCCCGCGATCTACGCGCTAATCGTCCGCTGGTCGCTGCCGGAGTCGCCGCGATGGCTCGCGCGACGCGGACGCCACCGCGAGGCCGACGCGGTCACCCGCACGTTCGAGTCGTCGCCGGCGCTGCAGGGAACGCCTCGTCGCCATGCCCCGGTGGGCACCGCGGCCGGCGCACAGCTGGCGGACCGCGGCCTGCGCGCACTGTGGTCGGGCGAGTTCCGCGTGCGCACGGGGGCGCTGTGGATCGTCTGGTTCTGCGTCAACTTCTCGTATTACGGCGCGTTCATCTGGATGCCGACGATCCTCTTCGCGCAGGGGTACGGGCTGGTGAAATCGTTCGGCTTCACCCTGATCATCACGCTCGCACAGTTGCCGGGCTACGCCGTGGCGGCCTGGCTCATCGAGGTATGGGGGCGGCGCGTGACGTTGTCGGTCTTTCTGGCGGGATCCGCGGTCGCCGCGCTGTTCTTCGGCACCGCATCGACGGAAGGCGTGATCATCGCGGCCGGGATGGCGCTATCGTTCTTCAACCTCGGTGCCTGGGGCGCACTGTATGCCGTGACCCCGGAGAACTACCCCACGTCGCTGCGTGCCACCGGAGCCGGATGGGCCGCGGGCGTCGGCCGTATCGCGTCCATCGTCGCGCCGTTGAGCGTGCCGCCCCTGCTCGCCGCCGGTGGCGCGCCGCTGCTTTTCGTCGTGTTCGCCACGTTCTTCGTGCTCGCGGCGACGGCCGCGTGGGCCCTCGCCGACCATCGCGGGGCGGCACTCGACGACCGCTGAGGCCGCGGCATCCGCGGCATCCGTCCGCATCTGCCGCTTTCGCTGCGCCGCAGCGACCGAAGGGGACCGGTGAGCCCGCGGCAGAGCGCGGCGTAGGCTGATCGGATGGCAGAGGTGCGGTTCGTGGCGATCGGGGACCCGTTCACGGAGGGCGTCGGCGACGAGCGGCCCGACGGCCGCGTGCGCGGGTGGGCCGACCTCACCGCGCAGGGATGGGCGCACTCCCGCGGCGAACCCATCCAGTACGCCAACCTTGCGATCCGCGGCAAGCTCATCTGGCCGATCGTCGCCCAGCAGCTCGAGCCTGCTCTCGCACTCAAGCCCACCCACCTGTCGTTCAACGGTGGCGGCAACGACATGCTGCGACCGCGCACGTCGATCGGCCACATCGCCGATGCGTTCAGCCAGGTGCTCCGGCGGTGCGATGAGGAAGGCGTCACACTGATTCTGCTGTCGGGCGCCAATCCTTCGGCGCAGCTGCCGATGAACCGGCTCATCCAGCGGCGCGGCGATCTCATGTCGGATGCCGTCGTGCAGCGCGTCGGCGAACGCCCCGATGTCATCCGCGCGCTGAACTGGCCGGATGCCGAGCTGTCGGATCCATCGTTCTGGTCTCAGGATCGCCTGCATATGAACAGTCGTGGTCACCACCGTGTCGCCGCCCGCGTCCTGGAAGCCATCGGGGAGACGGTCCCCGACGGCTGGTGGGCCATGCCGGAGCTGCCGGATGCCGTGCGCCTGGCGGAGCGCGAGTACCTGCGCGAACACCTGGGTCCGTGGGTGCGCCGGCGCCTGACCGGCACCTCGTCGGGCGACGGCCGGGAGCCGAAGTTCGGCGGGACCTGGAGCCTGGTGGAGCCTCACTAGCCGTCGGGAGCCGAGCCTGTCAAGGGCATGGGCGAGCGTCGTGGGTTCCGCCACCATGAGGACGTCCCATCCCCGAACAAGGAGACGCACTCATGAGCATCGGAGCCGGAATCGCACTGTTCGTCATCGGAGCGATCCTCGTGTTCGCCGTCAACGTCGACGTCCCCTACGTGAACCTCGACATGATCGGCTACATCCTGATGGGCGCGGGCGTGCTCATCTTCGTCATCGGACTCGTCCTCATGCTGCGACGTCGCTCCACGCAGCAGGTCACGCGGACCGTCGAGCCCGGTGTGGGCGAGCGGATCACGCAGACCGAGTCCCGCACCTCGGGCGACGGAACGGTCTGATTCCCGCGCGCCGGCCGCGCACGCCGATCACTCGGCGCGCGGTCGGCGCGGCGGGTCCATCCCCAGCAGGACCCGCGTCTTGCGCCGCTCGATCACGATGAATGTCCAGCCGAGCGCCCAGAGCGGAACCTGTGCGAGGAACGCCAACCGAAACGCATCGAGTCGGTAGGTCTCCGGCGTGCCGGCGCCCTGTAGGTCGAGGGCGATCCCGATCGCGAAGATCGCGACCAGCGCGGCGAGGAAGCCGCCGACGTTCGTGATTCCCGTCGCGGTGCTCAGGCGGTGGGCGGGGTTGTGGGTGCGCGCGTGATCGAAAGCGATCATCGAGGCGGGTCCACCCATCGCCAGCGACACGGCGAGCCCGTACAGCAGCCACAGCGGCGCAGGCCCGGGCCACGCGATCACCACTGTCCACGCGACGAACTGGGTGCCCACGGCCGGAAGCACCAGCGCCCGCGAGCGCAGGTGGGGAATGCGGCGAGAGATGTCGCCCATGACCGGTCCGAGGGCCATTCCCACCACGACATAGGTCGACAGCACGCCCGCGGCTTGCGCGAGGCTGAGTCCCTCGCCGGCGGTGAGGAACGGCGTTCCCCAGAGCAGCACGAACGCGGTGCCGGCGAACGGCGCCGTGAAGTGCGACCAGAACGCGAGGCGGGTTCCCGGGTGCGCCCAGGCGGCGCGGATGCCGACGCCGGTGTCCATCGACGAACGCACGACCCGGATCGCGCCGGTGTTCGTGTCGACGGAGACGTCCGCTCGCAGCTGGGGCGGGTGGTTGCGGATCACCGCCCACACCAGGATGCCGAACAACACACAGAGTCCGGCGATGCCGCCGAACACGATCTCCCAGCTGGTCGCATGGAGCATCGCCGCGAGCGGGGCCAGCGCCAGGAGCTGTCCGGCTTGGCCGACGAGACCCGTCAGCTGACTCATCAGCGGACCGCGCTGCGCGGGGAACCACACGGCGACCAGACGGAGCACGCCGGGGAAGACCGCGGCGTCCCCGGCACCCAGCAGCATGCGGGCGAAGATCGCGACGCCGACGCTGGGGGAGAAGGCGAGGGTGAGCTGCCCGGCTGCCATCAGCAGCATCCCGATGGTCATGATGGGGCGGGCGCCGTAGCGGTCGAGGAAGAGCCCGATCGGAATCTGCATGCCGCCGTAGACGGCCAGCTGGACGACGGCGAACATCGACAGCGTCGCGGCATCCGCTCCGAAGCGCTGGGCGGTATCGACCCCCACGGCCGAGAGCGAGCTGCGATTGATCACCGCGAGCATGTAGGCAGCGACACCGACTCCCCAGATGATCCATGCCCGGTAGTCCGGTCCGGCTGACGCAGGAGAGGGGCGGGTCGTAGTCACCCCTCCACGCTACTCGTGCGTTCGCACGTGTTCGGACCCGGATGCCGTGCGGCGAAGGAGCCCGTGATCGACCAGGTAACGCCGAAGCACGGCGACGTCGCCGTTCGGCGCGTCTGGCTCTAGCTGCTCGTTGACGTCGCGCTCGCGCAGGACGGTGTCGGGGGAGAAGGCGCGCCCGGCGACGTGCCGCAGGACCGCGAGACGACCAGCGGCCTGTGCGGGGTAGCGATCGATGCGGCCGTCGCTGTCGAGGAAGCGCTCAGGACCGCGCGGGCGCGGAGACGACACCCAGCGCCTGCAATCGTCGTAGAGCGCGCGCACGCCGCCGCGCGGTGAGGGGAGCGGATGCCGTCTCGCCCAGAACCGCGCGCACATCGTCGTCGCGCTTCGCTCTCACGGTGCACCACTTCTTCGCCGGCGGCGCGGTACTCTTCGCGGCGGCGCTCGCGCTCATCTTTGGCTCCGCGATGTCATACGACGGGATACTGAGCTTGATCGGGTGGCCTATTCTGGCGCTCATCGTTGCGGTGGTATCAATCATCGCAGCCATGGTGCTCGGACTCCCGATCCGCCTCATACCCAGCCTCCGGTCGTGGTGGCGATCGCACGGCTACCTCGCGCGCGGCCCCGATGGGTGGGCACTGCTCGCAGCGTGGTCCATCTTCTCGATCTCGGTCGCGCACGTCGTGTGGCCCACCCGCGGCGCACGCATCGGGTGATCCTCATAGTGGTGTGGGTGCGTATTGCTGAGCGGCGTATTCTCCCTCGGTGGTTCGCCGACAGCTGTCGAGTGGGGGAAGCATCTCGGGCTGTCGGGCTGGAGACTTCATCGCGCTTGCGTCAGCCGTCGTCGAAGTCGACGTCCTTGCCGCGCAGGGCCGCGATGGCCTTGCTGATCAATCGGACGGCTGCGACTGCGATGAGCGCGGAGACTGCGAGGGCGAGGATCGGGTCGAGCCAGTAGAGCCCATCGGTGGCGAGGATGATCAGGCCGGCGATGACGATCGCGGCCGCGATTGCGGCATCAGCGAGGGCGTCGAGGAGCACGGAGCGCATGTGTAGGTCCTCATTGCCGGCAGAGAAGCCAAGTACGAACGCGCCGGTCAACATCACGACGAGCGTGATCAGCGCGACGATCACGACGGGCAGTCCCTCGATCGGCGGGGACCCTTCGCGCAACCGCGAAACCGCCTCAAAGACCACCGCGACGGTGACCACGAGGAGCAGGGTTGCGTTGATCAGCGCGGCGATCGCGATCGGTCGGTGCGCGTGCGGGTGATTCGGGTCCCGGTCGCGCAGAGCGATCGCGATGAGGCCGAGGATCAGGGCGAGGCAGTCTGCGATGGTGTCGCCAGCGGCGGCGAGCACGCTCACCGAGTTCGCGACCACCCCGACGATCACGAGGCCGAGGATGAGTGCCGCGTTGAGGCAGAGCACGATCGTCACTCGGCGACGCTGGCTCCAGCGCGGTGTTCGTGTGGCCGCGGTGGTGGGGTTGGTCTTGTCGCTCACGGAACCAGCGTAATGTATCTGCGTATGAGTGCAGATAAGCAGCAGTGTGGGTATTCGACCGAGAGCCCGTATGTGGAGCTCGCGGTTGAGGTGTTCGCGATGCTCGCTGACGCGACCCGCGTGAGGGTCATCCTCGCGCTGCAGGAGGCTGGCGAACTGTCCGTGAACCATCTCGCCGACATGGTCGACAAGTCGCCGACTGCGGTGTCCCAGCACCTGGCGAAGCTGCGTCTGGCCCGGATCGTCTCGACCCGCCAGGAGGGGCAGCGGGTGTTTTACCGGCTCGAGAACGAGCACGCGTCCCGTCTCGTGGCCGATGCGATCTTCCAGGCCGAGCATTCCCTCGGCGGGACCCCCCGTCACCACCACCTCGATCAGGATGCCCGATGAGCCACCCGCACGATCATCTCGCTCACGGCCACGACCACAGCGCTCACGATCATGACCACGACCACGACCACGACCACGACCAACCGACCGGGTTCAAGGGCTTTCTGTATGGGCTGTTTGTGCCGCATACCCATGACGCGGCGGACTCGATCGATGATGCGATGGAGGCCAGTCACGAGGGCGTGCGCGCTCTGATCATCAGCATGGTGATCCTGCTCGTCACGACGATCCTGCAGGCGGTGGTGTTCTTCCTCAGCGGGTCGGTGGCCTTGCTGGCAGACACGGTGCATAACTTCTCTGACGCGCTCACCGCGATCCCGCTGTGGGTCGCGTTCGTCCTCGGCCGCCGCGTTGCGACACGCCGATACACGTATGGGTTCGGCCGTGCCGAGGACCTCGCGGGCTTGTTCATCGTCTTCGTGGTGCTGCTGTCCGCGGTGGTCGCGGCCTGGCAATCTGTCGACCGGTTGCTGCATCCGCAGCCGCTGCAGAACGTGTGGTGGGTGATCGCCGCGGGCATTATCGGCTTCGCGGGAAATGAGGCCGTCGCGATCTATCGGATCCGCATCGGCCGTCGAATCGGCTCCGCGGCTCTTGTCGCTGACGGGGTCCATGCTCGAACCGATGGGTTCACGTCCCTCGCGGTCGTGATCGGCGGGGTCGGGGTCCTGCTCGGGTTCCCGCTCGCCGATCCGATCGTCGGCATCGTCATCTCGATTGCGATCTTCATTCTGCTGCTCGGAACGATCCGCTCCATCGGGCGCCGTCTCATGGACGCGATCGAACCCGATCTCCTTGACCGCGCAGAGCACGCCTTGGAGCATGTCGACGGCATCGAACGCGTGGAGCGGGTTCGGCTGCGTTGGGTCGGCCACCGTCTCGAAGGCGACGCGATCATCACTGCGGTTGCCGAGCATGCCGATGTCCGCGAGCAGGCCGAGGCGAGCATTCACGCGCATCTGCCTAACGTCGATGAGTTCCTCATCAGCGTCCGTTATTGATCGCGGGCCAGGCGGTGGGCCGCTTGCGTGAGGCTTAGGCGGTTGGTGAATGGGCGTAGGGGCAGTCAGCGAGGCAGCATCCGTAGATTCGGTCGTCGGGTGCGCCCATGTCGGCTTCGTCGGTGCAAGAGCAGTCGGGGCATGCGCACGGCCGGGCTGCTTTATGGTTGCGTGCGTTGGTGAGGTAGTCGATGAACTGGGCGCCGGCGTTGCGGCGATGTTGCTCTGTGACCGTGTAGCTGTAGTTGAACGAGTCTGCGACGATGGGTGCGGGCATCTGGAGGACGAGCTCGCGGAGGGCGGCGTTCTTGGTGCCGCGGAGATCGATGCCGGCGTCGCGGAGCAGGCTCATCAGCGTGCCCTGGTGGATGGGCTGGCCGGGGCGGCCACCGGGGAAGAGCCAGCGGTTGTCTCGGTGGGCTGCGGTGTTCAGGTTGGGGAGGTCCTCGATGCGCGCGTGGACGACGCTCGCGAAGGGCTCGGGGATGCGCAGGTGCTCGGCGGCGAACCGGATGGTGATCCCGTGGCCGTCGATGCGGAGCTGATCGAGCTGCATGCGCGCGATCCGCGCCAATGGTTGCCCGTGGATCAGGAGCAGCAGTGCTGCAGTGCGCTCGAGCGGGCGCAGGGATGTTGCGGGGACGAGGAGCTGCTGGATGTGCGCGAGGCGCTGTTGTTGGGTGATGACAGGGGTGGTCTTCGCGAGCCGGTAGGGGATCTCGATGACGGGGAGGTGGCCATGTTTCATGGCCCAGCGGATGAATCCGCGGGCCAGGCTTCGTGTGGTGGGGCCGCCGGTGAGCCAGCCGTCGATGTGCGCTTGCCGACAGCCCGCCGGGGTGGTGTGTTGCGCGCGGAGGTAGGCGAGGAACTCGAGCGCGACGGTGGTGGATTGTTTAGCGGAGAGGAACGTGCCTTTCTTCAGCTGGCCGGTCTCGGCGAGATAGTTCATGCGGTTGAGGTGGACCCAGCGGCCATATTGGATGATCAATCGTGCATCGTCCGGGTGCGCGAGCGCGGCCTTCCGTGCCAGCCAGGCTTGGAACCTTTCGATGTCGAGATGGACGGGGGAGAGGATCCCGTGCTCGATGCAGAGCTCGCGGAGGAACCCCACTCGGCTCGGGGCGGGATGCTCGGTGAAGGTGGTGTGTTCGAGTGGGACGTCGCCGCGGGCAAGCGCTCTGATCAGGGCGACGGCCTCTGTGTTCGTGATCAGCCAGATCTTCGCGCTGCGGGCATGCTTCTGTCCTGTCAGGGCATGGAACAGAGGCTGCAGGTGCGGGGCAATCTCGCCGTCGCCGTTGTCGAAGAGGTGGGTGAGGTCATCGGTGAGGCAGCAGTGGGCGCAGAGTCCAGCGCGGACGGGTTCGTCTTCGCGCCCGCAGCGGGTGCAGTGGAAGTCTTTCGGGATCCCTGTGCAGTCGGTGCAGGCGGGAGCGCTGTCGAGGAGGCCGGGAAGGAGCCGGTTGGTGCCGCATCCCGGGCAGGTGCCGTGGATGCGTGTGGCTCTCTGGTAGCAGCGCCGACAGATGCGTCCCTCGGGCCATGTCGTTGCGAACTTGACGCCGGTGCGTTCGCAGCGTGCGCAGCCGGCATCGACGCGGTGCCGGCTCAACTGGGTCGATGGATTCGCGCGCGAGCGGGCCGGACTCCATCGGAGCGGACCGTGGCAGCTGCATCCGCGGTTCCGGTGGCGCGGGTGCGGGACGCGGTGGCAGTGACCGTCACGGGGACCAGGTCCTCGAAGGCGCAGTCCAGGGTGTCGAGGATCGCGCCGAGCAAGGTGAGGTTGATCCTCTCCGGTGTGCTGCTGAGGAGCCTGTAGAGCTGCGAGTCGGAGAGTGTGATGCCGCGGTCGGCAAGGTGGGGGATCAGGTCGGAGATGGTGGTCATCCCGCGGGCAGCCATCAGCTCCCGCAGGCGCCAGCCGTGGTCAACGCGTCGGATCATCAGATATCACTCCTGTGTCGTGAGGGCTTGTGTGGCCATGCGGGCGATCGCATCGTCGACGACGCGGGCCCGGTAGTCGGGGGAGAGACCGGTGTAGATGGATGTGGTCGACGCGTGCTCGTGGCCGACCTGCTGCTGGATGAAGAACGCGTCGTAGCCTTCCTCGACCAGGTGGGTGACGTAGGAGCGGCGCAGGGAGTGGAAGTCGAGATCGTCGTCCAGGCCGGCTTCTCGTTTCACCTCCGTGAACGTCCGACTGATCTGCCCGGCGGTGATGATCTGGTTGCCGCGCTCGCTCGGCCAAAGACTCGTGGACCCGGGCGGGGCGTAAAGCGGGTGGACCTCGTCACGCCATTGCTGCAAGTACTCGACCGCCCAGGAGAACTCCGGCAGAGTCAGCACCGTGCGGCGTTTCGGGGGAGAGCCCTTCATCGCCTTCCCGAATCGGACGTAGATGATGCCCGCGTCGCCGAACTGGCGCGCCCGGGGATTGGAGGCGAGATCGACCAAATCGAGCTGACGGACCTCGTTGCGACGAAGACCCCAGGCGTAGGCGACCTTCATCAACGTCGCAATCCGGAACGCCGGCACCCACCCCTTCACCCCAGCGCGTCGGATCCGCAGCACACGCTCGTCCGCGCAGTCGAAGAGATCCTCCAGCTCGTCCCGCGTGTAGGGGCGCTTGCCTGGCTCCGCGATCGACTCCGACGCGTGCCGTGCCGTGTTCCAGTCGTGGAAGACCTGTGCCGGGTGATCGCCGAACCGCTCCCAGCACTGCTCGCTCCACCCGTAAGCGGGATCGGTCAGATACTCCAGGAACATCCGCAGCGCGTTCTGATAGCCCAGCACCGTCGAGCGCGACGCACCACGAACGCCGCGCAGCTCCATGAAGAACTCGTCCACCAGCCCCGCCGTCCACGACCACGGGTAAGACTCCGCGAACGCACGAAAACGCAGCACGATCGACCGGCGCGCTTCCACGGTCGAGGGGGCGAGATTGCGTGCGAACTGCTGCGCCCGCCACCCATCCAGCATTGCCACCCAGACGTTCTCAGCCTCATTCAAGACCGCCGAACCCGACCGCCAATAGGCAGGAACCGCGCCCGGAACAGGCCCTTCAGACACTCGCATCATACGCGAAAGCCTCGC
>ERZ778028.1758-NODE-1758-length-19900-cov-9.345377_pt1 | contig 19900 bp, 15 predicted proteins | sample MGYA00375758_ERZ778028 | MGnify/ENA primary metagenome ERZ778028 (study PRJEB29350, sample SAMN05389828) | bioreactor metagenome | isolation source: Thiocyanate bioreactor | place: South Africa: University of Cape Town | collected 2014-03-17 ... | reverse complement strand
CAGCAGCAGCCGATGCCTTTACATCAGCTGACTCACCAGCAGCAGCAGCTCGAACAAGATGCCAAGATCCATCAGGCGCAAGGGTCCCAGCAACAGCCACATCAGCCGCAGCCGCAGCCGCAGCCGCTACCGGCGGCTCAACCGCTTCTCAAAGCAAAGCAGGAAAAATAGTACGTCGGCCGCTCAAAAGGTAGCCCGGCAGGCGCCACGAGTGCTCCTATGATATTTTTTTTAAAAATGTTTGCCATTTTTTGATGCTGTTGTTTTGCATTGGTACGCGTGTCCTTGCCAAGAGACTCTATATTCATTAATTTTTATTCTTTGCGGGCCTGTTATGGCTTCGAACTGATATTTCTCATTCCTGTATGATAATTTGTATATCACAGTACCATATCATATTTTTCCTTTTTTAATGTAGTACTCGAACATGATGGCAGTATTCATACCGGTATCAAATCCGCACCGGACGGTCATGCTGGGGTATTGCTATACGTATCCGATACGCAGTTTCGAAACGCGCAAAAAAGTCGGCCCCAGAATCTGCCAATCTTGTCCTTGACACCTCATCACAGAGGATGCTGCAGACATGGGTCAGGTTGCAGCGGGGAGTGCAGCCCTTTAGGTCTGTCGCTTTTTCCGCACGGACATTGGCTTTCCAGATACGACCCGCTGCTAGAGGGCAAGAGTACAGGTATTTTGAGAAGGGCAAAGGGGCTTTGCCGTGGTACAAGCAAACCCGTTCCAAGGTGGCGATTGGCATCCTGACGCTAGGCGGCGGCTACTATGTCTCACACCTGGAGACGGTGCCTGTCTCAGGGCGTGTGCGCTTTATGGCCATGTCGGAGGAGGCTGAGCTCAAAATTGGTGAAGATCACTATCGGGAACTGATGGCCCAGTATAGAGGAAAAATGCTTCCGCAATATCATCGCGACGTTCAGCGGGTGCGGAACGTGGGGCTACGGCTTGTTCATAGCGCCAAGTTGGATGTGTTGCCATGGGAATTTCACGTGGTACAGGACCCTTCGCCGAACGCATTTGTTATACCTGGAGGCAAGGTTTTTGTGCACACGGGCATGCTTCAAATTATGCAAGATGATGACGGAATTGCCGCCGTTCTGGGTCATGAAATCGCGCATCAGCTAGCTCGTCACGTCGCCGAGGGACTGTCCTACGGAGTGCTCTTTTCGCTCATTCGACTTGCCACTATGATGGTGTTGGACCTTGGTAGTCTGAATGACTTGTTTTTCAAAATGATCCTCTCGCTCCCGCACAGTCGTCGGCACGAGAACGAGGCCGATTACATAGGGCTGCTGCTCATGGCGGAGGCATGCTTTGATCCCCGCGCGGCCGAAAAGGTGTGGCAGCGCATGGCAGCTGCTGGACAGAGCGGGGGAATTGAGTTCCTTTCCACCCACCCATCAACCAAGAATCGCATCACAAATATGCAGGCATGGATCCCCGAGGCCCAAAAGCGGCGCGAGCAGAACTGCGACGTGCACCTGGAGGCATTCCAGCGCTGGATTCAATGAATTGGTTCATTTTTGTGATATTGACAGCTATTATTCTATTTAACTCGAGTGATTCTGGGATATTGGACGATCGAAATATAGTATTCATCCTCTCTGACGTTTGGGCGAGCAATATCTAAACTGTTTCAAATCTATTCAACCTAGACCTAGACGTCGCCAACGCAGTCAAACTCAAGGGAAAGACACGGGCGACTCGATGGCGGCGCGCGCAAAGTAGAGAAGGCCTGCAGTAACCTCTTCGCCAGATGGGATAATTTCGTCCGGCGGCAGCTGGAAGCCAGGGACGACGGTAGTGGGGCGCAGCTCAATGGTGAAACCGTACGGACGGCGGCCCATCTGCGCGCTGGCAACGTCGCCGTGGAACCAATCAGAGGCGACGCCCGACGACTCGTACAGTCCAGTGTACCAGTTGTCCGAGGTGAACTTCTTACCATGCACGGAAAGGATGGCTTCGCGGATGCCGTCGCCAACGGCAGCAAGCTGCTCTTCATGCGGCGGGTCCTCCCGCGTCCAAGCATACGGCCGCAGAATCAGCTGGCCATAGCTGTGGATGTCAACGGCACCTAAAAAAGCTGCGTCAGTACAGGCACAACAAGCTGAGCATAGCGGCGAACCGATAATGTTGCTGTTCTCAAGGAAATACTTTGTGAGCGCTTGCACTTCGGGCTCGGAAGCCGCAGAAGGCCCGCGGTAAGTATCGCTGCTGGGCGTCGCCGAGGAGCCGCCCTCGCCCCAATGCTCTGCTCAAAGCGGCGCCGTGAGTATGTGCCAAGGGATAGCATCGCTTTGACGAACCGTCATAGTTGCGGTTGAGGTCCACACCAAACGAGTTGCCGTTGTCGCGACGGTTCTTGCGCCACAGGCGATCATTAGTCCACGTGTACGAAAAGCCGTCGGGGTTCACAAACGGACTGCCGGACGACAGAGGTAAGCGACATATGTATGTACTGAATCCCTCCTACGCACATGATAATAAACTCGATCTCATTGAGCAATCCCACCACCTCGTCGTCACCGGCGTCGTAGCGAGTCAGGAGCTCGTTGAAGACAAACTGAAGGGTGGCGGACGTGATCCATTCGCGAGCGTGGATGTTGGCCTGCAGCCAGATCTGCTTGCGCGACTCGGTCGCGTTGCCGGTAACGCGCACAGCAAACAAGTCGCGGCCTTCATGCGTCACACCAATAGAGGGCACAAACGTAACAAGGTCCGAATACTCGGCAGCCTTGTCAGCGTACCAGTCGAACGCCTCCTCCAACGTGTGGTACTCTACGAACCACTCAGAGTCATTGCGGGTCGAGGCAAACTGACGCTTCGACAAGAGCTCAGACTCCGCATCAAGCGCGCGCTGAATGTTGCGATAAACACAAGCAAAGCTCGTAGTTGAAGGCAGCATAGCGCGGAAGGACTCTGCGGCCGCATCCTCAATGAGAATAGTGTACGACGAACCGTCGCCGGTCCAAATGTCAAGATCAAGCTTCTGCACAAGTCGCGAAGTAAATGGGTTGCGCTCGACGCGGTAAAGCGAATGTGCGCTACGATCAGGACCAGTCGAACGGGTTCCTGTCGCTACTGCGACGGCAGCCAGAGCAAGCACAACAAGGAGAACCCCGCGCCCCATCCTTACCGAACAAAACACACGAGCCCGCGAAAACTTGTCCATTCAAAGAGCCAATCACAACACTTTTGACCTTTGCCATAACGAATCACAACCGACCATGCAATAGGTAAATAATGTGGTAAGATATTGTCCGTGTGGCATACGGTACGCAGTATTGGTATCCATAACATACCAATATCTTAGCATACCTGGTATAATATAGTTTGCAGCCGTCGTCTCTCTTGTAAACCGTGCTTTTCTGCGGGCTTATATTTATAACATGCGGTGGCATAATTTTTTTATTTACATTTTAGCATACATTAGCACGGTGGGTTTTTGTAAAGAAAACAGAAAACAGTATCACGAATACTGTACCAAAATATGACGCTCAAACATAGAATACAGTATCAGCAATACAATTAAGCTGGTCGCGAATGCAACACGAGCAGCCATAATTCATAAGACCTAAAACAAAAATTGAGGTACTCCGAAGCAACAAAATAGGTAGCACACAAACGGCCATCAAGAGCTAGGCTAAGGAATACGTATATAAATCACTGACGTCTCTTATCCTTCTTCTGGTCTGGCGGCGACCCCATAGACGGAGATAAAGGAGGGAGCGGTGATTCTAGGATACTTCGGGACAACGGCAACGGCTGTCGTATCTGGCAATTGCGTCAAAAATGCATTCCAAAAAGTATGCAGCATACCATGTGGAGCATGGGGGGTGGCTCAAACACTCGCGTAAGGCCGGGATGAGACGGAGCAAAGAGTGCGCGAGATTGCGACGGCCTACTAAACGCGGATTCTCTCGACTAAAGAGAAAAGGATTAGCGATGTCGCAAAGTATGAGTACTCTATGCCTCCCCACCCCTCAACAGAAAAACGTACCACTTGAACGGTTCCCGACGGCGGCTGAGCAGCGGCGAGAGACGCAAGTGCACTGAGTGACTCCGTTGGCTGCGTCGCCTCTGCGCGGATGGCAGCAACGATCTCGGCCTCTGCAGTGGTAGCAGCAGCAGCAGCGGCCGCGTTCGCCCGCACATGTTCCCGCACGCGCTGTCGAATAATGTCCCTTGTTGAGCCACTTTTCGCAGGTACTCCTCTCTGTGGTAAGGTGCGACTCCCGACAGCCTTCTTCCGCAACGACGATGACGACTGCTCGCGCTGGGAGTCGTCATGTTCCAAGTGCGGGACAGCAGGGGCAGAGTAGGCACTGACATTATCAGGTTGCGATAGAGGCGCTTGATAAGCAAAAGCGAGAGACTGCTGCCTTGCCGGGCCGCTCGTCTCGAGACCGCGGAACTGTGGTGGAAGGATCGGCAGACGAATTGGTGACAAAGAGGACGCCTGGGCGAATCGGTTGGAAATGACAGACTCATCCTTGGGCTCCTCCGCAATGGGCGAGATCGACGAAACCTGCCAGGCGCCGGAAGGGTGCTGAACTCTCCCGGCCGCCCTGCTGTCGGGGTCAATTTCAGGCGCCTGCGCGGACGCCCGCGCGTCAGCGATGTCCTCCCCTTCTGGCGACCCACTGGCAAGACGCCTAGTAGTTGTTGACTTTCGCCTTCTCATGTCCTGGTTGCGACGCGACAGGTGAGCTCGCGAGTCTAGGTGAGGATCGTGTCAAGGGGAAGGGCTCGGATTCTAAAGTCGGCGTGTCAGATGCTGACAGTCATGCGACCGCCAATTGCAGCAATCCCTGCCACTCGTCCAATATAAACTTGGCGGCTGGGGAACGGTGATTTCAGGCACGGATGTGCGACGGTGAGCAGAAAGGCAGTAGCAATTGAACGCAAAGGGTCCGCTCTTGTCGAATTCCACAGTTTGAAGTGTTGATGAAACGTGCCACACCCCTATGAGTTCCAGGCCCCTCCCCCCCGGCGACCCCCCTAAAGATTTCATGGCCACGACTTGCCTCATTTGGCATGATTCGTTTGAGTAATTTCCTTGTTTGGGAAATTATGGAATTGGCATCCCCTAATCCATGATAAGATTACCGGATTTGGGCATTTTGAATTACGAGCGATCAACGATCTCGGAGATTATAGCATGCCCGTCGAGTTGAAGTGAAATCGGGTCCCATATGGCTACAAAATTAATTTGACACGGGCAAATGGAATTACACAAGAATTACATCGCTGGCGCAATTCAATGAATTCCGATCCGATCAACCCTGAACGAGGGATAATTGTGGGCTATTGCTGCTAATTTGGTGGTTGTGATAGGAATGTGGCAGAAACAAGGGCTGAACACGGGCTGAACGCGGACTGAGCAACGGGACCCCGGCTAAATATAGCGTCATCTCTGTTCAAAGCTAGAATGATACATAGTAATGCACGAGTATGCGGTTGTGGAGAATGAATCTGACAAGGAGAAAAGGTCTACTGAAGCCACACTGGAACAGACATGCAATTAAAGTCTCATGAAGGTGAAGAGATGGACGGGGACGGGTGTCTGCCACACATTAGAAAATTACAAAAGCTCAGCAAATGTGCGCACCTTGGTGTCCATCGGGGTGACCGCCTCGCTGGCAATCACAGAGTCTAGGTACCACCCGAAAGCGGAAATGATATTGAGAAGCTCGGCGGGGGAAATATACCGGTCGCAGAACCTATTGGGCGACATCCAGCGAGAATAAGAATACAAGAAGCGAGCACACGTATTTAGCTGCCTGTCGCACCATCCACGTTCATCCTGATACTTTGGCCCAACACCGAGCTCAGCCAAAACCTCAGGCTGAACTTGTCCGTAGACACGCACGCCACGGTGCACAAAAGCCTCCACAGTCAACAGCTTGACAATGCTAGGCTAAAATAGGCAAAGTCATCAGTCGAGTCATCTAAACAGAAAGACGAGCAACATACCTCTTCGGCCGCGGCCGGCTTGTAAATCAACTGCTGCAGGGCGTCGAGCCAGCTATGTACCTTTTGGTAAGAAAGACAAAAAATTATAGCATAAAGCTCCAGCGCGCACCGGTGTCCTTCAGTATCTGACTCCGCAGCCAAGCATTCAATGCCAATGGTTGTGACAATCTCAATAAGGAACCAGGACGGCACCAAGCCCTTTGTCTTGCGGGTGGCCGTCGTGGCGTGCCGAACCGCCGTCACAATTTCGCCACTCACCGCTGTGATTTCCTTGGTACCCAAACCGCCGTCCTTGTCCTCGTTAAAAATGCGCAACACATTATTTTTGAAGATACAGAACCTGCACACAACGAGCAGGTGTTAGGCTTGTTTTACAAGAAAATGTCTCGGTTCGCACCTCGGCTTGAATGATTTGCCGAGCAAGCCGCCCTCTTCGCGATGCAACACCCCCTCAAGGTGCTCCAAACTCTACCAACAACAACGATAACAAAGAAAGAGTTAGCTTTTAAGTTTCCGGCGGCCAGAAAGGTATCCGCACCGTAGCACTTTCCACTTCCGTCGCCATCACCACCACCGCCAGATCGCCGCGCAACACAACAACGAGTTTGCAGTTTGCACTTCCGCGTTGGTTTTTCTGTTCCGTTTCTGTTCAGCGCAAACCGCCTGCCTCACTGTCAAGCAATGTTTGCCAGCCGCTTCGGCATGCGCGCTGCGCGCGCCGCGACGTCCGCCGCTTCGCGCGGACGTGTTTCGTCGTCTATTCCGTCGCTTCACCACAGCGTGGCTCTTCTTTCCAGGTCGGTTCCGCGCGCCGCTCGCACCTGGCCTCAGTTTGCGCTTGGTGCCACGGTCGCCGTCGGCACCGCCGCTTTCGGGATCAGCGTTTCGCAGCTTCAGTCGGCGCCGGCGAACGGCGGCAACAAGAAGACCCCGCACACCAAGCTGCCCCAGAACATGACTATTATCTTTGTCCTGGGCGGGCCGGGCGCTGGCAAGGGAACGCAGTGCGAGCGCCTTGTCAAGGAGTACAATTTTGTTCATCTTTCCGGTACGATTGAACCTGTGAACTGCTGCATTTAACCCCTTATGCCCTTTCAGCTGGCGATCTCCTTCGCGCTGAGCGCGAGCGTCCGGGATCCAAGTATGGTGACCTGATCAACAGCTACATCGTGGAGGGCAAGATTGTTCCCATGGAGATCACCATTGGTCTCTTGGAGCAGGCCATGTTGGAGAGCGGCGAGACGCGCTTCCTCATTGATGGCTTCCCGCGCGCCATGGACCAGGCTCTTGCCTTTGAGCGCCAGATCGCTCGCGCCGACTTTGTGCTCTACTTTGAATGCCCAGAGGCCGAGATGGAGAAGCGCCTGCTTAAGCGCGGAGAGTCGAGCGGCCGTGCCGACGACAACATCGTGTCGATTAAGAAGCGGTACGTAATTACCCTTTCTTCTGTTACGTCGAGGCTTTTGCTAACGCAGCGCAGTTTCCGCACCTTTGTCGAGACGTCTATGCCTGTGATTGATCACTATGCCAAGGAGGGCCGCGTTCGCAAGGTGCGCGCATAGTATTATAGTATTAATTGAGTATTGGCTCACTCTGATTTGCTTGTTGCTTTTAGCTGTACTGCCTAAAGTCTGTCGAGGAGGTGTACGCCGACGTCCGCCATGTGATTACCAAGGAGCTCAAGCTGGAGTAAGCGACATCCCATTATTAACTACCAATACATTCTTATGCGTCTACCCTTTACTGTAAGCATTGCACGAGCATGCACTGCACTGTTCAGGCGGCTCGCGCGGAGCCCTAAAAATGGCCCAACTCTTTAATCCCCTGCCAAGAGATACTTCAATGCAAATCTGATTTGTATCTGATTTCGCCTGATTTCGTTGCACCTCGAAACGTTGTGACTGCAACTTTCATCCCGAGGTCTCCATCCCCTCGCACTCGTTCCGTAGTCAAGCGCCGACGCGGGTTCGAACGAGCTTTCTTGTCCGTTCCCATTTTTGTTGCCATTATCGTTGTTGAGGTGGCGCAATCATGGGATTCGGAGGGGAAGGTTTCTTCCGCAAGACGCGGCTGCGCGACTTTTTCAACACGGAACTGAAGGCGAAGACGCGCGTCCTTGCGCTCGCGGTATTCGTCGAGAGCCGCAATGAGACAGAAGAGTCTTTTTTTATTGCCAACTCAACTATGGTGATCAGCCTCCTTTTCGCCGCCCTTGATGCGACCATTGCCAAGATCCAGCTCTTGAAGGAGGCCCCGTCTAGCAACAGCGGTAAAGTCAATGAGCTCGTTCGTCTGCTGTCTGTGTTCAAGCCATGCTTCACACATCTGCGCGCCAACTTTGATGAGCAGGGTACGGTAGACGCGGTGGCGGGTCTCGTGAGGCGTCTCCTTGCGCAGGACAATCACGTCAGGCTCCGCGAGGAGGGCCTCAAGGTATGCGGTTACGGCAAGCATTGCTTGCGGCTCCTAACGATCTGGTATCAATAGCTATTGCTCTCGTTCTTGGAGGTGCAGCCGGGTCGCCTTTTCTCAGTTATTGATCTCTACCGCAACGCGGTACAGCTTCCGCTCTTTATTGAATCCAAGCATGCGGACAAGGTCAAGCTGCACTACACACCCATCACCGGTACGCGATGGACTTTCATACCTGCACGTGTTTGCTCACGCGCGGTTATAGCGCCACAAAATGCGGTTATCATTGGCAGTCCGCCCGGGACAAATCTTATTGACGCGCACTGCGCCATTTTGAACGACATTCTGCTGCATATTAGAGCGTGCAGCGGGTCAGAGAACCCCGGCCTCCTGCAGTTCTTCTTTGATCTGTTCAAGACGGTGCACTTTCCCCAAAGAGATGCTGGCTTTATCTGACGCTTTTGGCTGCATTTTAGAACTACCTTTATTATCTGTACCCAGACGCGGCGCTCGCACAGCACCTCGTCGAAGAGAGTACGGCAGCCCATCCTCGCGTTGTTTACCACTTTGTTGACTGTACGTTTTTACCGCATGATAGAGAGCGGCTTTGTTGTGCGCTGCCCAGTTCGACTCCAGGAAAAGATTTTCTTGCAGGTGCACGACTGGCTGGTGGACCACCCTGACCCGCGGATCCAGCGGCTCTTTTATGAGAATTCCGAAAACGTCTGCTTTTTACTGGAGATTGTGCGGCAGAGCGCGCGCCTGCCGTTCAGCACCTACTCGACGTACGTTGTGTACGCGATCCAGCTCTATCGCCGCTGGCTCGAGAACACGCTGCCGCCCTTCTTGGCCGACGAGCAGCTGGACTCGTACGTGAATCTCAACATTTACTTGCGCATCATTATTCGAGACGCCAGCGCCGTCTTTGTTCCGCAGCCGCCAGAGTCGGCCGCGCATGTGGAGACACACATCCGCATATACCGACACGCCCTCAAGCTGATGCGCCACATTGCCCTGCAGGATTCTCTCGTCGTGGAGCCGGAAACGTGGAATGTCTTGCATGGCGTGATGGCGGATCTCGCGGAAGCGCTGCTCAACACGGGAAGCACCACAGTTGGAGGCGCCTGCTCGAGCACTCTTATTAGCGACCAAAAGACGGCGGGCGAAATGGCAAACATTGTTCTCCACGCGCTTTTCCTCATCCTGGTCATGTCCATGTCGACTAACGAGGCCGTCTGGACTCGCTTCCGCGCGGTGCTGTCGCAGGCCACGCGCTGGCCCCAGACGATAGAGCACTGGAGCGGCGCGGTTCTGGCCCTCACCAAGCTCATGTCGCGGAACGTCTACGGTGTGGAAGTGATTGCGCGCCCCAACGGAATGCTTGATGTGCAGCAGCCCTGGCTCCAGACGGCAACTGCTGGTTCCAAGTTTGCCGCCGCAGCTGCAGCCGCCGCGGCCGCCTCTTCGTCGGCCAATGTGCCCGGCACGCGGACGACGCAGCTGACGCGCAACAATTCGTCGGCCACGGACCGCTCGCGGACGACAACAGCGGCGATTCATCGCCAATCGACGAGCGGCGATCTAGAAATCGCGCTTGCCATTCGAATTGACACAATTGATATTGCGCTCGAGGCGCGGATGCAGCAGCGCATCCCTATCGCCCATCAGCGGCATGCTATGGTTCTCTTCCTTTTCCAGAACGTTGTCTCCATCCTCGGCAACATCAACGACATTGCCGACGTCGGGCTTCACAGAGCCGCGGTCAAGTGCGTCGTGCGCCTCATTGACAACCTGGCTGCTGTCAGGGACCGCGGCATGCGAGTGCCGCTGGGTGACAAGCCGGTGCCGCCGCTCTTTCAGTTTTCGCCGTGGATCCTGCAGGCTGCTGCTGCTTCGACGGACGACGTGACGGTTGGCAGCGGCACGGCGTACGGCGCGGTGTGCCGGCTTATGAACAGGTGGAGCGACCGTGCCGACGCGGACGCCGTCGCGTGGTGGTCGATGCCTGCGCCGGTGCCGATGTCGGCTAGCACTCCTACGTTTCCGTCGTCCCCCAATGCTACGGCCACTTCCCCCGAGCAAGGTCTCTCGCGTCAGCATTCGCAGTCGTTTTTGTCGCTTTCGGCCTCTGCACTACCGAGCTCGCCGCACATTTCGGCGCACGCTCTCGCCGTTCTGCCCCTCTTTTACGAGCTGATCCGCCGCTCGATGCACGCCAACAACCCCGACGTGTTCTCCCACGTCATTCGCAATTCGACGCGTGTCTTCGCGACGTGCCTGCCAGGCGCGGAAGGCCTTGCGCCCTCGTTCCTCCGCGGGATCCGGCATTGGCTGGTGTCGCCGGCGGGCCTCGGAATCGAAGAGATCCAGGATGATGAGCTGCGCTCGTCGGCCATTCAGATTTTGGCTTCGCTCTCGGGAGTATGCACACTCCTTGGCGATGCGCCACTGGTCGACTTTAGAAAGGTTGCATCGGTCGGCACAAGTGCGGCGGAGGATTTCCGCAGCGAAAACGGAAGCGGCCTGCGTGCGGTGCACCGACAGACTATTCAGCAGTTGGTCCAACTGCCGGCGGCGCGGCAGACGTTCACCACTGACCAGCGCGCCGCCCTGTTGTGCTGCCTAACCACTGCCGCCTCTGACGAAATGTACGCCGTGTCGGATGTTGCGCTGTCGACGTCTTCGTCATCATCCATGGCTGCTGCTGCCTCGTCGCACTTGTCGCTTAATGACACGATAACCACGTTGCTGGATCACATTCGGATGACGTCGGTTCCGATCGTCACTGCCGCCGTGGACTGCTTGACCTTCCTCGCGAACGCGTGTCATTCGATCAATGCGTCCTCGTCGCGTGGCGGCTCGCTCTCTCGCCTCAAGATTATTGAGGCATTTGAGCGCATCGTGGCGGGCTTGCGCGCGCACTTGTCCAACGAACGCTCTCGCCCCGAGATTATTGCGCTGCTGCTCAACTGCCTCCTTGAGTGGGTCACTGCTTTCCCCGCCGTCGCGTTTGTGCCGTCGCCCGACAAGGACAATGCGCATCTCGCGGAAATCATCTTTGGAGCGCTCGACGTTGCGCTGATGCAGTCGCGCTCGTTTGCCTCGACGCCCACCAGCATGTCGGCCTCCTCGCACGGTGCTGGTGCGGACAGCGTGCCGGTCAATGCATATGCAACGACACCGACAACTGGCGGCGCGCCGACGCCGATGCCCACGATGACGCCAACGAGCGCTGTCGGCGAAGAGATTATCGCTACTCTGCAGCTGCCGATGGTTGCTGGAATTCTGCCCGCTCTTTTGGAAATCCCGCGCGTGCGCGTCGGCGGCGGCGGGCCCTTGACCAGCAACACGTCGCGCTCGAGCGAGGATGACGGCGCGGACGCGGTCGGCACGCAGGGCACTGACGAGGCAACGCGCACCATTGCCCTTCAGACGCTTGTGCACATGCTCCATTACCTTCAGTTCTTCCCGACGCCCGTCGTCGGCGCGGCTCAGCTGACGAGCGACGTCGTCGAGACGGACGACGCGGGCAACCTCGACACCCTCGGCGTGGCGCTGTCGCACGACTCTACGGCGCTTTCGGTTCTCGACCTTGGCGGCAAGTACGCACGCATCATTGCGAGGAACATGAGCGGCAAGTACGCCTGGGACTTTAAGCCGTTCTACGGCGAGCCGCCCGTGCGCGTCAAAAAGGACGCACCCGAGCTCGCCATTGCGTCGCCGCGCATCGCGCTCCTGACTGAGGCGGACGAGGCGACGCCGTCGGGCGACATCGTTGCGCCGTCGCCGCTGCGCGTGGCCACGGTTCTGGCAGCGCCCGAGCCGGCGTCGGACGCGGCTGCGGCCTCGGTTTCCGAGTCGCTGCGCAGTTCGCCGTCAACGCCCATGACGCCGACGCCGTCGGCGGGAGGGAGTGCCACAGCGCCCCCCAGCGCTGCTACTTCTTCGCCGGCCGATAATGTGGAGGCGATGCTTGCTGCGCTTTCCGTGGACCACCCCGAGTGTCTTTTGTTCTCCTCGCAGCCGCTGAACGCGCCGCCGCCAGTGCTTGACTCGACCGCCTCGGTTGTTTCGGCAGCGGCGACGCGCCTGCACTCGCAGGTGCATGATGAGCGGACGAACGCGCAGACGGGCCGCACTGCGCCTCGCCACGCTAATCCTGAGGCGCCAAAGGCGCTCCCGTCCACGCCGACGCTCTTTGAGCGTGGCCGCCTTTTGCTGCACGACTTTGGGATCCTGCCGCTGGAGCGCCAAGGCGAGAACAACAGCATCCAAGTGCTGAACAAGAGCTCGAAAAAGTTTAGCCGCGACATTCCGCTGGTTGACAAGGTGAGCGGCCGCGCGACGCTAAAGATCGGCGTACTGTACGTTGCAGAGGGGCAGGAGACGGAAGCCGAGATGTTTGCCAACAGCGAAGGAAGCGCCGACTACACCGACTTTGTCGACGGCCTCGGCTGGCAGGTGGACGTCGCCACGCACCCCGGATTCCTGGGTGGACTTGAGCCCAACAAGAAGAGCGGGGCGACGGCGCCGTACTTTGCCACGGCCATCAACGAGGTGATCTTCCACGTCAGCACGCAGATCCCGATGGGCGGGGGCGAGAAGGGGCACGACAACAAGAAGAGGCACGTCGGTAACGACGACGTGCTCATCGTCTGGAACGACCACTACCGCAGGTTTGACCCGCTCGTGTTCAAGTCGCGCTTTGCTTCCGTCAAGATTATCGTCACCCCGCTCCCGTCGGGCCTCTTCCACGTCGAGATTCTGAACGAGAAGGGGTACTGCTTTGGCCCGCTTACCAACGGAGCTATCGTGTCGAAGCGCGCGCTTGCGCCGCTCGTGCGCACCACGGCCATCAACGCGTCGTGGAAATCGATTGAGGCGCTCAAGTCGCCGCCGCCGTTCTCCAACCGCCTGACGTATCTCTCTGACCTCATGAACCGCACGGCGATGCCCAGCATCTCGCCGCAGCAGTATCTCATGGCGCTCACCGAGCCAACGTGCGGAGTCGGAACCGGTGCTGCATAGATGTCGGTGTTCCTTTTGTGTGTGAATGTGTGTTTATTTATTAGGTCCTGTAATACTATGATATTTTCTGCAGTATGGCACAAATATATGCGTTACTTTTATTATAAATAGCTAAAAAACAACGCTTCTTCGAAATGCGATATGCTTACCTAAATGCACTATGCAATATGGTCCGCGTGGGTCTTGCGCGGCGGCGGCTGGCCGTACGCATCCCCGCTGAAATCAATCAGGCTCGCGGCCTCGTACCTGCGGCCCTGCGCAGACGAGGAGGAGGAGGAGGAAGAGGTGGAAGAAGTCGAGGAGCTCATGGCGTCGCTGGGGTTCTTTTCGAGCAGCGCGATGGCGGCTTCGTCAATGTCCCCTCCCGCGCCCGCCCCCCCGGCCGCCGCCTGGGCCGCCGGCTGCGCCACGGTGAGGAAAGGAAGAAGCAGCCGCCTGTCGAGCCTGCCGAACCACCCGCCCGAGCTCTGCTGCGCGGCTGTCGCGATCGAAATGTTGGTCGGCATACCGTCGTCGTCCCCGAGGATGCGCGTGACGTCGCTGTCGACCGCCGCTGCCGCGTTGTCTCCCGCGTCCGCCGCGTCGTCGTGCGCCCCCTCTTGTGCGCCGTCCTCCTTGAGGATGATGCCTGTCGGCACGTGCAGCTTCTCGAGCAGCCACAGCGTCGAGCCTCCCATGCACGCCACGGTGAGGATGACGATCCACAGCGTCGTCGTGAGGATGATAGGGTTATCGAGCTGCACAGCGAGCGCGAACGCCATGGCGCCGCGGAGCCCCGACCACCAGAGGACAATCTGCGTGCGCGGCTGAATCTTTCCCCTCCTGATGGCGGCGTCGCAGCCCGTGTCGGTGGTGCGCCGTACGCTGCCGCGGCGCAGCAGGCAAAAGTTGATGAACCAGCTGAGCGGAAAGACGTTGAGGGCGCGCGCGATGAGGATCGCGGCGAACGTGCCGATCACAAGCAGCGGAATGTACACAAAGTCGTCGCGGGTCATGACGGTGACGCCAATGTAGAGGAACGTAAACGTCTCGGCGAGGAAGGCAAAGAGCTCAAAGGTGCCGCGCATGAGCTTGCGCGTGTCCGGCGACAGGTTGGGCGACGCGTAGTGCGCCATGCCAATTCCGCAAAAGAGCATCGAGACAATGCCCGACGCGCCCACCGACTGCGCCAGGAGGTACGAAAGGTACGCGCAGATCATAAAGATGGACGATTCGAGCAGCGGCTCGTCGCGAAGCCGCGTGTGCTTGAAGACGAGCGCCGCGCAGCACGACACCACGAGGCCGACAAGCATGGATCCGAAAAAGATGGCGAGCGCTTCGGCAATGCCGAGCATAACAAGATCCGCAGTCGCAGGGCGGTCGACAAAGCCGCGCAGCATCTCAAACAGGACGATAGCGAGCGCGTCGTTCAGGACGCTCTCGCCGAAAACAAGCGCAAAGAGCTGAGGCTCAACATTGAGCGAGTGAAAAATGGACAGGACGGTCACGGGATCCGTTGCAGAAATGAGCGCCCCAAAGGCGAGGCACGACACGGCGGACAGAGGGACGCCAAGCAACAGGACAACGCCATAGATCAGCAGGCCGCTGACGAACGCGCTGACGATCGTGCCGACAATCGCAAACACAAAAATGCTCCCAAGATGACTGAAAAAGGTGCCGCGATGCATCGAGTAGCCGCTGCTAAAGATGATGGGCGGCAAAAGTACAAAGAAAAACATGGACGGGTCAAACGAGATCAGCTCGCGGACCTCGAGCGAGTGCGGGATCACTCGGACAAGAAGGCCAACGAGCGCGCCAGCAGAGATCGCAAGAAGACTCTCCGGAACGTGACGGAAGCGATACTTTTTCAATAAATATGCCATCGCTACCGTCGCGCCCAGAAGCGCCATCATGATTAGCATCGAGTACGAGACCGCAATCTCCTCCGAAAGAGGTTCCTCCGGGCCTAGACTCGGCTCATCACTAGGAATCGGCCAAGTGGGATCCGGCAGCGGCTCTGACGACGGAATGTCAATCGGCCACTCGCCCATCTCACTGTCCGACATGTTCGATCGGAAAATGCAAAACGTGCGGGGACTCACCGGCGCGCTGCGGCAGCACGGTCAAAAGCGCGTTCGGTGACGCGCACAAGAACAAAGGAGAACGTTTTCTGGCAGCAGCTCGCACAAGCGAGCGTAACTAAGGGCACGCGCGCGCTGAAAATGCGATGAAAAAGCGCAGAATAGATTCTTGATCCGCCGGTCCGCCGAATCAAGCCCTCCGCGACTCCACGTCAACTTGCTTGCACGCGATGAATGATAAATCCACCAGTCGATGCCAATCAGAAATAATCAGCGATAATCAGTTCACGATTGCTGATTTCGCTCTTTTCGTTGTGGCCAATGGTGATACTATTTATCGGTATGGGGAGCATAAATCAAAAATCGTCTCAAAACATTAACCCTTAATCATGCAGGAATATGGATGAATCTGTTTGACCACAGGCGCGTAAGGACGACATTCCCCACCTTTGTACATGTGAACTGTTTGGAGAGTTTCTCCATTGTTTCTCGCGGGGACCCTCTTTCACGGAACCCAAACAGCGCCGGAGGGATCCGTGCACTCACCCCAACGCCGATCTCCCCCCCCCAACGTCGATATGGTGCATCAGAAGCGTACCCTGCTGGTTACCGGCGGAGCAGGATCGGTCGGCAGCGCGCTTGTCGAGTATGTTTACCGCGAGAAACTCGCTGACTGGGATCTTCGTGTGTTTGAGCTGAACACGGCCGCGAACGAGCGCTACCTGCGCCAGTTCAAGAAGCGCGCGACCATTATTTACGGAGATCTTCGCAATGCGGAGCAGGTGTCCGATGCGGTCCGCGGCGTTGACGCGATCATTCACCTTGGTGCCGTGATCCCTCCGCTCGCCGACGAGCACCCGGCCTTGGCCGAGGCGGTTAATGTGGGCGGCACGCGCAACATCATCGAGGCCATGAAGGCGCACACGCCCGACGCCTTCTTGCTCTACGCGTCTTCGATTTCCGTCTATGGCGATCGCCTCAAGTCGCCGTACATTTCGGTGACGGATCCCCTCACTCCTTCCCTCGGGGACGAGTACGCGCTCACCAAGATGGCCTGTGAGAAGATGCTTCAGGAGAGCGGGCTCCAGAACTGGACAATCTTCCGCCTCGCCGCGATGATGAACACGCGCATGGTGCAGTACTTTGTGCCGACCATGTTCCACATGCCCATCGAGACGCCCGTCGAGATCTGCTGGACGATCGACTCTGCCGTTGCCTTCTTCAACGCTATCGACTGCCAGCCGCTGCGCAGGCGCATATTCAACCTCGGCGGAGGACCCAAGATGCGCCTCTACTACCGCGACATTCTTGTCAACTTCCTTAAGGTGGCGGGCATTCGCGGAGCGCTCCTCCCCGAGAACGCCTTTGCCACCTGCAACTTCCACTGCGGCTTCTACGCCGACTCGCAGGAGCTCGAGGACCTGCTTCACTTCCAGAAGCACAACCTTGAAGAGTTCCTTGCCGCCGCGTCGAACGCGCACCCGTGGCGGCGCAAGTTGCTCGAGTGGATCAGCCCTTTCATCCTGCCCATCGTTCGCTTCTTCCTCCTGCGCATGTCCGAGCCGCTCATCGCAAGGAAGCAGAAGGACAAGAAGCTCTGCTACAGGTTCTTTGGAACCGAGTCGCCCGTCGAGAGCCAGGAAGTTGCCTACATCGTCAGCTAAGTCGACGACGGCGGCATTTTATATGCCACATTTTTGTCACATCCATTATATTGCCACAGTGTCCGTCATTTCTGATATCCAGGCTTTCATATATCTGGGCCGTGCTGTGCATGCCCGCTGTACCCAATTTTTGCTGTCATTATACATTTGTTAGTTTTCCATCTTTTGTCAATATAACTACTATGACAGTTATTCCGTATTTCCCGCCGTACAGCGATTGGCAGGTCCCAACCTTCTACTCTCCCTATTGGCTGATATTCAGTAAAAATAACATCATTCACGTGACTCGACCCACCCCATCCCACCGCGTGAGACCCGCATCGTCAAAGGATGGCCGCCTCTGTTGCTCACAACATTCGCCGCGTCGGCGTTGTCGGCGCCGGCCAGATGGGCATTGGTATTGCCCAGGTGGCCGCGTCCGTTTCCAAGCTCCCTGTCGTTGTGCTTGACAGCAGCGCCGCTCAGCTCGAGAAGCAGCTCGGCTTCCTTTCCTCGCTCCTCGCCAAGGATGTGGCCAAGGGCAAGCTGACCGAGTCCGATGCCGCCGACATTCGCAGCCGCATCACCAGCACGACCTCGATGTCCGATCTTTCCTCTGCCGACATCATTATCGAGGCCGCCACTGAGAACACCGATCTCAAGCTCAACATCTTCAAGCAGCTCGACTCGATCGCCGCCCCCGGTGCGATCCTCGCGTCCAACACCTCCTCGATCTCGATCACCAAGATCGCCGCCGCCACGAAGCGCATTGAGAGCGTTGTTGGCATGCACTTTATGAACCCCGTCCCCGTGATGAAGCTCGTCGAGGTTATCCCTGGCCTCGCGACGTCCGACGACACGCTGGCCCGCACGCTGAGCCTTGCGCACGCCATGGGCAAGACGACCGCCCAGTCCAAGGACATCCCCGGCTTCATTGCCAACAGGCTCCTGATGCCGTACATCAACGAGGCCGTCTTTGCGCTCTCCGAGGGTCTCGGCACCAAGGAGGACATTGACATCACCATGAAGCTCGGCATGAACCACCCGATGGGCCCGCTCACGCTCGCTGACTTTATCGGTCTCGACACCTGCCTCGCCATCATGCGCGTCCTCCACTCGCAGCTCGGCGACCCCAAGTACCGCCCGTCGCCCCTCCTCATCCAGTACGTCGACGCTGGATTCTACGGTACGCGTGCTTGTTCAGCAATTTTGTCGCTAATCGCGGAATCATAGGTCGCAAGAACGGTCGCGGCTTTTACACTTACACCAAGTAGAGAATTTGCATACTGTATCGAAATTCAAGGTACTATCAATAAAGTAATAAAAACATTAATTCATTTATTTCATTCTCGAATTGTAAACATATCTCGGAAAAGTAAAGATACACAAACAAAGCAAACCATTCGAATGCCAATGAAAGGCGTCAATCCACCTTGAGTCTCTGCTTATTAGTGTGTGAAATCCATCGTTTGGGGCATTAATAAATTTTTAAATAAATGCAAATCGAATGCGAAACAAAGAGTGCAGACAGCAAAGAAATTAACATGAAATCAATCTTGCTCCTCCTTTAAGACCCGCTGCCAAACAGCTGGTCCTTGCTGGGCAGCTTTGCCAGCAAGCCGCGCAGCGTGCCGTACTTTTTCCTTCCGGCCATTATATCAATCATCTCGTTTGACGGCAGCATCGCACGGATCCGCTGCTGCTCATCCGTATCCTCGTCGGTGCTCTCGAGGACGACCGTGTTGCCGTCCTGGTCAAACCCGGGGAGCGCCATGCGCTGCTTTGGCGCGACGCCAAAGTCGTACTGCTGCTGCGCGCCAAGCTCTTCTGCGCGCAGGTTGAGCGCGGCCATTGTGACCGCCTTGACCCACTGGCCGCGCGCCTCCTTTGACTCGGCCGCGAAAAAGTACCCTTCGCTCGCGTCCTTTCTCACGCTAAAGCTCAGCTCATAATCGTCTTTAGGCACCTCGCTCGCTTCCGCGGGCCGCACGATGCACCCGCGCAGCGGCAAGATCGTAGGCTTCATCGTCCCCTTTGACTTTACCGAAAAGTACAGCTTGCCATCAACGAGTACCACGTGGGTCTGTAGCCACTTTCCGTTGCGGCGGATGCGCAGCTCGCCGGACCGCTCGGGCGGCGGCGCCGTGATTTTGAGCGCCGCCACAATGCGCGCGCGCTCCTCGTCAGAGATGGTCGCGCGGGCATCCGTCGGCCCAGCGCTTTGCGGCGTCGTCGGCGTCGACTCGTCGGCCGCCTCCATGTACAGCTAGCGCAAACGTCAGAAAAAGAAGACACGCAAGGTGTGGCATACCCGCCGAGACTCTTCGATGACGTCGCAGTGGACGCTCGGGAAAAAGCCCAGCTTGCCCGTCTCGACGTTGACGCCGCCCCACACGCCCGACGTGTCCTCGTCGTACACGGCAATAAGTTGGCCGCGCCCGTACGCGAGCGCGAGGCCGCCGTGCGTCGAATTCTCGGGCGAGCTCACGCGCGCGACAACAAACAAGTGGGCACGGAGCCGCCGCAGCGTCGCGTATGAATAGTGCTCGCTCTTGCGCGGGTCCTCGAGGCGCGGCGACACGGGAGACGAAACGGACGCGGGCGACGACGGCGAGGGCAGCGACGGCGACGGCGGCGACCGAGCAGAATCCGTCGGCGATGACGCAAGGACGAGCCGTGGCGGTAGCGAAAGCGGCAGCCGTGGCGGCGAGGATTGCGGGAGAGGCGGCGGGGCGGACGTCGGAGGGGAAAAAGCCACAGGAA
>ERZ778028.1746-NODE-1746-length-20057-cov-7.143286_pt1 | contig 20057 bp, 18 predicted proteins | sample MGYA00375758_ERZ778028 | MGnify/ENA primary metagenome ERZ778028 (study PRJEB29350, sample SAMN05389828) | bioreactor metagenome | isolation source: Thiocyanate bioreactor | place: South Africa: University of Cape Town | collected 2014-03-17 ... | reverse complement strand
GCAAATGTGAGCAAGGCAATACCAATAACCACCGGAACGAATATACCGGCAATCTTATCTACCAGTTTCTGCACCGGTGCTTTACTGCCTTGCGCTTCCTGTACCAGTTTTATGATCTGCGCAAGAATGGTATCACCACCTACTTTTTCGGCACGAAACTGAAAGCTGCCCTTCTGGTTAATAGTTCCGGCAAATACCTGGTCGCCTTTAGATTTAGAAACAGGCACGGGCTCGCCGCTTATCATACTTTCATCAACAAACGAACTTCCTGAAACTATAGCACCATCCACAGCTATTTTTTCACCCGGTTTCACTAAGAGGGTGTCGCCAACCTGTACTTTACCGATCGGCATTTCCATCTGGTGGCCCCCATGATGCACCACAGTAACTGTTTTAGGCTGTAAGCCTATAAGTTTCTTTATAGCAGAAGATGTATTGCCTTTGGCCTTTTCTTCTAATAGCTTTCCTAATAATATAAAGGCAATAACAACAGCAGAAGCCTCGAAGTACACATGTGCATGCAATCCCCTGTTATGCCAATAGTGCGGTTTTAAAGTATTAAACACACTGAACAGATAGGCAACACCTGTGCTTAAGGCAACCAGTGTATCCATATTGGCGGTCCGGTGCTTTGCTTGTTTCCATGCGTTTATGAAAAAGTGCCTGCCGGTAATCCCTACAACAGGCGTGGCAAGCGCCCACATAATGTAATTGGCATACGGAATATCCATAAAGAACATACCGATAACCATCAGTGGTATAGAAAGAATTATGGTTGCAACGGTTTTATTTCGCAAACTCCTGAACTTATTTTGATGTATCTCTTCCAGCGCTTCTTTAGCGTCCTCGCTTTCATCTGTCATCAGGTCATATCCTATAGACTGCAACGCAGCTTTCAATTTCTGCACATCCGTTAGCGACGGTATAAATTCTACATTGGTGCTGGCATTGGCATAGTTAACAGATGCATTCACTACGCCCGGCTGGTTTTTGAGCATGCTTTCTGTACTTACCGCACAGGCAGCGCAAGTCATATTAAGGACTGGATACGTTTTCTTTATGGTAGGCACTTCATAGCCCAATGCTCTAACTGCCTGCACCGCTTCCGGTATTGCAGTTTCGGGAGATGCAGTTTCTATTACAGCCCTGCGGTTATTCAATTCTACCTTGTGAGCCGTAATATCCTTTACATTGCTGAGGCCTTTGTCAACAATTAGGGCACAATGTTCGCTGTCAACATCCTCCAGTGGTATATATATCGTTTCAGAATGGTTTGCCATATCGGTAACTTTTGTCTATACAAAGTTCCGACAGGCCTTAAGATCTGCTGTTACACAATTCTCAAATTATGTTACAACATTTACACCTTATCTATTGGTTTTCTCTTTTCCCGGATGGTTTTAAAATGGGATGGTGTAAACCCGGTTACCTGCTTGAACTGGCTACTTAAATGCGCTACGCTGCTATAGCCCAGGTAGTCTGCTATCTGCGATAACGAAAGCTCGTCATATACCAGCAGTTCTTTCGCCTTTTCGATCTTTTGCTTTATCAGAAATTTCTCGATCGTTACCCCTTCAATTTCAGAAAATAAGGTGCTGAGGTAATTATAGTCGTAGTGCAATTGCTGAGACAGGTAATCAGAAAGATTTATTTTACGTTCCGGCGCTTCTTTTTGCACCGATTGTATGATAAGGCTCTTTATCTTTTCTATTATCCGGCTTCTTTTATCGTCTATTATTTCAAAACCAAGTTGCTCCAAAACTTCACCCAGGCTTCCCTTAGTTTCTTCTGTAATGTCCTCTGCCAACTCTACTTGTCCAAGTTCTACAGAAACAGGTTGCAGGCCCATTTTCTCCAATTCAGATCTGACTACCATCACGCAACGGTCGCAAACCATATTTTTGATATAAATCTTCATTAGCCGGTAGTGTTAAGATGCAAAGTTATACTTTACTGCAACTTTAACATAACCGGGATAACATCGCGAACTCAACCACCGACTCATCAAGTCAGCAATCAGGCCTTTTTAACAAATTCAGATTTAAGCGCCATCGCACCGAAGCCATCTATCTTGCAATCAATATTATGATCGCTATCCACCAGTTTGATGTTCCTGACTTTCGTTCCCGCTTTTATGCTCTGTGGCGTGCCTCTTACGGGTAGGTTCTTTATGGTTACAACGGTATCGCCGTTTTGCAGGATGTTGCCATTACAGTCTTTTACTACAAAAGAATCCTGTGCTTCTATACTTTCATTGGGGTTCCATTCGTGCCCGCATTCAGGACATGCAAGTAAATTATCCATCTCGTACGTGTAAGCAGACTTACATTGAGGACACGGTGCCAGCTCAGCCATATTTTAGATCTTTTGAGGCCGCAAAAATAAAAAATTATAAAAAGATTGCTTTACTACAATTTAAAAAACAATGACTTATGCAATTTTTAGTTATTGCAAATCTGTTTGTAATTGAGTGCCAGCGATGAATTATTACTACAATGCTTTTATCAACCGTGCATCTCCAACAATCCATATTTTATCTCCCACGGCAAACTGTATATCAGATTCCGGGTTTAATATGCGCCTCCCCCTGCGCTCTATGCCCACAACCAACCCGTTTGTTTTTTCCCTTACCCCGCTTTCGCGTATTGTTTTCCCGGCCAGCACCGATGTTTCCGAAATCGCAACTTTTACCAAAGAGATTTCCTGTTTACCGATGTAGTTATTTATATCAGCAGGTTTAGCATCTGCATCGCGCCTAAACTGGTCTATTTGTTCGTCCGTGCCTATGATAAACAAGGTATCGCCGGGATACAGCCTTTCAGTCCTCCCCGGCGCTGCAATGGTATGGCTGTCGCCACGTTTGATCATAGCTATATTGATCCCATACTGCTCCCGGATAGATACTTCCTCTAACGTCTTACCGGTAATAGGAGAGAGTGCATGTAAATCGTACCGTACTATATGTGCGTCCCATGGCGCCAGCTCATGGCGATTGATACGGGCACTTTGCGCTTCTCGGGCATTAAAATTACTAAAGAAACGTTCTTCAATTTTAATGTAAAATTGCTGCATCTTCCTCGATAAAAAAATCGAAGCGATCATCAGGATAGCAACCCCAATAAGCGCTATGGTGAGCGGGAACAGTAGCAGGAAAGAAAAACAAACGAATGCAATGCCTATCGCGGCACGCATGAGCCGTAATGCTATTAACGGCCCCCTGTAGCGTTTAACGCCCCATAAATTCGCAGTATTTTTCGGTTTTATTTTTTGCAGCGTCAAAGCCCACAAAAAAGGTGACAGCGCCACGAAACAAAGCCCACCTGCAAGCAGCATGGCTACTGTTTGGTTCTTAATATGTATGCTTACCCAGGGAGATACAAAATTGAGAAATACCAGTATAATGCCTATAATGATAATTGAAAATAAGATGATGTGGAAAAAGTAGGAACGTAGCACAATTTGCCAGTCGCTCGCTGCATTAATGGTCTGCGCACCGGCGCTATAACGGTCCAGTGTCTTTTTCCATTTAGCCGGCAACATGACTTCAATTTTCCGGTACAGCGGATCCGCCAGCCTTATCATATAGGGTGTGGAAAAAGTAGTGATGGCAGATACAGCTACCGCTACAGGATAAAGAAAATCGCTGGTTACTTTTAACGATACCCCGAGTGTAGCTATAATAAAAGAAAATTCACCGATCTGCGCCATGCTCATCCCTGCAGATAGCGAGGTCTTCAAGGGATTGCCTGCAATAACAGCGCCCAGCGTTACATGCAAGGTTTTAGCGATCAGCAGCACTGCAGTGATCAATACAATTGGCTTCCAGTATTCCACAAGCACAGCCGGGTTTATCAGCATCCCTACCGAAACAAAAAAGATCGCACCGAAAAGATCACTGATGGGCTTGATGGCTTTTTCGATACGTTCGGCCTTAGTAGTTTCTGCAAGTATAGACCCCATGATAAATGCGCCCAGCGCCGGCGAAAACCCTGCTGAAGACGATAGCATAACCATTACCAGGCACAGGCCCAGCGATACTATCAGCAGCGTCTCATCATTCAGGTATTTCTGAACTTTGCTTAATAAGGATGGGATAAAGAATATACCGGCTACAAACCACAAGGTCAGGAAGAAACCTAGTTTCAGTATAGAGCCGATCATTTCCATACCTGCAAACTGCCGGCTGACGGCAATGGTAGAGAGCAAAACGAGCAATACTACCGCTATCAGGTCTTCAATGATGAGGATGCCGAAAACCAATTCAGAAAAACGCTTCCCTTTCAATCCCATTTCTGTAAGGGATCGCAAGATGATAGTGGTAGAAGCTATTGATAAAATACCGCCCAGAAATATCCTGTCCATCAACGGCCAGCCTAAAGCATAGCCCACCAGGTAGCCAATACCCAGCATGGCTGATATTTCGATAAAGGCGGTCACCGATGCAGATCCTCCTACTTTCATCAGCTTTTTGAAACTAAACTCCAGCCCCAGGCCGAAGAGCAGGATAATAACGCCGATGTCCGCCCATATACGAATGCTTTCACCATCGGTAATAGAAGGGAATAATGGTATATAGGGGCCTACCAGCAACCCCGCCAGGATATAGCCTAAAACTACAGGCTGGTTCAGACGTTTAAAAACCAACGTCATGATACCTGCGAGTATTAGTATAAGGCCAAGATCACGGATGAGTTGCGGTAGATGGTTCATTATTTAGTTGTTTTATGGGTCATTAATTATTGCCGGTGTTGCCAATGTAAGTTCGCCATTCTTCGGCACGTTTTGTCAATTCCTGCATTTCCAGTACGCCATCCTCTACCTCACTGTAAAAAGGAATGGTAAATATATTTTTATCAGTCGCCAATTGTAAGTGAATGGCGGTGATGTGCTCATGTACCTGGTTCTTACCTTTCGCAGATTTTTCTGTTATACGGTTGGACAATTTTATGATCTCACATTTTTTTACCTTGTTAAAATGTATCAGCTCATAGGCTGCCTCGTCGCGCTCCAGCCACAGGTATATCAATGCCTGCTGTTTGGCATCAGCGGCAACAAGGCGGTTGCGCAATTTTTCTTTTCTGCTGATGTTTAATTTTCTCTGGCCTGTTAGCTCCGCCAGCTTACCTTCCAGCTTTCGCATCTTTCCGCGAGCCTGTTTTTTTACTGAATTGATCATGAGCGCGATTATCAATGCTATACAAGCAAGCATGATAACGGTTATTATTAATGTCTCGGACATACATATCTTGTTTTGATGTAAATAAATAAGTAGGCATCCAACCCAGTGAGCCGGATACTAAAAGAATAAATCAAAAGGAATGATACGCGTCCTTACCCAAACCAATGTTTGGGATAAAGCAATGCACGAAGTTGTGTTAGAAAAGGAGAAATCCGCTCCCCGCGCAGTTTTATTTTTCCGCTGAGTACGACTGCATATATACATACTCGATAAGAAGAAAGGATATCCTTTTTCTTAGTTGGATAGCTATGCTCCTGCGAAAGTTGGCTAACATGCTTAACGAGAATAGTAGATTCTATATCCTTATTCAGGTGCCTGCGGGTATTGCCCGATATAGAATTCTGCCCTTGTAATTCCGTCTTAGTTAGGCCGACAGGGGTTTGGCCTCCTGAATAAACAGAAGCCACCACCAGCGAAATGGCTATGAATACAATAAACCCTATCCGACGAAACACAGGCAAATTTACGACTTTGTTGGTTAATGGGGTTTGGGGGTGATGCAAATACGGCACAGAGCCAGCAGTTGCTGACTTTTGCGATCAGGAATTAAGTCTTTTGTTTCTTATAGCAACCTCCAACACTAAATGTAATTAAACAGCCAAAATGAATATTTTTTAATACCGTGCGTCGCAAATGATGCATGATGGAAAAATCCCATTTACGTACTTGCGTACGCATGGTAACAAAGTTGGAAAAAGACCTGACTAATATTGGCAAGCGCGTAAAAGAGCTACGCGTGTCAAAGGGCTATACCAGCTATCGCCACTTTGCTGATACCTTTGAGATTGAGCCTAAAAGCGTGTGGCGGCTCGAAGAAGGACAAAGCGATTTCAAATACTCTAGTCTAAAGCGCATTCTTGAAGCGCTAGATACGACTGTAGATGATTTTTTTAAAATGGCATAAAAAGAGCCAATCCATTTCCGAGATCATGTCTGTGGTGGCTTCCTACTATTGAGACCGTTTTCTCATCATCAGCCGGGTAAAATGTTTTTATTCTGTATCGATTATTACCACCGATACGTCTAAAGAATATCTCATAGATTATACCTCTAAACTCAAACACTAATTTTGTGTTTCTGCCAGTAAGATTTCCTTTATACAATGCTGATGCATCAATACGAGTAAATATAGCTTGCAATTGCATCGGCATATCTTCATGATAAAAGTCTTGGCTAAAATGGGATTTTGAATTTGTATATAATTTTGCTCGGGCGGCAAAATGACCACTTACAATGTGCATAAGGCCATCAACATCTAAAACTACTTTGCCATTATCAAAAGTGGTTTCATATTCATTATTAGTAAATAAAATATCCGCTATCATTTTAGCAGATATATATCGATATTTTGACCAAGAAATAATTTCATATCGTCTATAATCTACCTCATGCTGTGGCAACGTTTTTACGATAGCTTCATGGGCAAGTTGCTTTAATTCATTATTGGTTTCCTCATGTGATTTTTTTAAAAGTGGGTCAGTTGCATTGCTTTTGATGATCTCTTTCTCCCAATCTTTTATAAGTTCTTCATAAACCATCGCCTCAAAATGTAACCTACTTTCTCCCTTACCTTTTATTCTGATCATTTCCTCACGAAATTGGGGTCTGGCTTGCCAATATAGTCTGGTATATAGCTCATCAAAACAGTTATGAGTTAATAAAGCAATATCTGGGAAGCAATTACAATGTGTATATTGCTCTAAGGGTGTCAGAGGAATGCCCGCACGTATTTTCTGAAATATTGCGGCTTCAGTTTGATAATAATAATCGCGATGTGGAACTAAATTAAGGGGCACAATATCAAATTTAGATATACGCTTTAATATACTAAAACAAGAATGTTGTGTGCAAATGGTGTGCAAATTAAAAAAGGGTTTCAAACTGTTCTGTCTGAAACCCTTTACTGTGTTGCTCCCCCTTCAGGACTTGAACCTGAGACCCCCTGATTAACAGTGGGCCAACGCTATGAGTATCATTTTATAGTTTTGGGAGGCTTCATTTCAAGCCAGCGATAGAAAGAAGTCTATTTTAACTTAAAGGCCACTCACAAGAGTAAGCATTTCACTAAAACGTCTTAGTTGTTAAGGTCATCCCAATTAATACAATGATTTATCATATAACTGCTTTTTTCTTTTCGACAACTATACGAGAACACTAATCCGTATGTCGATATTTGACTAATCTCTAAATAGTTGTACTTTTAATATGAACTAAACCATACACTATGCGTTATTTTATCTTTCTCAGTTTTTTACTGTTTGGTTTATCAGCACAGGCACAGGCGCCATATGAATTTACGGGCTTCGATCTTAACCCGGGACCTGCAGGTTCCTTCCCAAGCGGGTTTACTGTATTCGGCAACAAAATGCTCTTTAGCGCTGCTACGGCTGCCGCAGGTACCGAGCTATGGATAAGTGACGGTACAATAGCAGGCACTATGATGCTGAAGGACATTAATCCCGGCGCTGCAAGTTCCAGCCCATTTGAGTACACCGTTTACAATGGCAATGTTTACTTTAGCGCAATCGATGCCACTAACGGACGGGAGTTGTGGGTAAGCGATGGCACTACAGCAGGCACCCGGTTGCTTAAGAATATTAACACAGGGGCTACCATCCATTCCAATCCGAGCCTCTTTACAGAGTATAAAGGCAAACTGTATTTTATAGCCGAAACTACAGCAGAAGGCATTGAGCTATGGGTTACCGACGGCACATTACCAGGCACCATGATGGTTAGCGATATCTATACGGGGGCATCAGGGTCTAACCCATCTGCTTTTACTGTTATGAATGGTATGTTGTATTTTTTAGCTACTGATTCTGCCCATGGTATGGAACTATGGGTAACGGATGGTACAGGCCCGGGCACGCAAATGGTGAAGGATATTAACCCGGGTTCCGGCTCCGGCCCTAGATGGATACAAGGTATTTTGAATGGCAAACTGATGTTGGTAGCCACAGATGGAAGCACGGGGTATGAGCAATATACATCAGACGGCTCTGCCGCCGGAACAGTATTGGTGAAAGATATATACCCCGGCGCGCCTAATAGTTTTTTTACTTTGGGAACCAAATTCTATAATGGCAAAATGTATTTTACCGCCGAAGATGGCACCCACGGGGGGGAGCTATGGGTAACTGATGGTACTACTGCCGGCACCATGATGCTGAAAGATATTAATGCCGGTGCCGGTAGTGCAAACCCGGTGCCTATACAGGTATACAACGGTAAGCTGTACATCGTTGCCACAACGGCCGGCGAAGGAACTGAGGTATGGGTAACCAATGGTACCGGTGCGGGCACACAGTTGTTTAAAGACATACTACCTGGTAGCGGTAGTGGTTATCCATTGAATTTTATCACCTATAAAGACGTTATGGTTTTTTCCGCGCAGCAAACATTGGGCGACAGGCAATTGTTTGTTACCGATGGCACCAGCGCGGGTACGCACATTATAGCGCCTGCAATAGCACCTAACATTAGCCCTGTGAATGGAACAAACTTTGCACTGTTCGATTCTTCTCTGTTCTTCCTGGCTAATTATAATGCCAACGGGCTTGAACTGTGGAAGGTGAAAGATACTACCACACCACCAAATACCCGTGTTGGCGTTGTAAACAATACGGTAAGTTTAGATGTATATCCAAATCCTAATAACGGTATATGCAACATAAGCATCATAGGCAAAAACGTGGATAGGGCAGAGCTAAGTGTTTATGATGTAACGGGTAAAAAACTGCATCAGCAAACAGTGCGTGCATCAACTGCATCGCTTAATCTAGCTCACCTGCCTAAAGGCGCATATGAACTGAAGCTACAGGACGGTGTGCAGATAACTACCGGTAAACTGGTGATACAATAGAACGGTACTAAATAAGATCACTACGCAGAGCAGGGGATGTATTTCCTCTGCTTTTACGGGGGTGAATAACTTACTTGGGACTGGTGGTCCTTCATTAAACTATATTTACGGGACTTATCCCTGGATGACTCCTCCCGGAGCGCCTGCATGTCCCGATTGACAATGGGCATATGCCTGGGTGGGTTGCGGAAGTGGAGGAAAAAATCCTGTGAAAGTAGGTTATTATCATTGTAGCGGACCTTTAGGACCTACACAGTGGAAAGTAGCATTATGTGATTGCAATGGTAAAACTGTATATGCAACTTTCAATTACAATGGATTCGGCCTTACAAATCTTCTTTTTACGTATTAAATTGTAGCATAGTTATTGTGATGCCTGATAAGCCAAAATGTGAGTTTTTTCGGCACTGCCTCTTCCGGATGTTAAATATTAGCATCCGGTTTTCTTATATACTAAAAAGCCCCGGCTAAGTTTAGGTTGTAACTACTGTTGTCCGAGAAATTCAAATCGATTTCCCCCTTCTTTGTAGTAAAGGATAGAATGTGTGAGCAGCCAAGTTATGATTTTACTGAATTAAAAAAATGTGATTTTAACGGGATTTATAAGTCTTAATTCAAGACGTTAAGACTGCAGGGTAAGGATCTGCCAATCCTGCTTTTCGATTAAACGCTTAATTGCGTTAAGTAATTATTATTTAGCTCAGTTGGTTAGAGCACCATGTTTGTCTCACAGAAGTCTACCAGGAGCGTTTCATATTGTTACAACTTATTGACAAGATAACAAGTGGCAACTTTGCCACGTCAGTCAGAATAAGGCCAGATGGACTTAATTTTTATCCATAAAAATACTGTCTTTATCTACTCGAAAACTCGCTACATGCCCCCAACCTGTATTCATGTTCTCCGAAATAATATTAAGAACATTTACAGGTATAGGTCTATTGCCGTATATTGCCATTCAATTATACTCCCTGTTAACCAGAACAAGTACATTTTCTTTTCATGAATATTTATAAAGAAAATAGAATTATAACCTCCAAGATGTAATTGAGAAACATCTCCATATATTAAACCATATTGGTATTCTATTTCACCACATCCCGCATAGGAAACAAACTCACGATACGATTTATAATCTTTACCAAGTATTCGCTTCAATTCTTTCTGAACAATCTCATTCTTGAAGAAGTCAGTTTCTTTAGAGTATGTACCGACGTATTTTTTTAAACCGTTCCATGACGTTTGGCTATATAAATTAATAGAAAAGAGGATAGACAAAGAAAAAAGCAGTGTTCTAATCATATAGCTTACACTAAGAGATTAAAAGTACACTAATCGGAATTAAATGAAAGTTCAAAAGAGATTTACTGCGAGTTTCACTGCGGCTTAAAATAAAAAAGCGTTGCAATTGTGTGCAACGCTTTGTAAATCAGTGCTCCCCCTTCAGGACTTGAACCTGAGCCCCCTGATTAACAGTGGGTCGGCGAGCTATCTTTTAAGTGTCAATATTGATAGTTTTTGAAGCCTACATTTCAAGCCAGACTTTAAAAGAAGTCCATTTGACCTCAAAAACTGTATTTAAGGCAAGAAAACGTAAGATTGTCTTAGAAAGCAGTTTTGATGAAGTTTATTGCGAGTTTTAGTGCGATTACATCAAGTGTCATTTTTGAGAGATGAACAATCTGAATTAGAATTTTTTTACAATTACTATTGCAAACCCCGTGGTTTTCGGCATCTTTGCGACGTTCCCTAATGTATCAACTGCCCAAGCATTCGGACCATCTACCTCGGTAGAACTCCAAAAAGTCGAGCTAAAAGTTGATACATAATTTGCTGGATTATAAATCTTAGGCACGATTAAGTTTGAAACAAGAAGTGAGAGCTCAGTTTTACTTGGAAGATAATAGCCATCAGAAATTGCAGATGCGCTTATGTTGAAAGCATATTGCTGAAATGTTCCAGTTCCACAAAGCCCTCTAACAATATTCATGTTATTTAATCCCATTCCGACGCCGTCCGCATTCGCACCTGTTGTATTTGTTGAACAGCCCCAAATAACATTAAAACCTCCCCCCGGATTAACTACATATGGGTTACATGATAAGCCATGTTGCCCTGTTCCATCTACATAGAATACATGGCTTCCATCCGATAGTACATCTCCAATTTGTATAGACTTATTGCTCCAATTACCTTCTAATAGAATTTTTGATAAAATATTTCCTGCCAAACTATAATTATTCTCGGTTCCATCCCAAAATTTGGTTTTGATCCCCCCCTAACATCAAGTTTATATTTAAGAGAGTAGTTAGGTGATGAAGTCTGCACAGTTAAGTTTATGACGTTTGGTATTTCAAAATATCCTTTAAGCGCATTGATAGCATATGGAGTGATTTCATATACTGGTGTAAAAAGGGTGTAGTTCGCTGTCAAACTTGAATTTGGAAGGAAGAATGCTGCGAACTGTTGAAGTTACCTATAGATACATCATTGAAACCGACGATATTAATGTACCTATAAACCATAAGACATTTCATCTCAATGCAAATTCAGGATTAAGTGGTTATGAACGAAAAAGACTTGCTAATATCGTTAATGGGCTTATTAGAAGATATGCTTCAGTAAAACAAATTGACGAGGCGAAGATAGAATTGAAAAGAAAAGGTAAGAAACTGAACAGAGTAAACATAGCAAATGAAGCCGGGCTTTCACTCAAGACTGTTTCAAGAAACGCTCACTTAACTCCTGTTGATATTGCAGAGCAGATTTTAAGTTTAAACTGCGAAGTTAACTCAGGACAGAAAGATATTATAGAAAAAGGGACAATCAATGTATAACACGTATATCCTTCTATTTTATACATTGAGCGTCCCTTTTTTTAATTACATCATTGTTAGTGTCTTAGCTACTTCAACATTAACTATACCTGTTGTGTATTATTAAAAGCTATCCGTTTACCAGAGAACTTTTATTCTGTACTTGTAAATTGAAAAAAATCATTATTCCTGTAAAAGCTGTATATTTTCTTCAATTATTTTTCAGCTAATTTAAATTCCATAAAGCCATTGAGAATTTTCAGAGTAGCCTGCATTACGTATATGCTATTTTGCATTCCCTTTGCTAAAGCTCAAAACAAGGATAATAATATCAATGTATATAATGGTCTGCCATCTAATCATGTTTATAGTGCGATTAAAGATAATTACGGTTACTTATGGTTTTGTACTACAGATGGTGTAGTCAAATACAATGGTTATGACTGTAAGGTTTTCAATTTCTCAGACGGCTTAGCTCGTAATGATGTTTTCGGGCTTTATTTAGACCGGAAAAACAGGATATGGCTGCGTTGCATATCCGACAAACTGGGATACATCTATAACGATGTATATCATGATGTACCCATTCTTTATAATAAGAATATTTTATACCCCAAACATATTGTTGACTATGATAGCGGAGTTTTATTTTCAGTTAAAAACCAATCATCTATTTTGCTGGGAATAGAAAAAAATGATACCATTAAAATGTTTGACACGCATTTTCCCATCGCAGAAGTTACAAACGAAGGCGGTTTAATAACATCGAACATAAATAACACTGCTATATCACTCTTCTCTTATAGAGACGGGCAACCTCTAAAAGCTGAATGTACTTGTCTGCATGACTTTTCATTATATTCTGACCTGAACCCTAAGGCGCGGAAACTTCCTTTTTTTAAGCATTATATTCAATACATAACAGGTACCAGTGAAATAATAGCGTTAAATATGTCCGATTGCGCAGTGAAGAAATTAGTTGTAAGAGATAGCAATAATTTAGCGGATAACATTCACCTTATATATAATAATGGCAATAAGTTGTTTGCAATATGTGACCGTAACATTTTTGAGTTTGATACTACAATTAGTCTAACAGGTGTATATCCTATAAAAGATTTTGCAAATAACCCCTCCTTATCACAACTACAAATTACAGGTTTCTATACAGATAATTTTTGGAATAAGTGCATCACAACGACAGGTGGGATATATTTTGACAATAGTGGAGGCGAGCATTTAAAAAAAATAGAATTTAACCTTTCTGCTTTTTCATTACTTGGAAATATCAATGACACTTTAACACTTTGGAAAAATGACCGCCAACAGCAATATCTAACATTTGGTGCATCTGGTAATATATCTGTAATAAAGACGCCTGAATTCTCAACTGCAACCATTGTAACTCCTTACAGAGAGGGAGAGGCGCTATTGCTAACCAGGAAACAGCTATATAGATATTATTATAAGACCGCTAAATTGAAAGCCATTAACAAAAAGGATAATAACCTCTTGAATCTTCGTCCCTACAGTATAATTGTAAGTAATGACAGAAGTGTTTATATAACGGGCAGCGCGATTGGTCCCAGGCTATTTAAATTCTTTCCGGATTCTGTACAGACAACTACTATAAACGAATATTGGTATAAATACCTCACCTATGATGTTACAAAAAACATCGTATGGTTTTATAGTCTTACCCAAGTGCTCTTACATACCGCATATAAAGACATAATACTAAAAAGCGATGTACTAAAACAATACGGCATTAAGGTTGTTGAAAAAATATTGATAGATGATAACAGCGGAAATATCTACATAAAGGATTATAAACATCTTTGGATGTTTAATACCAGCAAAAGGACAATAACATCACTTTTCCGCAATTACAATCTTAAAAATGCAGTTGTTTTTATTAAAAACGGCAAATTAATCCTGATTGGACAGTTCGGATTATTATTTAGTCAAATACGTCCGGACGGAAGTGTCTCAGACCCTATTGTATATTCCAATACAAGAGACAACTTATATCATGCTGTTGAAGAAGTAGCTATTGCGGGCAAAACCGTACTTATAAAAACAGACAATGGGGTATATTCTACTAAAATACCAGCTGATACGCTTTTTTTAAAGTCTCAAAAAAATGTACCTGCATATAAGGTTCTATTAAATTATCGCAATGAAATTTATTCGATCCCTTTACATAAAATACTACTGATAAACCAGGATGACAACAAAATACAGTTTGACATTATTAACCCGAATGGATCAGGAAAGCTTCATTATCAATACAGGATCAATGAAACTGATACGGCATGGACAAAACTAGATAATGACATCATATATCTGCCCAGGCTTAAAGTTGGGCACGTATATACCATTTCCATTATTGCAGGTGATGATGTTTGGCGAAGCAACACAATACAGATATCCATAATCATTATGCCTCATTGGTGGCAAACTAATAAGGGGCTACTCATCATCTCAATTATTGCTTTTGTGATAGTGATTGATATTTTATCATGGGTAATTTGGTTAACACATAAATCTGCCATGCGGGCAGATGAAAAGAAACGCGCAATTATAGCGTTGGAACTCAGAGCAGTATATTCTCAACTTAATCCTCATTTCATATTCAATACACTTAATTCAGCATTGCACTTTATAAAAAAGAACAGGAGAGAAGAAGCGGTTGCTCATGTTTCTAAATTCTCGCGTCTTTTAAGAGCATATCTTGAATCTTCAAGAAACAGGTTTATTACGATAGCTGACGAAATCACTAATCTGAAAAACTACATAGAACTGCAGCAAACACGATTTGGGAATGTCTTTACCTATTCTATACATAGTGATCATATTGACGGGCTTTCCGGTATTTATATACCATCTTTGCTATTGCAGCCAATAGTTGAAAATGCTATTATTCATGGATTATTGCCACTTGACGAGCCGGGTGGACATCTTTATATAAATTTTGAAAAACAAGAACCGTATACCATCAAATGCACTATAGACGATAATGGCGTAGGCAGGGAAAAAGCAGGTTATGAGCCAGGAAATAAAAAATCGTTTGGCAATGAATTATTGAGGGAATTAATCACCTTATTTAATAAACAGGACAACTTAGGTATTGATATTACATATATTGACAAAGCAAATAACAAGGGCACAACAGTAATAGTAAAGATCACAAAACCACTTTATGAAAAATCATTTTAGCTGCATTATCGTTGATGACGAACCACAGGCTGTGGAATTGCTGAGTGACGCTATCACTATGGTGAATAAGAACATAGAAATAACAGGCACCTATACATCATGGCCAGGAGCTTTTGAAGCTTTACGATCTCAAGCACCTGACCTCGTATTCCTGGATATTTCTATACAAGGACGTAATGGAATGGACCTGTTAAAAGGTATCCAAGAGATTAATAGTGAGATCATTTTTGTTACAGCATACTCAGATCATGCATTAAATGCATTTAAATTCCCAGTTTCAGGTTATTTGCTGAAACCTATTGATGATGTAGACCTTGCAGCAGCAATAGACAGGGCCCTATTACGCATAAAACAAAAAAAGCAAGTGAACAAGCCCGGTAATATCCCTTCCATTATTGGTATACCAGATAATAAATCTATAAATTATATAAACGTAAACAACATCATATACCTTGAAGCTAACAATAGTTATACGTCTGTTATTACAACAACCAGTACTATAACAAGTGCTTACAACTTAGGTAAGTTTCGCGAAATACTCGATGGTCAATACTTTTACCAGATACACAGATCATATATTATCAACCTGAATCATGTAAAACGTTATGAAACATCCGGAAGCGTTATTATGGATAATCATCAAGAATTACCAGTTGCTAAAACTGCCCGTAACGAGTTTGTGCAATTTTTTGTACAGGTTAAAGCCGATGATACTAAGATTACCAAGTGATTTCTATTCCCTGCATGAGAATCACCTTTTGTTGTACGAAAAGTGTGTTCGCCTAAATGTGTATTGCGGCCTTTTTTAATTGGTGGTAAGTTGCCAAGTAGCATGTATTGCAATATGCTACCGGCCGCACCGAAAAGCCGCATAAGAGAGTAGGAAATACATTAACAGTTCAATTTTATTAACATGAAAAGCGAAAAACAACATTTTTTTTCGTCAGTTGGCATGCTATCTAAGTTCCGGTACGTGTCGTTATTTGCTGCTACATTTACCTGTATTACTTTATCGTCACCTTTAAAATCGAACGCTCAGAATCCTGTTAATCAATTTCAGAATGTTGAAAACCAAAGTATTGATTACACTACTGTCGGTACGCAAAAAGGTAAATACTTAGTTTTGGGGCGCGGAAATCCTAATACGGTAGGACCTTATAACAATAATGCTACTGGTAATAATATACCGCGCATCGACCTAAAATTAATTGAGCCATCTACGCTTTTACCAGTCTTAAGCAAAACATATTGTACGCAAGCTGAAGTTAACGCTGTGATAGACAATGTATGCCCTACACTAAGTGTGGCTTTTTACCCGGCAGATGCCAAGCAAACAAATGATGGGGGATTTATTGTATGCGGAGAGGTAAGGAAGGATATGGAAACAAGTGGCTGTAATGCCATTCCTGATTTCAGAACTCCTTTTCTTTTAAAGCTAAAGAGCGATGGAACTGTTGATTGGTTTATGCGATATACTGCTAATTTCTTATTCAGCAGTGTGGTTGAAGACCCTTCTTCAGGCAGGTTTTTGGTAGCAGGAACTTATGATTTCCTCTCTTTCAGCCCACAGGCATTTATGATGTGCACAAATGCTACAGGTAATGTGCTGTGGTCTCAGGTAACAAATGCATCACTATATGCTGATCCAAACCAGGCAGCTGTTACACACTATACGGAAGTAACGCCATACACTTATAAAACCGGTAGCACCATTGGTTATTACTATGCATTTATAGGGTCAAGTATATCCCTGGTTTCGGGGCTTGCAGAAGGTGATGCCCTCCTTACAATAGCAGATATTAATGGCCCTATCGTCAACGGAACCAATGTAATCACATCGTATCCGTTTGGCACCTATATCGAGGGTGCTGCTATCAATGATGCCTATGACAATAGCCTTGTTATTACAGGTAATTCGCTTGGCAATAATGGCAATACATTCTGGAGCCCTTATGTATTAAAGATAGATGCTATGACCTTCACATCTTCCTTTATGACAGCCTATCCAAACAGCGACTCACATCTGCTACCTTATAGTATAACCAGGAAACACGGCGGCGATATTTATCTGACTGGTGAAGACCGCGCAATAGGATCTTTTTTACTTTCCCTAAATGCAGCCGGCAACATAGTAAACTATGAAACCAATCTCAACAGTAGTGCACGTATTGGCTTGTCTATAACTTATGACCAGGTAAATAATTATCCGGCTTTTTCCGGCAATGCCAATTTCTATACCAATCCACCAACGTTTGTTAGTAAAGACATGTGGGGCCTTGGCTGTGATACAAAACCGGCACCATCTACCTGGCCACTTAATTATTTAATGTATCCTGCAAATGACAGCCCGATCTTAATAACTGAGACACGTGACCGGGCGGTTGATTTTGAACAATCCTTTATCAATAATTTTGCCTGCGGCCACTTTAAACAAGGCACTACCAACATAGAGGATATAGCTAACCAAAATAAACTGACCATCTCACCAAACCCTGCTTATGATCATCTTGATGTTCATCTCCCAGTTACACTAATACGCGGCAATCTGAAAATTGCAGACATGACAGGTAAGATTGTATTAAGCCAGGTTGTAGACAATACAAACAGTGTGCTGAAACTTGATATTTCAAAACTTAATATGGGCACCTATATATTAGCAGTAGAAGATGGCAACATTAAAATGCAAACACATTTTTTAAAATCAGCCAAGTAACTTTTTTATAAATAAACAAAGCCTTTAGACAATAGCTCTAAAGGCTTTTCTAATTATACATTTGCAATATTTAGCCCCCTTATCTATAAGGGCTTTCTCATTATCTGGGCAATGTATTTTGTTACTATTGTCTTCAAGACTATACGTTTTGTTGTTAGAATGTAAGGTCTGCGCCGCTTCAGCAATTTAACCACAACTTTCGCTCCCCGCAAGTTTAAAGTAAGGTCATTTCGCAAGAAACGAACCGAAAAGATAAAGCATTTGGGATATTATTTATCAAATCCCAAGCAGCTTCTGTATAAAGTTTCTTGGCGGGATATTGTCGTCCCAAGGATTGGTATTGCAAAAATGTTCTTTAAACATATCCTTGACAACGATGACCTCGTAAGGAACATTGCCATAAGTATAATAGAAATGCAACAATTCAACTTTATCAGTTCTTTTAAGCCTGATGCCGGTCAGCTTTGCATTATCCGACAACTGACTTTCAATTTTCTGTTTATGGCTTGTGACCATACCTGCAATTTTAAATCTTGTTTCAATCTCGTCGAGTTCAGATAAAATATCGCTAATAGCATCATAAACCTTTATGTCCGTAATCACATTTATCTGAGTGCCCGTGATATATTTGAATTTCTTTTTAACAGCTGCATCAGTGTTTGTACTCCAGTCCTCATAACTATCTGTTTCAATCAATTGCTTGCTTTTAACTTGCAAATACCGTTCTACTTTACCAATTCCATTGCAACCTATGCAAACAAGCTGTTTAAAGCCGTCACATGCAGTACATATCGTTATTACTTTACCTAAGCATTTCTGACATTGTACAATTCCATCTTTACAATGCAAACATTTAATACGCCCGGTTCCCTTGCATCGCGGGCATCTTTTCTTCCATTCTGGGTTGTCACCGCAAGTATGGCAGATCGTTCCACCCCTTCCAAAACAGATAACACAGGAGTGTTTGCCGTCCTTACAGTCATCACATTGTATTTTTCCTTTTCCGAGACAGTAGTCGCAATCAGTCATTTTATGCCCACTACATAATGTACATGTATCCAAAGTTTCGGAACCTGGGATCCTTAAATGTTTATGCTCATTGTCTACATCAATTGAATGTTCAACTTGGTATTCCCATACATCTTTAGGGCGAACAGGCAAATTTTGCGTATAAGGGGTTATCATATCTTCTGCGAGTGCTGAAAACCCAGGAGCAAATATTCGTTTATGTAGCGTGGAGGTAATATTTATAGTACTGTAATGGTAAGACGTTACTTTCTGAATAGAAGGAAGTTCTGTAAGAGTGATTTTTTTATTGATTCTATTCTGCCATTTAAACCAGTTTGCTAAGACTTGTTGATGGTATTCTAATATATCTGATGACATAATGGGTAAGTTTAACGCGAATATATTCTAATGAAGTGTAGGATATATAATTCATTGTCTAAATATTTCCTAAAAGCCCCCTCTCCATGAAGCATACAACGCCCTATTCTTGCATCCTTATTTATAACCTAAATTTAGAATTTTAATAAAGTAGTATTTACAGGCAGTATATGTATTATGATATACTTAAGTAAAACCTTATTCTTTAGTTAAAACCTAATGGTTATATAGAGAATCAAGATTTGACTTGCCGAATAATGATACGCATCCCTTCAAAACAGGACAAAAATATATCAGTTGATATATTTCTTCGGAACCTGAATTTAAGCATGGTAGGCTTTTCTATATTCGCCTGCCTCGCGAAATATCATCCCCTTTACTGGTAAACAACTCTCCGCAGAGTGATGCGTGTGACCAACCTTGTTGTCGGCGTTGAAGGACATTGCAAGGTATATCTTAGGGTTTATCGACAGTTTGGCGTTCAATACCGCCAGCCAATGAGTTGTTACGGAATTGTCTGTTCCAAGGCGGTCAAGTTATAGCCAACACCGCCGTTACTATTCTTTTAAATATTTGAATAGATAACAAATGCAGTATAGCAGATGATTTCTTTTCTATAAAATGAGATTAAACTGCTCCAGGACAGATGTATGTATTCCAACAAGTCAATGATATTTTCAACATCATTAAGTACTTCATTGAACTCAATGTCTAATCCTGCCTGTTGCTGGCGTAAATAATCGAAAAATATCTTACGGAGATTGCGGCTCATTCTGTTCAGATCATTGTCCTCAACGAACTTTTGAATCCTATCAATCG
>ERZ778028.1741-NODE-1741-length-20122-cov-7.207953_pt1 | contig 20122 bp, 15 predicted proteins | sample MGYA00375758_ERZ778028 | MGnify/ENA primary metagenome ERZ778028 (study PRJEB29350, sample SAMN05389828) | bioreactor metagenome | isolation source: Thiocyanate bioreactor | place: South Africa: University of Cape Town | collected 2014-03-17 ... | reverse complement strand
TAGATCATGTTGATGCGGTTGTCGCGCACGAACTGCTCCATGCCCCATTCCTTGATGAAGCCGTGGCCGCCGAAGACCTGCATGCAGGCGTTGGTGCTGATGTGGCCGTTGTCGGTGATGAAGGCCTTGACGATGGGGGTCAGCAGGGCCACGAGTTCTTCGGAGTCCTTGCGCACCTTTTCATCGGGGTGGCTGTGCACCTTGTCCAGCAGCAGCGTGCAGAAGATCTGCAGCGCGCGGCCACCCTCGGCATAGGCCTTGGCGGTGAGCAGCATCTTGCGCACATCGGGGTGCACGATGATGGGGTCGGCGTCCTTGTCCTTGGCCTTGGGGCCCGACAGGCTGCGCGACTGGATACGGTCCTTGGCGTAGGCCAGGGCGTTCTGGTAAGCCACTTCGGTCAGGCCCAGCGACTGGTTGCCCACCCCCAGGCGGGCGGCATTCATCATCACAAACATCGCGGCCAGGCCCTTGTTGGGCTGGCCCACCATGGTGCCGATGGCGCCGTCCAGCGCGATCTGCGCGGTGGCGTTGCCGTGGATGCCCATCTTGTGCTCCAGGCCCGTGCAGAAGATCGGGTTGCGCTCGCCCAGCGAGCCGTCGGCATTGACGTTGAACTTGGGCACCACAAACAGGCTGATGCCCTTGCTGCCCTTGGGCGCATCGGGCAGGCGAGCCAGCACCAGGTGAACGATGTTGGCGGCCATGTCGTGCTCACCGGCACTGATGAAGATCTTGTTGCCGGTGATCTTGTAGGTGCCGTCGGCCTGGGGCTCGGCCTTGGTGCGCATCAGGCCCAGGTCGGTACCGCAATGGGGTTCGGTCAGGCACATGGTGCCGGTCCATTCGCCGCTGGTGAGCTTGGGCAGGTACAGGGCCTTCTGGGCGTCGGTGCCGTGGGCGTGCAGGGCTTCGTACGCGCCGTGCGACAGGCCGGGGTACATGGTCCAGGCCTGGTTGGCCGAGTTCAGCATCTCGTACAGGCACTGGTTCAGCACAAAGGGCAGGCCCTGGCCGCCGTAGGCCGGGTCGCAGCTCAGCGCCGCCCAGCCGCCTTCCACGTACTTGGCGTACGCGTCCTTGAAGCCGGTGGGGGTCTTCACCTCGTGCGTGGTCTTGTTCAGCACGCAGCCTTCGGTGTCGCCGCTGATGTTGAGCGGGAACGCGACTTCGGCGGCAAACTTGCCGGCCTCTTCGATCACGGCGTTGATGGTGTCCACATCCACTTCGGCGTGGGGGGGCATCGCCTTGAATTCATCACTCACCTTGAGCACTTCGTGCATGACGAATTGCATGTCGCGCAGGGGCGGCGTATAGGTAGGCATGGGTTTACTCCTTGGATGGGGTGGTTTGGTTGGAAACTTTGCGGCGCGCCACCGTAGGTGCCTTGGCGGCCGCCGCCGGTGCGCTGTAACGCGCCAGGATGTTGTGAAAGCCCACGACGGCCCGGTCGATGGAGCCGGGGGTCTGCAGGAACCGCGCTTCGTAGTGCAGCGCGAGGATGAGGCCGTGGATCTCGAAGAGCATCTGCTCTTCCTTGGTATCGGCCCGCAGCTCGCCGAGCTCCTTGCACTGCTCGATAGCGCGGCGCATGGCGGCATGCCAGGTCAGCACCGAGCTGGCCAGCGCGTCGCGCACGGGGCCGGTGCGGTCGTCAAACTCGACCGCGCCGCTGATGTAGATGCAGCCCGAGTCGATTTCGATGGAGGTGCGCTTCATCCAGTTGTCGAACAGCGCCGACAAACGCGCCACGCCACGCGGGGCGGACATGGCGGGGTAGAACACTTCCTGCTCGAAGCGGGTGTGGTATTCGCGGATCACGGAGATCTGCAGCTCTTCGCGCGAGCCAAAGTGGGCGAACACGCCCGACTTGCTCATGCCCGTGACGTCGGCCAGCGCCCCGATGGAGAGGCCCTCCAGCCCGATGTGGGTGGCCAGGCCCAGCGCCGCCTCGACGATGGCCGCCTTGGTCTGCTGGCCCTTTTGCAGTGCACGGCCCGTACCGCTGCGAGCGCGCGGAATGCGGGTGACCTGGCGGGATTCGGGGGTGGAGGACATGGGCACGAATAAAAACGAACGTTCGTTCTATTCTGCAGCAATTTACCCGCACACCCCAAGCCCCCGGAAAAAATAGGGAGACGCACCCAAACCACCCGTTGCAGCCGCGCCACCTTTGCTGGGTAACGCTGCCTCAGCCGTCTGCTGGCTACAGCATCAGCGCCAGACTGGCCTCCAGGTGCTCGGTGGGCAAGCGCCGAAACCCCGAGCGGGCATAACCCTGCAGCCGCCCGACCACAAAGGCCGTCAGCACACTGGCCGTCACCTGGGCGTCCACCGTGGGCGTGCTGGACGCGGCCGTGGTCGAGCGCAGACACTGGCGCAGGGTGGATTCGATGCGGTCAAAAAACTGGTTCATGCGTTGCTGCAGGCGCTCGTGCTCGAACACCAGCGCGTCGCCCACCATCACCCGCACCATGCCCGGGTTGCGTTCGCCAAACTGCAGTACCAGAGCCACGATGCGGGCAGCCTGGCGCGCGCCCGCGTCGGCAGGCTGCGCGGGGTCTGGCACGTCGCGCCCAGTGATCTGCTGCACCAGCGTGAACACCGACTGCTCGATGAAATCGATCAAGCCCTCGAACATCTGCGCCTTGCTGGCGAAGTGGCGGTACAGCGCGGCCTCGCTGACGGACAGGCGTGCGGCCAACGCGGCGGTGGTGATGCGTTCAGCCCCCGGCTGCTCCAGCATGGCGGCCAGGGCCTGCAGGATCTGGATGCGCCGCTCCCCGGGCTTGGGCCGCTTGCGGGCAGCCGCAACATCACCCGCTTCGGCGGTACTGGCGGACTCGGGGAGGGGCGAGATTTCAGACATGCAGGACAGGGACTCCGGTGGGCCCCGCGCCCGGAACACATGCCACCGGGCATGGTCGGATCACGGCAGGGCGTGGATCACGATGTCACGTCTTGCCACAGCCAGGAGGAGCCGGGGCGCCACCTGTTTGCACAAGTCAATCGTGTGTGGAAATGATTCTCGCACAGGCCCCTGAGCGATCCCCGCCGGCCCCGGCAGGCCGCAGGACACGCACCACTACAGCGGGAACACCACGGCCACCACGAGCCCCCGCCCCTGGGGGCCAGTGCCCAGCGTCAGTGCGGCGCGGTGCACGCGGGCAATCTCGTCCGCAATCGCCAGCCCCAGGCCAGTGCCCTCGCCGCCCGCACCGGGCACGCGGTAGAAGCGCTGCAGCACGCGGGTGCGCTCACTCTCCGGCACCCCCGGGCCGTCGTCCTCCACCTCCATGTAGGGGCGCGGGGGGCCCAGACGGCCCTGGCGCAGTCCGCAGCGGATGGTGACCACGCCCCCCGGCGGGGTGTACTTGATGGCGTTGTCCACCAGGTTGGACAACAGCTCGCGCAACAGCCAGCCGTGGCCTGTGACATGCACCAGCTGCACATCGAGCCTCAAATCCAGGCCCTTGCCGGTGGCGGCGTCCAGAAAGTTTTCGAGCAGCGATTCGCACAGGTCCTTGAGGTCCACCCGCTGCGGCGGTTGCGCATCCAGGCTGCGGGCATCGGCCCGGGACAGCGCCAGCAGCTGGTGCGCCAGCTGCGAGGTGCGGCGCGTGGCATTGCGCAGCTTCTCGATCTGATCGACTCCTAAAACAATAGCGCCCTGGGCACGATCCTCATGCGCTAGCGGCATTTTTCGGTCGAAATCCGGGAAAGAGGTGCGGGGTGGCGCTGCCGCCTTGGCCATCATGGCCCAGGCCTCGACCTGGGCCTGCAGGCCTGCGAGGGGCGTACGCAGCTGGTGCGCCGCGTCGGCCACAAAGCGCCGCTGCCCCTCTGCCTGCGCGTTGACCAGCGCAAACAGGCGGTTGAGCGAGTGCACCAGAGGACGCACCTCGTCGGGCGATGCGGCCTCGTCGATGGGGCTCAGGTCCCGCGGCGAGCGGCGCTCCACCGCCTCGGCCAAACCCACCAGGGGCTTGAAGGCCTGCCGCACCGCCCAGTGGATCGCAAAACCCGCCGCTACCAGGAGCACCAGGTTGGGCAGCAACACGCGCAGCAGCAGTTGTTGCGCCCATTTCTGGCGCGGGTCCGACCCGTCGGCCAGAGCCACCACCAGCTCTCCCGCCCCGGTGCGCCCGCGCTGTGCCGCAACCCGGTAGGTCACCCCGCCGAACTCCACGCTGTGGAACTCCGGGGCCTGGGTGGTGGGCACGGCGCCATGCACCCAGCCCTCGCCCAGCAGCAGGCGGCCGGAGGTGTCACGCACGCTGTAGGCAGCAAAGCCAGCGTTCTGGCGCAGAAAATCTTCAATGGGCGGCGCGAGCAGGAGCAACGGCGGGTCGTTGTCGTGAATGGGTGGCGCCAGCACCGAGTCGGCCAACGCCGGCAGCAGCCTCACCAGTCGCTGGTCGTGCTGGCCAGCCGCCTCGTCGGCAGAGCGGTAGTCCAGCCACACCCCCACCAGCGCCAGCACGCACAAGGGCAGCACCAGCATCAGCAGCAGTCGGGTGCGCAAATCCGACGTCATTGCGCGCAAACCGGGCCGCCGAGAGGAGTTCTTCTTCCAAAGCATGGCGAGGCGGCCGAAAGATGCGTGTGGGGAAGTTGCTGCTCAGGGGGCCTGCAGTTCGAGGCGGTACCCAAAGCCCCGGATGGACCGCAGCGCCACGCCGTGGGGCTCCAGCTTGCCCCGCAGACGCGAGACATAGACCTCCACCGCGTTGGGCGTGATCTCCTTGTCCCAGCCCGTCAGCGCCTGCAGCAGCTTGTCTTTGCTCGCAGGCTTAGGCGCGTTGATGAGCAGGTATTCAAGCACCGTCCACTCGCGGGGCCCCAGTTCGATGACCTGTTCGCCCGCCGGCGTGCGCATGCTGGCCCGGCGCCCGGCCGTGTCCAGCTCCAACGGGCCAAAACTCAGCACGGCCGTGGTCGCAGCCTGGGAACGGCGCAGCAGCGCCCGCAGGCGTGCCAGCAGCTCAGGCAGCTCAAACGGCTTGACCATGTAGTCGTCAGCCCCCAGGTCGAGCCCCTGTACCCGGTCATGCAGCGCGTCGCGCGCTGTCAGGATCAACACGGGCATCGCAGGGCTCGCCATGTCCGGGCGGCGCAAGCGGCGGGTCAGCTCCAGGCCGTCCATGGCGGGCAGCCCGATGTCGATAATGGCGGCATCAAACGACTCGGCGCGCAGCACCTCTTCGGCCCGTTCGCCGCTGCCTACCCAGTCCACCGCATACCCTGCATCGGTGAGCCCCAGCTTGATGCCGCTGGCCACCATCACATCGTCTTCGACCAACAGCAGGCGCATGGTGCCCTCACGCGGGGAGATCAGTGGGACCGGATCATGGTGCCGTAGGCCTGGTCGGTCAGGATCTCCAGCAGCATGGCATGGGGCACACGTCCGTCAATGATGTGCACGGCATTCACGCCGGCTTTGGCAGCATCCAGCGCGCCGGCGATCTTGGGCAGCATGCCGCCCGAGATCGTGCCGTCGGCAAACAGCTCGTCGATACGGCGGGCCGTCAGGTCAGTCAGCAAATTGCCGGCCTTATCGAGCACACCGGGCGTGTTGGTCAGGAGCATCAGCTTTTCGGCCCGCAACACCGTGGCCAGCTTGCTGGCCACCACATCCGCGTTGATGTTGTAGCTCTCGTTGTTCTCGCCAAAGCCAATAGGGCTGATGACGGGAATGAACGCATCGTCTTGCAGCGCCTTCACCACGCTGGGGTCGATGGAGACGATGTCGCCCACCTGCCCCACGTCGTGTTCGATGGTGGGGTCCTTGCTGTCCACCATCTTGAGCTTTTGCGCGCGGATCATGCCGCCGTCCCGGCCGGTCAAACCCACGGCCTTGCCACCGGCCTGATTGATCAGCCCCACGATGTCCTGCTGCACCTCGCCCGCCAGCACCCATTCGACCACTTCCATGGTCTCGGCATCGGTCACCCGCATGCCCTGGATGAACTCGCCCTTCTTGCCCAGGCGGTTGAGCGCCGTCTCAATCTGCGGGCCGCCACCGTGCACCACCACGGGGTTCATGCCCACCAGCTTGAGCAGCACCACGTCCTCTGCAAAGTCAGCTTGCAGGGCAGGGTCGGTCATGGCGTTGCCGCCGTACTTGATCACCATGGTCTTGCCATGGAACTTGCGGATGTAAGGCAGCGCCTGGGCCAGGATTTCAGCCTTGTCGCGCGGGGCAATCGAAAGAAGGTCGGTCATGGAGGCGTGCCATCCGGAGAAAACAGTGAGGCACAAATTGTGCCGCATTCGCCGGGCGCGCGAACACAAGAAGACGTCAGTGCCGCAGCCAGTTTGGTACTTTGAACCGCACGATGGCCAGGTAGGCCATCACATAGCTGACTACAAACAACCCGCAAAACGCCATGAGCAAGGGGGTGTTGTTCCAGAACAGCACCGCCGGCACCACGGTCAAGAGCGTGAAACCCCACAGATAAGGTGACGTGCGGTTGTTGCGCATGAGCACCCGGCGAGACTCATCATCGTGAAACACCCCGCGCACAATGCGGCGGTAAATGAGCTGGTGGAAATGCAGAGCATCGGCCACTCCCGGAGAAACCCCCCGCACCGCCTTGCGGTATATGGAAAAAACCGTCTCCCACACCGGGTAAATCAGCAGGAGCATGGGGAACCAGGGCGATACGTCTGCGTTGCGCTGTACCAGCGAGATGCTGGCCATGGCGATCACCACGCCCCACACATAGGCCCCGCCATCACCGGCAAACAACATGCCGCGCGGGTAGTTCCAGACCAAGAAACCGCCGGTAGCTGCGGCGGTGGATACGAGTAGCGCCGCCAGCGCACGATCGCCCACCTGCAGCGCCACGTGAGCCAGGGCCAGGCAAACAATCAAGGCCACCATCCCAGCCAGTCCGTTGTAGCCGTCGATGATATTGAAGGCGTGGGGTAGGCCTGCGACGGCCAGCACAACAATGGCGAGACCTAACCAAGGGGCGGCAGCCAAAACGGCATCCAACCAAGGCAAACCCATGCGAGGCAGGCTTAGACCCGACAGACCTACCGCCAATGCGCCGGATACTCCCGTCAACGTCAGCCGGTACCGCACGGAAAGGCGCTGCGTAAGGTCTTCCGCAATACCGCCCACCGCAGCAGGAAGCACCACGAGCAGCCAACCCACCACCCAGTAGTCGAGTCGCAAAGAGCCTGGATCCCCCCAGTGAGCAGACTGCAGCACTCCCAGCGCCCATCCGACGGCAGTCCCGAGCACCAGCGCCGCTCCCCCGAGCCGAGGAACATGCCCCAAGTGAAACCGCTGCGGCATGTTGTCGCCATAAACGGCGGCATGCTCCCGCCCCCATCGCACTATGAGCCCCGCAGCCACCGCCGCTACCAAAAAACCGACCACAGACAACCAAATCATGAAGCGCCGATGGTACTGTTGTTGGCTGACGCCGAGGTTAGCAACTGTTGCGCCCTGGCATAGACCGGCGAACGCCACAAGCGCCACAGGCTCCTGATATGCCAGCTCAGGTGCCGCCAACTGCGGGCACTAGCACGCTGCCCAATATGAATGACACGGATGGGCGCCCTGACAAGCAGCAATCCGCGCAACCGCAAGCGCAGACAAAGGTCCACATCCTCGCAGTACATGAAATAGCGCTCGTCAAAACCATTCAACGAACGCCAGACTACCGACGGCAACACCAGGCAGGCAGCATTGACCCAATCCACCCGGGTATCTTTGCGCTTGAGAAGCCTGCGACGCAATAACGCCATCGGTGAAGGGATCTCGCGTTCGCTGGCCTGCACCCGGCCGGCCGAATCTATCTGAACAGGGTAGCTGGCCCCGACGTCCGTTGATTCACAGGCCGCCAGCAGCGCATTGAACGGGTCCTCGGCCCCGGCCAACACCACATCAGGGTTGAGAACGCATACAAAGGCCTCGGAGGCCCCCGCCAACGCCCGGTTGTGGTTGGCGCCAAAACCGAGAGGCGCCTCATTAACCACCTGCAACAATTGAAAGGGCCACCCTCCCGCGGGAGGTATGGGCTCAGGCTCCGGCAAGTTATGGGTCAGGATCACCCGGGAGACTGACGCAGCAGAAAGCGCGGCCAGTTGCCAAAGCAGTCCCTGCACCATGTCACCATGCCCATGACTGACCACGGAGACCACCAAATTACGCGGGGATAAAGACTGAACGACTGGCATTGTCCTCTATTGTCCCCTGCGCAGCGTGCCAAACCGCCTTATCTAGCCCGTCATAATCGCCGGATGACGAATTCTATTGACGATCTGCACGTCTATTTGCGCTCCATTGCAGAGGGGGAGCGCACTTCACTGTCCGTACTGGCAAGCCTGATCCAACGTGGCGCCAGCGTTCTGGACCTGGGATGCGGGAGCGGCGCTTTAGGCCAGTACCTGAAGGAAACCCGGGACTGCACGACCGACGGCGTGACCCTGAGCCAAGCAGAAGCAGCCCACGCCCAGCCCCATTACCGACAGGTGGAGGTGGCGGATTTGGAGACGGCGGATCTGCTTCAGATGTTCGGCTCACGCCAATATGACTACATCGTATGCGCTGATGTACTGGAGCATCTGAAACGGCCGGAAGCTGTTTTGCAGATGTGCCGGGAGCTTGTGGCGCCAAAAGGCCGGCTGCTGATTTCGGTTCCGAATGCAGCCTACAGCGGACTGCTGGCAGAACTCCTTGAGGGTGAGTTCCGCTACCGCGAAGAAGGCTTGCTTGACCGCACGCACCTGCGATTCTTCACACGCCGCTCGCTGGTAAGGTTTCTTTCCGAGCAACGCTGGGATCTGGATGCGGTCGACACTATCACTCGTCAGTTGCCAGACTCGGAGTTTCAGACGGCATTTGACCGACTCCCCCCCGCCGTCGCTCGTTACCTTTTGGGTGCTCCGGACGCATTGACCTATCAGTTCATTGGCGTAGCGCGGCCCGTCGACCATGTACCCAGCAGCTTTCACGCGGCCGATGACTTGGGTACTGCGCAGGCGCTCTTCACGGCGCAACTCTATCTGGGAGCACATGGCGGCTACGCAGAAGACGGCAAGCTGAGTGCGACCGGTGTGATCGGGTTGGAGCACCAGACGTTGAGTTTCCGACTCCCGGCGGATGCCGCGACCATCACACGACTCAGGCTTGATCCAGCGGATCGCGCTGGCTACTTGCATCTGTACGGTATCGCACTTCGCGGCGAGACCGGCGAGACACTTTGGCAGTGGTCCGCCAATACATCCAGCCGCACGCTACTGGCATCCACGCCCCACAGCCAAATTGCCTGGCAAGCGCCCATGCCTCCGGCTTCTGGCGCCAGCCTGCTGCTGCTGACAGGCACCGATCCGTGGCTGGAGCTTCCCATCCCTGCCGAGATTTTTAGGAATCCCGGCCTGTCGGGAGGCCGGCTGGATGTTGACCTGGGCTGGCCGATGTCGGCGGACTACCTCGCGCTATCCAACACGGTCAAACCTCTCTATGACCGCATCGGCGAGATGGAATGCACCGCCCGCGATGCGCAAAGCCGTATCGAGCAACAACAAAGCCAATTGGATGCCGTCAATGGCCGAGCTAGCCTCTTGGAAGAAAGCAACAAGGCACTGGCCCAGCAGCGCGCCATGTGGCAACAAGAGGCTACCCGGCTCGACAAGGATTACCAGGCGCTGGCCGATCACCTCAAATCCATAGAAAATTCCACCGTGTTCAGAGCCACCCGCCCCCTGGTGCACACCAAGATGCGCATTGATCGGTTGCTGGGACGCAGCCCTGCAAAAGCGCAACATGCGCAACCAACACCAGTCCCCCTTACCCCCCCCGCCCACCCGGTCGACGTGATCGTGCCCGTTTACCGGGGCTTGGCCGATACAAAACTGTGCATAGACTCCGCGCTGGCAAGCCAGTGCATGACGCCTTGGCGCCTGATTGTTATCAATGACGCCAGCCCGGATCCCGAAGTGACCGAATGGCTCCGCGAACGCGCACAGCAGGACAGCCGCATCACCCTGCTAGAGAACGCAGAAAACCTGGGCTTTGTGGGCACCGTGAACAGAGGCATGGCACTGAACAGTGACCACGATGTGCTGCTGCTCAACAGCGATACCGAGGTCGCCAATGACTGGCTCGACCGCATTCGACGCGCAGCTTACAGCGATCAAAAAGTGGGCTCGGTGACGCCGTTTTCCAACAATGCCACCATTTGCAGCTATCCCCGCTTTTGCAAGGACAACACACTGCCGCGAGGTTACGACACGGCTCAGCTGGACGCCCTGTGCGCGCAAACCAACCCGGGTGCGGTGGTAGACGTCCCCACCGGCGTCGGCTTTTGCATGTACATCCGCCGCGACTGCCTTCAGCAAGTGGGCCTGTTTGATACGGAGAACTTCGGGAAAGGGTATGGGGAAGAAAATGATTTTTGCCAGCGGGCGGCGGAGGCGGGCTGGCGCAATCTCCACCTGCTCGACACCTTTGTGCTGCATACCGGAGGAGTGAGCTTTGGCGACAGCAAAAGCCCGCGAGAGCAAGCCGCGATGGAAACTTTGCGGCGCTTGCACCCGCATTACGAACGAAGCGTTTTGGCATTCGTACAGGCGGACCCTGCACAACCTTATCGGTTGGCACTGGATATCGCCCGCATACGAGCCCAGCGGTTACCTGTTTTGCTTGCTGTGTTACATAACCGAGGTGGGGGAACATCTAGGCATGTTCAAGAACTCGCACAACACCTTCAAGGGCAAGCCATCTATCTAACACTCAAGCCTGCCGCAGGGTCTGGCGCATGCCTTGAATTCGCGTTGGGCGGGGAAGGATTTAAGCTCCTATTTCGCCTGCCGGACCAGTACACCGATTTATTGGAAATACTTCGGCTGCTTGGCATTCGCCATATTCACTACCACCATCAGCTCGGTCACCACCCAGTCGTTTTCGATCTGCCACATGCATTGGGGGTCCAATACGACTTTACAGCGCACGACTATTTCAGCTTCTGCACGCACATTTCCCTGACGGGAAATAAGGACCGATACACGGGCGAAGGGGGTCAAGGTGTTTGCAACTGCTGCGATCCTCAATCCAAAGCCCCCATAGGGGGTGGTACTGTGGCTGAGTGGCGGCACAGAAACAGGCACTTTCTAACTTCAGCTCGCTATGTTCTTGCTCCCAGTCACGATGCTGCAACGCGCATGCATGCATTCGCTCCTGGAGCCCGCATTCGCGTCGCCCCACATACCGATGTGGTTGATAAAGACAGCATACAGGTCATCGCAGGGGAGGCACGTACTTTTCTCACTCAGGCGCCTCTCAAGGTAGCGGTTCTTGGAGCGCTCAGCGCCATCAAAGGAGCCGATCTGCTTGAAGCCGTTGCACTTGAGACGGCCAGCCTTGGCGCGCCATTGGAGTTTCACCTGTTAGGCTACGGTTATAGGCATCTACAAACCCAGCCACACGCACGGCTGACGATCCATGGCAAGTACGAAGACTCCGATCTTCCAGAGCTGCTTGCATGGCTTAAACCAGATGTGGTGTGGTTTCCTGCGCAATGGCCAGAAACGTACAGCTACACGTTGAGCGCTGCGCTTGTCGCCGGTCTACCAGTCGTTGTGCCAGACATTGGTGCGTTTACTGAGCGGATAGCTGGAAGGCAATGGAGTTGGGTCTGCCCCTGGAACTGGGACGCCACAAAGTGGGTGCAGCACTTCATCAAGCTGCGCTCGGAAAACTTCATTCCCATGGTGCCACCCAAACCACCGCAAGCATCGCCACAGGCTGAAAACCATTCTTGGGACTATCGGGCCGACTATCTGAAAGACATCTCGGCTAGTCTTGATCGCGATACTGAACCCGTGCATGCCGCTTCGCTTGTTCGCTACATTCCGCAAACCACACGGGCAACAGTAGCAAAGACAGGCGCTCTTGCCTTGCTGAGCCAGCTTCGGTCAATGCCGTTACTACGTTCGGTAGCGCATATGATCCCAGCGCATTGGCAACGTAGGGTGAAAACCTGGCTTCAACGCTAAGGGCTAAGATGATCAACTAGCTGCATCGAGTTTGGTCGATGCCCGCCAGCGCTCGCGCTGGCGAGTGCTGGTCTTGTTTCTTTGAAGCCCGCGATCGTGGTTCGATTCTTCGGTACCTCAGCTTACCTGCCCAATTCCGTCTATTGACGTTCCTGCCATCTAAACTGGTCTTCGCATGCCTCAAGACAACTGGTCGTTCCTGACCCAACTCCTGCTGCAGCAATGGACAGGCGCACTCTACGCCATAAAGCTCGTTTCATTTGCGCTGGTTCCTGCCATCATCATTGAACTGCTGGCTCCCGCGCGTCGTTTGCACGTACGCACTGTACTGATGAACCTTGCCTACGCTCCTGTGTACATGACGCTCGCGGGTATCGCGCTTTATCCTATCGATCACTTCCTGTCACCGCTTCTAACGCGCAATCTATTGGGTTGGACAGTCACCAACCAGCCCTGGTGGGTGGTTGGCTTTGTAACGTTCGTCTACTTAGCAGTTTTCGATTTTTTTTATTACTGGTTCCATCGCGCACAGCATCGTTGGCCATTGCTTTGGCGTTATCACCGATTCCACCATGCAGATCCCAATATTTCTGCGTCTTCTACCATTCGTCATCATTGGCTCGAAGAAGTGCTACGCTACTTCGTGCTTGGCATACCGGTCATTGTGTTGTTTGGACAACCTGACCGTACGCTTCCGTGGTTAGGGATGCTCATCGGAATTTACGGCATGTTCATTCATTGGAATGTAAAGTTGCCTTTGGGCCCACTGTCTCTAGTTATTGTTGGGCCCCAATACCATCGCATTCACCACTCCCTCAAAAAAGAACACTTCGACAAGAATTTTGCTGTCTTCTTTCCGTTCTGGGACAGGTTATTCAGCACAACCTTCTTACCTCAAAAAGGAGAGTATGCAGAAACTGGCGTTCAAGATGGCGGTAGCGCGAATGGCTTGGGGCAGTTATTACCTTACCCTTTAATCTCTACAGCGACCGTATCGGGCGATATGATTGTTGACGGCAGCAGTGCCGCACATGGCAATCAGCGATAACCCGGTAATAGCCAGTGGCGTAGACGTTGCATAAAAACACGGCGCCACTGCTTCAGCTTGGACATAGGGCGCTGTCGAAAAACGCCCACCGTATCTCCCCAGGCAGCGCTATCCTCGGCAGCATGCGGAGTCCAGTCCGTAGTAGTTTCAAGTATCTCAAGATCCCCGTACTGCCCCAGGGCACGAAAACCGTCCGGGTAAAAACGCCAACAATCCTGTGGATATCTGTGTTCAGGTCCCCGAGATGGGGCCACTAAAAAAATATAACCTCCCGGCCGCAGAATACGTGTCATCTCCAACCACGTAAGCCAAAAAAATTCTACGTGCTCAAAAGCTTGCCCTGATACCACCACGTCCACTGAATGACTAGCGAACGGCAGCTTATATGGTGAGTTCAGTACCACATCCACATTCGGACCTGGAGCCAGATCTACGCCGGTATAGCCCCATCCTGGCCGGCTGAAAAAAGCTTTGTAGCTACCGTTGACATCACAGCTACCAATATCGATCACCTCGAGCTCTTGACATTCAGTTAAATAATGGTCCACCAAACGCTGGACATGTTCTAGAGAGCTTGTATGCACATCATTCCTTCTTCTCGTTACTCAGGGGCATATTATCGGCGGCAGCGCTTACAAAAAACCGCTCAGCTTCCCCCCAGAAATGCCAAGCTGCGGAATTCTCGTACAGCATGCGATCCAGCTCTGTATACAAAGTATTCATCAGGGCTTCAAGATCAGAATACGTCCCTAGCTGCCGGATTTCCAGAAATCGCCCTCGGCCTTCTTCAAGTCCAGCCAAAAATAATGTGACTGGTATCTGCTGTTTCACGGCGAGCCGCAGCATGCCGGTGGGCACACGCGCTTGCATGCCGCGGAGCGTGACAGTTTGGGCCGCACTGACCTGGTCTGCTGGTACATCCAGTACCGCCAGAATCTGCTCGCCCTGCCTCAACGCATCGATCACCGGGCGCAGGCTTTCGGAAACGTCCAATGTTGGGCGGCCTAGCTGTTTAGCCACCATGCCTGTTCTGGCCTTGGCATAGGCGTGAAGCACCTGACGCCCATGGAAACAATCGGCGTCCAACGCGGCCACCAAGGCATGCACATGGAGTCCGGCCGCACGCATATGCGGCAGGGCCCATGCGCCACAGCCCCAGTGAAATGTACATACCAAACCCGGAACGCCAGGTTCAGGCCATCGGCCTCTAACTTGGAAAATTTCACGCATCCAAGGTAGTCCATGGCTGCGGATCAAGTGGTAATCCGCATGATCCACCAACGTCGTGAAGCGCCGCTCGGCAGCCCAGTTCCTGACATCCCCTTGCACAGCCCCTCTGATGGAGGCATGCTGCACGGCCCTTTCAACCTCACTGCGATAAAGCCACGGAAGGCATGACAGCTTGCGAAAGAGATATACGCACCAGCGCCATGGCAGACAAGCCGCCAAGCCTGGCAGCACCCAAAGCTCAAGCAGGTCTCGCAACTCAGTGCGCCAGCGATGAAGGGATTGAGACATCCGCTACTAATAAGTTGACGGCAACGAAACGCTAAGACCAGTTGTGCTCAAGACGAACCAGTCCAGGCGTTAGGCTGGGCCGCATCACCCTAAACGTCAAGTAACGGCGCCATTCTTCAAAAACCACCAGACCTTGACCATCGAACAGATACGCACTCACTACATACTCCCCAGTATGCAAGGGAAGCCGGGAGAAGGTGAGGGTGGAGCGCCAACGCCCTGCGCCGAGGCTTTTGGGCAAAACGCCGTCGGCATGAGTGGCCACAGAGTCTATGCCAACACCCTGAGCCTGCTCAAGCATTACACCAATGCTCGGCGGCGCGCCTTGAGGGCTGAATACCTCTATGTGAACCACCAAGTCCTCGGACTCCAGCAAGGGGGGCTCACCCAACCCGAGTCCATCAAGTGCTACAGAGACAATACAAGCAGCCGAACGGCTGTCAGGCTGAACGCTATTCGACGCCATAGCCGAGGCTACTGCAACGATTGCAGCCTCTTTCGTTTGCTCTTGCATCCGCACATGCTTTTCATAGGCCGCTAATACCGATTCGGTATCGCCCAAGGCTTTCACAACTCCACCGTCAAGCCACAACGCACGGTCGCAGAGCTGGCGCACATGGTAGAGGCTGTGCGAGCAAAACAAAATCGTGCACCCGTTGCGCCTGAAGGCATCAATACGGTCAACGCATTTCTTCTGAAAATGTTGATCTCCGACCGCCAACGCTTCATCGATGATCAACAGGTCCGGCTGCACGGCCGTCACCAGTGCAAAGGCGAGTCGCACAACCATGCCGGAAGAGTACGTCTTCACCGGCCTTTCGAGTGCCTCACCCAATTCTGAGAAAGCCACTATTTCGGGTTCAAGACGCCGCATTTCTGGCGCGGGAATTCCGATGATGTTGCCTGCAAAGTAGAGGTTCTCTCGCCCCGTGAAATCCGGGTGAAAGCCTGCACCAAGCTCCAAAATCGCTGTGACGCGCCCTGCGCGTTCCAACTTTCCTTGTGTCGGCAATAGCGTACCGGCAAGCAATTTGAGCAACGAGCTTTTGCCGGCCCCGTTATTCCCCACCACGCCGAGACACTCACCCCGACCCAACTTAAAGGTCACATCGCGCAAGGCCCAATGGCTGCGGTGGTAGGGCTTACCGGTGACCAGTGCTTTAAGACGGTCACGGGCAGAGGCGTACAGCCTGTATTCCTTACTAACGCCGTCCACCTGCAACACCTGCAACTTACCGGACTGCGCGCTCATAGCCAGTCCACCAGTTGTTCGCGGCTACGCCGAACTGCCACTTCCAACAAAGTGGCAGCTACACCCATCCACAGCAACAGGGCCATCCAGACTGCAGCAGGCGGCCATTCGCCCTTGAGCAATACTGATTGGTATCCAAGGATGGGACCCGTCATGGGGTTGATCCACAACACCCATCGCCAAGTCTCTGGGAAGAGTGCAACCGGGAACAGAACCGGGGAAAGGAATACCCCCAGTGACAGCGCTAATCCGAGCAGGTGCGCTGCATCACGCATTGCCGCTGTGAAGATGGCCACCAGGTAACCTAGCACGAAGCACAACAACCATTGCAGCACAACAAGCGCGGGCAAAGCCAACAAAGCCGTAGAGAAGTGATGCCAAGGCAGATAGGCGGGAACTAGTGCCAACATCAAAGGTGCGAACACTGCAGCACTGGCCAACACCGACCTCGCTGGAAAAACTACCGGAGGGAGCGCGTTCTTCTGTAGCAGGCCACCCGCGTCGACCAAACTGGTTGCAGCCCTAGACAACGCATCACAGAACGCCATCCAAGGCAGCATCCCGACTATCAGATAGGTGCCCACGCGCTCAACGGGTGCCTTATCCCCCAGCCGCATGCCAAACACAACGTCAAAAACTAAGAAGTAACAGGCTACCGTCAGCAATGGGGGGACATACGCCCACAACACACCACCCGCTGATCCCGCATAACGCGCGGCCACGTCACGCCGAGCAAGAACAAAGGTCAATGCGCCAGAGCGCCACAAAACCTTCAGGTCCTGAAGCAGGCCGTAGTCATTCGACATTCAGCGAGAAGCACCAGACAGCGGAATTGACGGCTGAGCGGCCTTGTTCTCCGCGGCCAGCGCTTCGATCGCCGCCGCGTTGACCTGAGCATTTTTCATGCCTGTATCTATGAGGCGCTGCCGTGCTTCGGTGCGAATCTTGCGCTGCGTTTCTGCCAGTAGTTGCTCTCGCACCTCTTCATAGGGGCGTGTGCGGGCTGGTTGATGCTCATCCAGGCGGATGATATGAAAACCAAATTGACTGCGCACCAACCCACTCAGGTCACCAGGCTTAGCCAGTGCTACCACCGCATCTTCGAAAGGCTTCACCATTCGCCCCTTAGGGAAGTAGCCAAGGTCGCCACCCTTGGCACCGCTGCCAGGGTCTTCGGACTTCTCGCGCGCCAAGGTGGCAAAGTCTGCGCCCCCTTGCAAAGCTTCCAGCAACTTCTGGGCACGCTCTTTTGCATCAGCCTCGTCCTCCGGCTTCTTGACAGCAATCAGGATATGGCTGGCCTTCCACTGTTCGGGCTCGGCGAATCGCTTCGACTCTGCCTTGTACGCGGTGCGCGCATAGGCTTCCAGGGCAGCTTCGTCTGGCACCGCAGCGTTTTCGGCTCTCTCCACCCAAGCCTCCGAAAGCACACGTTCGCGCGCCAACCGCAACGCCGCAGCCACCTGTGGGTCTTGCTCAAGCCGAGCGGCTTCTGCATCTTTCGTCAATGCACGTCGCAAGTACAAATTCTTGACCATGGTTTCCAGGCTTGCCGGGTCTATCACCGTGACCGGGCGCACCTGGGCAGGTACACGTTGCGACTCCGCATCCATGTCTGCCTTAGAAACTTCAATATTTCCACCTGTCGCAAACGGCCCCTTTACTGTGGATAACGCTGCGGGCTTGGCATCATCGTTAGCTTTTGCCGGGGGCGCGTCCGCAGCCCAACTCAGTGGGAGCAACAATCCCGCTCCTAGAGAGCATACCAACAACTTTTTGACCGAGGAGCGGGGCCACTGGAAATTCGTCATTGCAAAACTCATGGTTCAGTCAACAAGGTACAAAGGGCTGTTGGAGGTCTTACCGCCATCCAAGTTCCAACAAAAAACGGGGAGTCCGAAGACTCCCCGTTTTGACTGCGACCTGGCAGGGACAGGGCCCCGCCAAGCAAATGCAAACCGTGATTAGCGGGTTGCAGCAGCAGTGTAGCGGTGACGGAAGGTCTGACCGAAGTTGGTCGACTTGCCAGCCACTGCTGGGCCAGTTGCGCGGGTGAAGGCGTGACCAACGATTGGCAGACCGTGCTGGATAGCAGTCCAAGCGCCACCGACAGCCGGAGCGGTCGCTGTACCAGTTACACCAGGAATGTTGATGTTGGCCCAACCATCCTTGTAAGACGAGGTCACGTCTTGACGAGTGATGGAACCAGCCAGCACAGATGCTGTTGCGTCACCGCCAGCGTTGAAGCTCAGAACAGACACTTCACCATTGAACTTCAGGCTCGAAGCGGTTGCAGGCGAGAACACGAAACCGGTAGACACGGAGCGCTCTTCGCGGTCACGGAATGTCAGCGGAGCTGGATCGCCCGTGCTGGTCAGAATCTTGTGTGCGCTCAATTCAGTGTTCGTAGCAGTAAAGAACAGCGACGAAGAATCGGAATTCAGCGTACCTGGAGCCACCGCCGTGGTGATAGGCTCAGCAGCCGTCGTAGCAGCCACCGTGTTCAGCACACGGGTGAAGTTAGGCGTAGCGCTGCTGTACTTCACAGCCACGCCATAACGGCGCGTTGGCATAGAGAAAGTCCAGTCGGTGAAGGCCGAGATCGAGGTATCCGTCAGATATTCGTTCTTGATGGACGACACAGCCAGAGCAAAGCCCAACTCATTTGCCTGAGCGATCGGGGCACCGTAAGTCAGCGCAGCGGACGTATCAGAAGCAGCGCCACCAACATAAGGCGTCGACAGATCGGGGAAGTCAAAGTACTGCGGAATAACAGCGGGATCAACGATGTTTGCAGCAGTAAATTGAGCGCCGATAGCAGCCGAAGACGAATAGCGCAGCAGCGGGTCAGCGGTCAGCTTGGTAGCCTTGTTGAAGTCAACAGCACCGTCCAGCTGAGGCGAGAACACGATACGACCGGCACCAGTACCACCGGTAGCTTGCACAGCAGTAGCCTCACCAGACCATGCCACGGAGGCGTTGGCCAGATCGATCACAGTCCAGTTGGCGAACAGGCCGCCCGTGGGGGCATCAAAACCAGCGTTTACAGCAGACGCTTCATCCGTCAGTGCATTTTTCAGGTTGTTAATATACGCCGCACCATTGACAGTGGTCGTACCAGGAGCCACACCATTCACGTGCTTGATAGCGGTGAACAGAGGGTTGTCAGTACCGCCACCAGCTGCAACAGCGCCGATGGTCAGAGTAGCGCCGGCAACTACAGCTGCGGGGTTGAACTTCGGAGGCACATTAGCCACGTTCAGGATTTCGATGTAGCCTTCCAGAGTCTGGGCGGCCTTTTGCTCGGCCGTAAACGTGGGCGGCAGACGGTCGGTTACAAAGGCTTGGCCAGCCGCAGGAATAGCGGGCAGGGTAACCGAGTTGTCACCCGTAGTCAGCACAGCCTTGCCATCGCTACCACGCGCCACTTTCGCCGTCCACACGTCGCCAGGCGACATCAGAACAGTAAAGTCAAACACGTCGTCGGAATTCGTGGCGCCGCGGAAACGCACCTTCACAGCCTTGCCATTGGTGGCGTCAGTGTTGGTCAGATTCAGCAGCGTGGCATTGCCGCCAACTGCGTTGTAATAAGGCACAAACAAAATGTGGCCGATGCCCGTAGGGGTGACAGCCAAAGCCGACGCGGTTGCAGCGGTGTTGGTCAATCCGGCGCCAGCGCCACCCGTACCACGGATGCTGTTAGCAGCCATTGCACCACCAGCGGTGCTAGCCAGTACAGCCGCCACACCCAAAGCCACGAGATTCTTTTTCATGATCATGAAAACTCCAGTTAAAAGGAAATGGTAATCGCGTTTACCAAAATGACTGATTACGCCGGGAGGATGCTAGCACAGCAACACACGTTACCCACCAGTTTCACGCCCAACGAATGAGCCGCGTCGCACAAAACCAACACGTCGGTTTTACCCACGCGTGCTGCGCGAGGCTGTGCACGACAAGAGGCAGCAGCATCTTAGTCCAACTGGGCGCCGCCGCAAGCCGAAATGCATCTTTTTAGCCACAAATGCGCTGCCACCAGCGCCCCCCGGTACAAGCTCTTGAGTTGTGACAAGGCTTGTACGCAGCTTAGCTCCTTGACGGCGCAGGCGCAGAGATGAATAACCCAGCCTATGCGCGTAGCCCACAAGCAGCCACTCCGGCCGGCCCAGAGTGCGAGCGCATACCCCTGCAGACTGAGCCAACGAGCCCCCCTTTTGCCAACTCGACTTAGGACAAGCCGTAAGCGTCAGCTCAGCACCCTCTTGACGAGGTCCTTATGGGATAGTCAGACG
>ERZ778028.1740-NODE-1740-length-20143-cov-8.352748_pt1 | contig 20143 bp, 16 predicted proteins | sample MGYA00375758_ERZ778028 | MGnify/ENA primary metagenome ERZ778028 (study PRJEB29350, sample SAMN05389828) | bioreactor metagenome | isolation source: Thiocyanate bioreactor | place: South Africa: University of Cape Town | collected 2014-03-17 ... | reverse complement strand
CCCCGCCGACGCGGCCTGCGACACCGCGGAGCTGCACGGCCGCCTCGGCACCGCCTACGCCGAGCTGCTCGCCGACCGCGGGCTGCTGCTCAGCCTCATGCACGGCTTCATCCTCGGCTCCGACCCCGCGATCGGCGCGCGCGCCCGGGCCGGCTTCCTGGAGGTGTACCGGCTGCTGCGCGAGGAGGCCGGGTTCTCCGCGGAGGAGGTCCACGGCTTCCTCGCCGAGGGCATGCTGCTGAACACCCTCATCGGTCTGCGCATGGCGGTCGACTACGAGGACCCGGCTGCCGGGGAGCTCCTCGACACCGCCCTGCCGACGAAGCTCGACTTCCTGCTCCGCCTGGAGGGGCAGCGGCCGTAGCCGGCGCTAGGGGAGGGCGTAGCCGCCGTCCGCCGCCACCGCGAGGCCGTCGTGCAGCAGCCCGGACAGCGCCCGGGCCAGCCGCTCCGGGTCGGTCACGACGACGGCGAGCTCGTCGAGCCCGACCGGGCGGTCGGCGGACCGGAGCTCGGCCATGACCAGTCCGCGGGCCTCGCGGTCGGAGCCGGCGAACCTCGGCTGCCGGGTGCGCCGCGGCGCGTCGGCGAGGGGATACCCGGCTGCGCGCCAGGCGCAGGCGTCCGCGATCGGACAGGCCTCGCAGCGGGGGGCGCGCGGTGTGCAGACGAGCGCGCCGAGCTCCATCACGGCGACGTTCGTCACCTTCGCCGCCTCGGCGTCCTCGGGCAGGATCGAGTCCATCAGCTCGGCGTCCCGCCGCGCGCTCGGCGCCAGCGACTCGACGCCGACGATCGCGCGCGCGAGCACGCGCCGGATGTTCGTGTCGACCACCGGGACCCGCTGGCCGTAGGCGAACGAGGCGACGGCGGCCGCGGTGTACGGCCCGACGCCGGGCAGCGCGAGCAGCGCCGTCAGATCGCGCGGCACCTCGTCGCCGTGCTCCGCCGCCATCGCCGTCGCGGCGCGGTGCAGCGCGAGCGCCCGTCGCGGGTAGCCGAGCCGGTCCCACGCCTTCAGGATCTCCGACGGCGGCGTCGCGGCCAGCGCCGACGGGCTCGGCCAGCGCTCGATCCACTCCAGCGCGACCCGGGCCGCCCGCTCGATCTGCGTCTGCTGCGCCATGACCTCGATGAGATAGATCGCCCAAGGCGTCATGCCGGGGCGGCGCCAGAGGAAGTCCCGGCCGTGCTCGCGGTACCAGGCGCTCGCCGCGGCGGCGACGTCCGGCGGCGCCGCGCCCTCGCTCACACCGGCACCCGGCGGACGACCTCGTCGGGCGGGACGAACGCGCCGGAGTCCTCGACCTCGTGCACGAGCGCGACGAGCGCCGCGTTGATCGGCGCGGTGCGGCCGTGCTCGGCGGCGATGCGGACGGTCGCGCCGTTCAGGTAGTCGATCTCGGTGCGGCGACCGCGGCGGATCGACTGGAGCGTCGATCCGGGGTTCGGCACCTCGCCGAGCCGGCGCCGGATCCGCCGCGGGATCAGCTGCGCGATCCACAGCGGCAGCCGCGCCAGGAGCCCCGCGAACCACCCCGGGGTGCCCTGCATGTCGGCGAACCGGACGCCGGCCGCGGCGGCGACGCGAGACGTCTCCCGCATGCTCGCGGTGATGACGCGGCGCAGCGCCGGGTCGTCGATCGTCTGCTGGACGCTGAGGCCCGTGATCGCGGGCATCGCGTTGACGTGGTTGACGAGCAGCTTGGTCCACTGCGCGCCCTCGATGTCGGGCGTCGTCTCGAGCGGGAGCTCGGGACCGATGGCCGCGACGATCTCGGCGAGCCGCTGCGGCGTGCAGCCGGGCCCGGCCCCGACGATCGTCGGCAGCGGTGAGGTCACCGTCACGCGTCCCGGCTCGAGGTAGGAGACGGCGGAGAGCGTGAGCGCGCCGACGAGCGGGGACTCCGGGAGCAGCTCGTGCGCGAGGCGCAGGCCGCCGAGGCCGTTCTGCACGACGACCAGCGGGACGCCGCGGAGCAGGTCGACGTGCGGCCGGAGCGCCGCCTCGGCGTCCTGCGCCTTGGTCGTGAGGAACGCGATGTCGGGCCGGACCGTCAGCGTCTCGCCGGCGGCGACGCGCGCGACGTGCTCGCCGAAGCCGCCGTCGAGTCGGATGCCGCCGGCCCGGATGGCGGCGAGCTGCTCGCCGCGCGCGGTCACCTCGACCTCGTGGCCCGCGCGGTGCAGCAGTGCGGCCAGCAGGCCGCCGACGGCCCCCGCACCGATCACGCCGAACCGCATTCCTCCACAGTACGACCGGTCGTCCACAGAACGCCGCCTGGAGGGAGCACGGCGGTCGCCGTCCTGCGAAGCTGCCGCCGTGCGCCTCGCCCTCACCCTCCTCCGGCCCGACGGCAGCGCCGTCGACCTGCTGGTGACGGCCGATCCCGCGACCCGCATCGGCGACCTGGCCGCGGCGCTCGCCGAGCGCGATCCGCTCGGACCGCGGCCGGTCGACCCCCGCCCGCCCGTTTCGCGTCGACGCACGCTGCGACGGCGGACGGGGGACCGCTGGATGCCGCTGCCGCCGCGGGCGCGGCTGAGCGACGTCCGGCTGGCGGCGGGCGACGTCGTGTCGCTCGCGGACGCCGGGGAGGACGGCGCCGCCGCAGTGCTGGAGATCCGCTCCGGGCCGCAGCGCGGGGAGCGATGGCCGCTGTCCGCGGGCGCCTCCGTCGTCGGACGAGCGCCCGACTGCGACGTCGTCATCCGAGACCCCCGGGTCTCCGCGCGTCACGCCGGGGTCGAGATCGGCGAGTCCCTGGAGCTCGTCGACCTCGGGTCGGTGAACGGCGTGCGGGTCGCCGGCGAGGCGGTCGGGAGCGCGCGGGGCGAGCGGATCGACGCCCGGCTCGGCGGCGTCGAGGTGCGGATCGAGCTGGAGCCGGACCGAGGCGGTCGCGCGCCGCCCGAGCCATCGACCGGCTTCATCCGTTCGCCGCGGCTGCAGCCGACGTTCGCGGCCCGGTCATTCGCCGTCCCCGAGGCGCCTGCGGCGCCGGCGCCGACGGCCTTCCCGTGGACCGCCGCGCTGGCCCCGGTGCTGCTCGGCGTCTCGCTCGCGATCGTCACCGGACGCCCGCTCGCACTGCTCACCGCGCTCGCGACGCCGATCGTAGTGCTCGGCGCGTTCCTGCTCGGCCGGCACCGGGCGCGGCGGTCGGCCGCACGATCGCGCTCGAGCCTCGAGGCGGCGCTCGACGAGCTGGACGGGGAGCTCGAGGCTGCCCGGACGGCCGAGCGCGCCGCACGGCTCGCCGAGGCGCCGTCCGCGCGGGACGTGCTCCTCGGTGCGGTCGGGCGCGGCCCGCTGCTGTGGGCGCGCCGCCCGGACGAGCCGGCCTTCCTCGCGCTCCGGCTCGGCCTCGCGACGATGCCGTCGCGCTCGAGCCTCGAGGCGTCGGGCCGTGCCCGGCTCGCGCCCCCGCTGCAGGAGCGCCTCGACGGGCTCCGTGCGCGCTGCGCCGCGGTCCCGGCGCTGCCGGTCGTCGGGGACCTCGGCACCGGCGCGGTCGGATGCGCCGGCGCGCTCGAGCAGGTCGCGCCCGTGCTGCACGGCCTGCTCGTCCAGCTGCTCGGACTCCATTCGCCGAACGAGGCGACGATCGCCGCGGTGCTGTCGCCGCCCTGGGCGACGGCGCTCGGCTGGCTGCGCTGGGCGCCGCACACCGCCGCGGACGACCCGCTCGACGACGGCGTGCGCCTCGCCGACACCGCCGAGCGGGCCGAGCGCCTGGTGGCCGCGCTCGAGGAGCTGGTCGAGCGGCGGCTGGTCGCGCGGCGCGCCGTCGCGGCCGTGGACGACGCAGGCTCGATCCTGGCCGCGCCCCCGGGCGGCCGGGTCCCGATCCCGGCGGTCGTGGTGCTCGTCTCGCACGACGCGCCGGGCGACGCCGCCCGGCTGATCCGGCTCGCCGAGCGCGGACCCGCGGCGGGGGTGCTGCTGATCTGGCTCGGGCGTCGCACGACCGAGCTGCCGGCGGCATGCCGCACGGTGATCGAGGTCGACGAGCACGGCACCGGGGCGGTGTCGCGCCTCGCCGCCGCCGAGCGGATCGCCCCGGTGCGACTCGAGACGCTGACCGGCGTCGAGGCGGAGGGCTTCGCCCGCTCGATCGCGCCGCTCGTCGACGCCGCGACGGTCGTGGAGGACGCCGGGCTGCCGCCGCGGGTCATGCTCGCCGAGCTCCTCGACCGGGGGATGCTGGTGGAGCCGGAGCCGGAGGCGGTGCGCTCGCGCTGGCGGGAGCACGCGCCGACGGGAGGGGCCCCGGAGGCCGCTCGGGGCCTCCGGGCGGTGGTCGGCGTCGCCGACGACGGCGCGCCGATGGCGATCGACCTGCGCGCCGACGGCCCGCACGCGCTCGTCGCGGGCACGACCGGGTCCGGCAAGTCGGAGTTCCTGCAGACCTGGGTGCTCGGGATGGCGTGCGAGCTGGGTCCGGATCGCGTCACCTTCCTGCTCGTCGACTACAAGGGCGGCGCGGCGTTCGCCGACTGCGTGCGCCTGCCGCACTGCGTCGGGCTCGTGACCGATCTCGACCCCCGCCTGGTGCGCCGCGCGCTCGTCAGCCTGTGCGCCGAGCTGCGCCGCCGGGAGGAGCTCCTCGCGGCGGCGGGCGCGAAGGACCTGCCGGCGCTCGAGCGCCGCGTCCCCGCTGGTGCGCCGCCGGCGCTCGTCATCGTGGTCGACGAGTTCGCGACGCTCGCCAGGGACGTCCCGGAGTTCGTCGACGGCGTCGTCGACGTCGCGCAGCGCGGCCGCTCGCTCGGGATCCACCTCGTGCTCGCGACGCAGCGTCCCGCCGGGGCGGTGCGGGAGAGCCTGCGCGCGAACGCGAACCTGCGGGTCGCGCTCCGCGTCGCCGACGACCTCGACAGCCGGGACGTCGTCGGCGTGGCCGCGGCCGCCCGGTTCGACCCCTCGATCCCCGGCCGCGCGATCCTGTCGACCGGCGGCGGTCGGACCCGCATATTCCAGACCGCGTATACAGGCGGCACCCGCACCTCGGGCGGTGCGGCGGCGATCCGCATCGCCGAGCTCGGCTTCGGCGTCGGAGCGCCCTGGCCCGAGGTCGGCGCCCCGCGCGACGACGCGGCGGCGGCCGCGGACGCCGGCGATCAGCGTCGCCTGGTCGAGACGATCGGGGCGGCCGCCGTGCTCGAGGGGATCCCGCCGCCGCGCCGACCGTGGCTGGACCCGCTGCCGGAGCACGTCGATGCCGTCCCGCTCGCTCGCCGCGCGGGAGGCGGGATCCCCTTCGGCGTCGCCGACGATCCGACGCGGCAGCGCCGGCTGATCGCCCGGTTCCGGCCCGACGCCGACGGGCACGCGGTGCTGTACGGGGCGTCCGGCTCCGGGAAGACGACCGGCCTCCGCACGATCGCGGCAGCGGCGGCGCTCGGCGGCGAGCCGACGCAGGTCTACGCGCTCGACTTCGCCGGCGGCGGCCTCCGGTCGCTCGCGCCGCTCCCGCACGTCGGCGCCGTGATCGCCGCCGACGACGCGGAGCGGATCGAGCGGCTGCTGCGCACGCTGCTGCGGCGGGCCGAGGAGCGCGGCGCGCGCCTCGCCGCGGCCTCCGCGGCGACGCTCGGCGAGTACCGCGCCGCGGCCGGTCCCGGAGAGCCGAGGATCCTGCTGCTCGTCGACGGGTACCCCGCGTTCCGCGAGGCCTGGCCGGACGGCCGCGGCGGGCGTCCCGCGCTGCACTCCGCCTTCGAGGAGCTGCTCTCGAGCGGCCACCGGGTCGGCATCCACGTCGTGCTCAGCGCGGACCGGCCGGGCGCGGTGCCCGCGGCGGTCGCCGCCCACCTCGGTCGGCGGATCGTGCTCCGGCTCGCCGACGAGTCCGGCTACCGCCTGCTGGGACTGCCGCGGGACGCCCTGGGCGAGGATCCGCCGCCGGGTCGCGCGCTCGTCGACGGCCTCGAGACGCAGCTCGCGGTGATCGGGGGCTCGGGCGCCGCAGGCGCGCCCGGCTCGGCGGCGGCGCAGGCGGCGGCGATCCGCGAGCTGGCCGGCGCCGAGCCCCTCGCGACCGCGCCGCCGATCGGGCGCCTTCCGGCCGTGCTCGCGCCGGCGCAGCTGCCGGACCGCGTCGGCGGCCTCCCGGCGCTCGGGCTCGCCGAGGACACGCTCGATCCCCTCGGATTCGACCCCTCCGGGATCCTGCTGCTCGCCGGGCCGCCCGGCAGCGGCCGCTCCGCGGCCTTCCTGGCGATCCTCGGCGCCACGGCCCGGGCGCACCCCGCTCACGAGCTCGTCTACCTCGGGCACCCGCGCTCCGCGGCCGCCGCGGACCCGGGGTGGTCGCTGCGCGCGACGGGTCCCGAGGCTGTGGCCTCGCTCGCCGAGCAGCTCCGGGCGCGCCTCGAGGCGGACGCCTCGCCGCTGTTGGCGATCGGCGTCGAGTCGATCGCCGACTTCCTGCGCACTCCGGCCGAGGCGCCGCTCACGGAGCTGGTGCGGCTCGTCCGTCGCACGGATGGCCTCCTGCTCGCCGAGCAGGAGGTGTCCGGCTGGACCGGCCCATGGCCGCTGCTCGCGGAGGTCCGGAACGCCCGCCGCGGCCTGCTGCTGCAGCCCGACCCCGCCGACGGCGAGCTCCTGCTGAGGACGCCGATCCCGCGCCTCCCGCGCGAAGCGATGTGCCCGGGTCGAGGCCTCTACGTCGAGCGCGGCCGGGCGGTCCGCGTCCAGCTGCCCCTCGCCGAGCGCCTGATCGCCGGCATGCCCGGTGCCGCGCCTCAGCAGGTCCTGCCCGGGTTCGGCGTTCCAGGCGTCCCTCGCGTTCCCGAGGTTCCGCACCCCGCCGCGGCCGAGCATCACCCCTCACAGCAGAGCCCGCTCCGGGCGCCGTCCACATCCGACGACCGGCTCGCCGCGCCGTCCGCGGCTGCGGGCTAGCGTCGCGACGACCCGGCCGCCCATCCCGAGAGGAGCCCCATGCCCGACCTCGTCGTGGACTTCGTGCGGCTGGAGCGGGCTCGTGCGCGGGCGGAGGCCGCGCTCCTCGACCTCGAGGCGGCGCGCTGTCCCGAGGAGCTCGCCGAGCTCGTCGGGCATCCGCGGCTCGCGGCGACGGTCCGGGCCTTCCGCGACGCGTGGGCGATCCGCCGCGAGCGACTCGCGGAGCGCATCCTCGAGCTGCGCGCCGCGGTCATCGTGCTGCGCGAGAGCTATGCGATCGCCGACGGCCGACTCGCCGGCGCGACCGGGTCGCACCTCACGGGAGGGCCGGGCTCGTGAGCCGCGCGGTGGCGGGCTCGGCCGAGCGGGTCGCCGTCGAGGCGGCTCGGCTCGACGGCGTCGCCGAGGCGCTGGCCTCGCTCGCGGCGACGCTCGCCGGGCTCGCCGACGAGGACCTCGCCGTCGGCGACGGCGCCGACGCGATGCGGGCGCGGGCGTCGGCCGTCTCCGCCTGCGTGCATGCGGTCGTGCCCCGGTACCGGACCACGGCGGACGCGCTGCGGGAGTACGCGGTCGAGCTCGCGGAGGCGCGGGCGCTCGCCGCGCACGCCGAGGCCGATCGGGCCGAGGCCGCGGCCGCCGGGGACGCGGCGGCCGTCGACGCCGCCGAGACCCGGTTGCGGATCGCGGTCGACCGCTGGGCTCGCGCGGCGGAGCTCGCGGCCGCCCGCATCGAGGCCGTGCTCCCGGACCTCGACGACGGTCCTGGCGAGCACTGGTCGGCGTTCTGGACCGACGTCGGCACGGTGCTGAACGGCGTCGGGGCGGTCCTCGCGGCGGCGCTCGACGCGATGATCACCGTGACGCTGCTCGTCGGCACCGCGCTGGACGCGGCGCTCGCGCTGCTGCTCGCCGCCGTCGCCGCGCTGGCCGATCCGATCGCCTCGACGCGCCTGACCGGTCTGCTGGCGACCGACCCCGGGGCGGCGCTCGAAGCCCTCCTCGGCGCCGCGCTCGCGGCGCTGCCGGCGACCGGCCCGGGCCTCGTGCTGCTCCTGGCGCGCGAGCGCGCGACGCCGACCCCGCACGTCCGCGAGCGCCGGCCGATCGGCGGCGTCCTGCGCCGGCGGACGCCCGACGAGCTCGCCCGCCGCTACGGCGCCGCGTTCGACCGGGTCGCGGCGCTCGACCGGGCCGGCGGGCACGACCGGGCCGTCGTCGAGGTGGTGCAGCTCCTGGGGGACGACGGCACCCCGCGCACCGATGGATCGGGGCATCCGCTCTGGCGCGTGACCCTGCCGAGCACGACGGACTGGCAGCTCGACGTCGCCGGGGCGCTCGGCGACGACGGGGCGCCGAACGACCTCGGCTCGAACCTCGCGCTGCTGCTCGACCCGGGCGCCGCCCCGCCCTATCAGCGCGCCGTCGCGGACGCGATGCGCGCCGCCGGGATCGGGCCGGACGATCCGGTCAAGCTCGTCGGGTTCAGCCAGGGCGGCATCCTGGCGGCGCGCATCGCGAGCGCCGTGCCGCCCGAGTTCGCCGTCCGGGCGATCCAGGTCGGCGGCGCGCCGATCGACCGCTTCCCGATCCCCGACCGGGTCTCGGTGATCTCCATCCGGCACGACGGCGACGTGGTGCCGCGGCTCGACGGCGCTTCCTTCCGACCGCACGCGACCGCGGTCGCGCTCGTCGCCGCCCCGGGCGGCGAGCCGCACAGCGCGGCGACCTACGCCGCGACCGCGCGGCGCCTGCTGGACGCACCGGATCGGCGGCAGGACAGCCGCCTCGCGGCGCAGCTCGTCGTCCAGGACGCCTTCCACTCCGGTCTCGAGCTGGTCCGCGAGTACGAGTTCGCGGAGGCCGACCATGGACTGCGCTGAGCTCCGGCTGCCGCTGCCCGGCTGGCAGGAGATCCCGCTCGCCGACCGGGTGGGCGCGATGACGGCACTCCGGCGGCTCGTCCGGACCCGTTTGCCCGGCGACGCGCTCGCCGCGGTCCGCCGCGCGCTGCTGCGGCGGCTGGACGAGGCGATCCGAGAGATCACCACCCGAGGAGGTCGCCGGCCGCGACTCGCCCTCAGCCTCGACGCGGGTGCGCCGCCGACGTCGCTGATCTGCTGCGAGGGGGAGTCGGTGCTGCCGGGCGACCGGATGCCGCCGGAGCTCCCGGCCGCGATGCGGCGCGCCCTGGAGCGCGCGGGCCGCGGACCGGCGTCGCCGGTGCCGACGCCGCTCGGACCAGCCCTGCGGACGGTTCGCGCCGCGCCGCCCGGGCGGCCGCCGTCCTGCTCCGCCGAGTACTGGATCGTCGCGCGGGCAGCGCGTCGACTGCTGCTCCTGACGTTCTCCTGCCCCGGTGCCGAGGTCGCCGACGACCTCCTGGCGCGGTGGGACGCGATCGTCGGGGCGGCCGCATGGGCTTCGGACGACCCGTCCGAGGACGACGAACGACGAACGGAGTCATCATGGCGAACATCAGCGTGACCTACGGCGATCTGCTCGACGCCTCCGCACGGCTCACCGCGGGCAAGGAGGACCTCCTCGCGCGCCTGCAGGAGCTGCTCGCGACGATCGGCGGGCTGGTGAGCGGCGGCTTCGTGACCGACGCCGCCTCAGGGGCCTTCCACTCGGCCTATGAGCAGTTCACCGCCGGGGCGACCCAGACGGTCTCCGCGCTCGACGGCCTCGCCGGGTTCCTCGCGCAGGCGGCCTCCGTGCTGGAGGGCGTGGACCGGGACCTCGGCGCCGCGATCCGCGGCTGATCCCGCGGCTAGCCTGGACGGGTGAGCGGCGGCGCGGTGGACGGCATCCTGCTGCTCGACAAGCCCCGCGGGATCACCAGCCACGACGCCGTCGCCCGCGCCCGACGCGCGCTCGGCACGAGGAAGGTCGGCCACGCCGGCACGCTCGACCCGATGGCGACGGGCCTGCTGCTGCTCGGCGCCGGACCGTCGACGCGGCTGCTGACGCATCTCGTCGGGCTCGACAAGGAGTACACCGCGACCATCCGACTGGGACAGGCGACGACCACCGACGACGCGGAGGGCGAGATCGTCGCGGCGCACCCGACACGCGCCGTGACCGCGGCGGCGATCGCCGCCGGCGTCGCGGCGCTCACCGGCGAGATCTCGCAGCGACCGAGCTCGGTGAGCGCGATCAAGGTCGACGGGGTGCGCGCGTACGACCGGGTGCGCGCGGGGGAGGACGTCGAGCTCGCGGCGCGGCGGGTGACGGTCTCGGCGTTCGAGGTGCTGGAGACTCGGGGTCTCGCCGCTCCTGCGGCGACCGGCCGACCCGTCGGGCCGGGCAGCGCGCCGCGAGGGGAGGCCGCGACGCCGCGCGGAGCAGCACCGAGCGGGCACCCGGAGCCGGGCGTCGAGCTGGACGTCCGGGTCGAGTGCTCGTCCGGCACGTACATCCGCGCGCTGGCCCGCGACCTCGGCGCCGCGCTCGGCGTCGGCGGCCATCTCACGGCGCTGCGGCGCACGCGCGTCGGGCCGTTCCGCGTCGAGGAGGCGCAGCCGGTGCCCGGGTGGGGCGAGCGGCTCGCCGTCGAGCCGATCACGGCGGCGGAGACGGCCGCCCGGCTGTTCCCGCTCCTCCGGCTCGACGCGGCGCAGGCGGCCGACCTGGCGAACGGCAAGCGGATCGCCGTCGCGCACCCGGACGCGGACACGGCTGCCGCGCTCGCGCCGGATGGCAGACTGGTCGGGCTCGTCGCCGTCGCCGACGGCCGCACGCGCGTGCTGACCAACTTCCCGACCCCGGCGGCGCAGGAGGACTGAATGGTCGAGTGGTTCAGCTGGGTCCAGATCGCGGTCGCCCTGGTCGTCGGGCTGATCGCGATCGGCATGGCCGTCGCGAAGCGGGGGCCGAACGACGTGACGGTGCTCGGCCTCGCCCTGGTCGAGCTGCTGCTGGTCGTCCAGCTGGTGCTCGCGATCGTCGCCCCGCTGACCGGCAACCCGATGCTCGGCAACGCGCTCGAGTTCTGGATGTACCTCGTGGCGGCGCTGATCATCCCGCCCGCCGCCATCGTGTGGGGGCTCATCGAGAAGACCCGCTGGTCGAACCTCATCCTCGCGACCGCGGCGCTCGGGATCGCGGTCATGGTGTTCCGGATGCACACGATCTGGTTCCTGCACGCGCCTGGCTACGCTTGATCCCGATGCCCAACGACCTCCAGACCTCGACCGTGCCCGCGCGCCCGCGGATGTCCGGCGCCGGCCGCGTCCTCGTCGTCGTCTACGGCACGCTCGCCATCGCCGCGATCGGGCGCTCGGTGTTCCAGATCATCGACCGCTTCGAGGAGGCGCCGATCGCGTTCACCCTCTCGGCGGTCGCCGCGGTGGTCTACGCGGTCGCGACGGTCGCGCTCGCCGCGCGCTGGGACGTGCTGGCCTGGATCACGATCGGGTTCGAGCTGGTCGGCGTGCTCGTGGTGGGCACGCTGAGCGTCGTCGCGCCCCAGGTGCTCGGGCTGCAGGACGTGAACCCGTTCGGCCGGGACGCGACCGTGTGGAGCGTCTACGGCGCCGGCTACCTCGGCATCCCGCTGGTGCTGCCCATCCTCGGCCTGCTGTGGCTGCGCCGGAACGCCCGCGCGGGTGCGGCCGCGGCGAGCACTGGGACCCCGGGGTGAGGGTCGAGCGGGAGCCGTTCCCGGCCTCGCTCTCACCCGCGAGCGTCGTCACGATCGGCAAGTTCGACGGCGTCCACCTCGGCCATCGCGCCGTGCTCGCGGAGACCGTGCGCCGCGCCCGCGAGCTCGGCGTCGAGGCGGCCGTCGTCACCTTCGACCGCAACCCCCTCGCCCTGCTGCACCCGGAGGCCTCCCCGCCGGCCATCGCGAGCCTCGAGCACCGGCTCGAGCTCATCGCCGAGACCGGGGTGGACCTCGTCGCCGTGCTCGGCTTCGACTGGACGCGCGCGAACCAGCCCGCGGTCGACTTCGTCGACGAGCTGCTGGTGGCGCGCCTCGGCGCGCGGCTCGTGCTGGTCGGCGCCGACTTCCGGTTCGGCAGCAAGGGGGAGGGCGACGCCCGCCGGCTGCGCGAGCTGGGCGCCGAGCGCGGCTTCGAGGTCGACCTGCTCGCCGACGTCGGCGGCCACGGCGTCGACCGGATCTCCACCTCCGACATCCGCCGGCTCATCACGGAGGGCCGGGTGTCCGAGGCGGCGGCCCGGCTCGGCTCGCCGCCGTCGGTGACCGGCGAGGTGGTGCACGGCAACGCGCGCGGGCGCGAGCTCGGCTTCCCGACCGCGAACCTGGCGGAGGACTCGGTCGGCGTCGTGCCGGCCGACGGCGTCTACGCCGGCTGGCTGCTCGCCGACGGGGAGCGCATGCCGGCCGCGATCTCGGTGAGCGACAACCCGACGTTCCCGAGCGGCGATCGCCGGCGCGTCGAGGCCTTCGTCATCGATCGCGAGCTCGACCTCTACGGCCGGACGGTCGCGGTCGAGTTCGTCGACCGGATCCGCGGCATCGTCGCCTTCGACTCGATCGACGCGCTCGTCGAGCGGATGGCCGCGGACGTCGCCGAGGCGAGGGCGATCCTCGGCGCCTGAGCCCGAGGGGCGCCCCGAGGCCGACGGGACGACGCCCTCGCGTCAGACCCGGCCGAGCAGCGCCCGGTAGTACTCGATGCCGGCGAGCCAGGAGGAGAGCCGGATGCGCTCCCCGACCGCGTGCAGCGCGGCCCGCTCGCCGGCGGTCAGGTGGAACGGCGTGAAGCGGTACACCGCCGGCGTGAGGCCGGTGAAGGAGCGCGCGTCGGTCGCGCCGGTCTGCCCGTACGGGGTCGGGACGACGTCCGGCCGGACCTCGGCCAGCGCTCCCGTGACCAGCTCCCAGCCGGGACCGTCGGTCGGCGAGATCGGCGACGGCTCCGAGCCGTCGGCCTCCATCTCCACGAGCGGATCGCGGACGATCGCCCGCAGCCGCGCCAGCGTCGAGGCGATCGTCTCTCCGGCGAGGATGCGGACGTTCACCGTCGCCTCGGCGCGCTCCGGCACCGCGTTGTGCGCGTGCCCGCCGGAGACGCGGGTGGCGACCCGGGTGGTGCGCACCATCGCCGAGATCTCGTCGCCGCCGCGGGCGAGCGCGCGGCGCAGCAGCGGCCCCGTCCAGCCGACGTTGCGGTAGAGCAGCCCCCGGATGCCCGTGGCGGCCTGGCCGGCCGCGGCGAACATCTTGCGGGTCGCGTCCGTGAGCCGGGCGGGGAACGGGTGCTCGTCGATCCGCGCGATCGCACGGGCGAGCCGGCCGATCGCCGAGATCTCGGGCGGCGTCGAGGCGTGCCCGCCCCGTCCGGCGACCCGCAGCCGCACCGTCGCGATGCCCTTCTCGGCGATCCCGATGACGGCCATCGGCCGCACCGTGCCTGGCAGCGCGCCCTCGACGATCGCACCGCCCTCGTCGAGCACCAGCACCGGCCGGACGCCGCGCTGCTGCAGCATCGCCGCCGCGGCGCGGGCGCCGGAGCCGTGCGTCTCCTCGTCGTGCCCGAAGACGAGGATCACGTCCCGTCCCGGCACATGACCCTCCGCGAGCAGCGTCTCGACGGCCTCCAGGATCGCGGCGAGCGACCCCTTGTCGTCGATCGTGCCGCGGCCGTGCATGGTGTCGCCGTCGATCTCGGCGCCGAACGGGTCGTGCGCCCAGTCCGCCGGCTCGCCGGGGTCGACGACGTCCTGGTGCGCGAGCAGCAGCACGGGCGCCGCGGCGGGGTCGCGCCCGGCCCAGCGGTAGACGAGGGTGCGCTCCGCGACGAGCTCGCGCTCCAGCCGGGCGTGCACGAGCGGGTACTGCGCCTCGAGCACCGAGCGGAGCCGGTCGAACGCGGCCCAGTCCGTGGTCTCGGCCTCGACGCGGGAGACCGTGGGCACCCGCACCAGGCCCGCGAGCCGCTCGATCGCCGCCTCGTGCGCCATGCTCCGACCCTAGTGCGCTAGAATCGGCTCAGCGCCTCGCGCGCGATCACCGGCGCAGTTCCGCTCCGGGTCTGATCGGGCGGGGCGCCGATCCGGACCCCGCACTCGGGATCGCAGGATCTGCAGTCAGTCCCGCGCGACGCGGATCGTCGCATATGGAGACACTCGAGTGGCATCGATGAGCACCACCACCGTCAAGCAGCAGCGTCGGCGCGCCCGCACGGGCGACGACGCGGGCGTCATCCCGATCCTCGCCCGCACCGCGCGGGAGGTGGAGTCCGCGGTCCAGAAGGGCCCGCTGAAGCCCGCGAACCGGGCCCGCTTCCAGGTCGCGGCGCTGCTGCTGCGCGAGGAGCGCGCGCGGGTCAAGGCCGACCAGGGCCTCACCGACGCGGAGCGGCAGAACGAGCAGAAGCGCCTGGACGGCCTCGCCGGCATCCTGGCGAAGGTCGCGGCGCGCGACCCCAGCCTGATCGGCCTGCTCTCCGAGGACGCCCCGGTCACCCCGGCCGCGAAGGCGCTGCGCCGGGACATGCTCATCGCGGCGGGCGTCGAGCTCGCCCCGGAGGAGCTGCTCGTGGTCGAGGAGCCGAAGCCGGTCGACAAGCAGGTCGAGCGCCAGGTGGTGCCCTCGTCGGTGCGGCAGATGCAGATGGCGAACCCGTTCCTCGCCCCCGACTTCTCGGCGTTCGAGTCCAGCCGGCCGCGGGCCGGACGGCTCGCGAACTGGGAGCTCATCGAGCCGCTGTTCCGCTCTTTCGAGGTCGGTGCGGGCGGCGTCGCGGCGTCGATGGACCTGCCGGCGGCCGGCTCGCTAAACGCCCCCGGCGACCTCGAGCTCATGCCGCACCAGGCCCGGTTCATCCAGGAGGTCCGGCAGGGCCACCGCACCTTCCTGCTCGCCGACGAGCCGGGTCTCGGCAAGACGGCGCAGGCGCTCCTCGGAGCGCAGGCCGCGAAGGCGTTCCCACTGCTGGCGGTGGTCCCGAACGTCGTCAAGACGAACTGGGCGCGCGAGGTCGAGCGCTGGCTGCCCGGCAAGCGGGTCACGGTGGTGCACGGCGACGGCGACGACGTCGACGCGTTCGCCGACGTCATCGTCGTCAACTACGAGATCCTCGACCGGCACGTCGGCTGGCTCGGCCGCTTCGGCTTCCGCGGCATGGTCGTCGACGAGGCGCACTTCATCAAGAACCTCAAGTCGGAGCGCTCGAAGCACGTCATCGCGCTCTCCCGCTCGATCCGGGCGGCGAACCCGAGGGCGCTGTTCGTCGCGCTGACCGGCACGCCGCTGATCAACACCATCGAGGACTTCCGCGCGATCTGGCAGTACCTGGGCTGGATCACCGACCCCGACAAGGCGGGGGCGCAGAAGCCGGCGCCGCCGCTGATGGCCAGGCTCGAGGAGACCGGCCTCGTCCCCGGCGACCCCGGGTTCTTCCCCGCGGCGCGCAAGGCGGTCATCGACATGGGCATCGTGCGCCGCCGGAAGGTGGACGTCGCCGCGGACATCCCGGCGCGGCGCATCGCCGACATCCCGGTCGAGCTCGACGACGAGTTCGGCCGCTCGATCCGCGCCGCCGAGGCGGCGCTCACCGCCCGGCTGCTCGACCGCTTCCGCCGGCTCCGCGAGCTGCGGCCGGACGCCGCCGACGAGGACCTCATCCGCGTCGTCGCGCACGCCGAGCTCGAGGAGTCCAAGGCGGCCGGTGACGGCGAGAACGTCTTCACCATGGTCCGCAGGATCGGCCAGGGCAAGGCGACGCTCGCCGCCGACTACACCGCGAACCTCGCCCGCTCGGTCGGCAAGGTGGTGTTCTTCGCGAAGCACATCGACGTGATGGACACCGTGGAGGACCACCTCGCCGCGCTCGGCGTGCGCACCGTCTCGATCCGCGGCGACCAGACGGCGAAGAGCCGGCAGGAGGCGATCGACGCCTTCGCGAACGACCCGACCGTGCAGGTCGCGGTGTGCTCGCTGCTCGCCGCCGGCGTCGGGCTCAACCTGCAGGCGGCGTCGAACGTCGTGCTCGCGGAGCTGTCCTGGACGAGCGCCGAGCAGACCCAGGCGATCGACCGCGTCCACCGGATCGGCCAGGAGATGCCGGTGACGGCGTGGCGGATCATCGCGGCGCACACCATCGACGCGCGCATCGCGGACCTCATCGGCTCGAAGGCGGGACTCGCCGCGCGGGCCCTGGACGGGTCGGACGAGGAGGTCGCCGCCGAGGCGAGCGTCCAGATCCAGGCGATCATGGGGCTGCTGCGCGCCGCGCTCGCCTGAGGCCGGCGACGGCACGGCATCGGATAGTCTCGGCGGGTGGCGTTCGACGGGGTGCCCGACGAGGGGGCGGCGATACCGGATCCCAGGGTCATGTCGGAGGCGGAGGCGCGGGCGCTCGATGCCGCGATCGGCCCGATCCCGTGGGAGGTCCCGCCGGTCGGCACCGAGGCCGTGCGGTACCGGGTGCCGAGCGGGGAGCTCGCCGGCTGGGCGCTCGGCGACCCGGACGGCCCGCGGATCGTGCTCGTCCCGGGAGCCACCGGCTCGAAGGAGGACTTCGTCCTCATGCTGCCGCTGCTGGCGCGTGCCGGCTTCCGCGTCGAGGTGATCGACCTCGCCGGGCAGTTCCAGTCGGCCGAGGCCGGCCCCGAGCGGCTCCTTCCGCCGCGCGAGCGCTACGACCACGAGCTGTTCGTCGACGACCTGGTCGCGGTGCTGGGGGCCGGTCGCGCCCCGGCGCACCTGCTCGGCTACTCGTTCGCCGGGACCGTCGCGCAGCTCGCCGCGGTGCGGCACCCCGAGCTGGTCGCCTCGCTCACGCTGCTGACCGTGCCGCCGGTCTCCGGCCACGTGTTCCGGAAGGCGAGCGGGTACTACGGCCTGCTCAGCGTGGTGTCGATGACGGTCGGCCCGCGCGGGGGAGCGGGGATCCTCGCCTGGGGGATCCGCACGAACAAGAACCACGTCGACGCGCAGCGCCACGGCTTCGTGATGCGCCGCCTCGAGGTGACCCGCTGGTCGAGCGTCGTCGACATCTTCCGGCTGATGGCCCGCACGCCCGACCTCGCCGATGAGGTGCGGGCGCTGCGGATCCCGAAGCTCGTCGCGTTCGGCTCCCACGACCTCTGGTCCAGCCGCGCCCACCGGCGCTACGCGGCGCGGATCGGCGCGCGGACGGCGGAGTACCCGACCGGTCACAGCCCCTGCGAGACGGCGCCGCACCAGCTCGTCCGGGACATGGTCCGGACCATCGCCGCGGGCCCCGCTCCCGCCCCCGCGCCTCCGACCTCCGTCGAGTGAGCACGAGCGCAGCGCCCGCGTTCCCGCGGGCGCGCGGCCGCGCTCATTCGACCGGGGAGGACGAGGGGCGCGGGTGCGGGCGGGCGCGGCCGGAGGTCCAGGCGCGCCAGGCCCTGCGCCGGGCGAGGAGGGACTGCTCGCGGTGGTTCACCGCGAAGGTGTGCAGGCCCATCCGGTACAGGCGTCCCATCCGGGCCCAGGAGGTGAACGGGCGGCCGGAGACGTCCACGATCAGCGAGTGGTCGAAGCGCACCCCGGTGCCGGGCGGCAGGTTGATCATGATGTCGAAGTCGTCGTGGATCTCCCGGTCGTCGCGGTGCACCCGCCCGCGGATCGCCCGCCAGGCCTCCGCCCGGATCGCGAAGTTCGACCCGAACACCACGTCGTGCCCGAAGAACCAGGCGATCGGCCCCGTGTAGATCGGCATCTGCAGCCGCTCGCCGTACCAGCGCTGCAGCCGGTTCACGCCGTAGTAGCGCCCCGGCCCGCTCAGCACGTCGAGGCCCGGCTCGTCCTGGAAGGCCTGCGCGACGCGGGCGACCCAGTCGCACGGCGGCACCGAGTCGGCGTCCAGGCGCCCGACGACCTCCCCGGTCGCCGCGTCGAGCCCCGCCGCGGTGGCCTGCGGGATGCCGCGGCGCAGCTCGGTGACGACGCGCGCGCCGTGCGCCACGGCGACGTCGACGGTCGCGTCGGTCGAGCCGTTGTCGACCACGACGACCTCGTCCGGCAGGCGCGTCTGGGCGTCGAGCGCCGTGAGGCACTGCTCGAGCATGGCCGCGTCGTTGTAGGACGGCACCACCACCGAGACGCGCGAGGTCATCGCCGCAGGGTCCCGATCGCGTCCCCGGTCCCGCGGCGCAGCTCGATCCAGCGCCGCCGGCGCGCCAGCAGCGAGTCCTCGCGGTGGTTCATGGCGAAGGTGTAGAATGCCATCCGGTAGTTGCGTCCGAGCCGGGCCCAGGAGGAGAACGGCCGGGCGGAGACGCCGACCGCGAGCGAGTCGTCGAAGCGCACGCCCATCCCGGGCGGCAGGTTCAGCGTGATGTCCAGGTCGTCGTGCACCTCGCGGTCGTCCCGGTGCACGACGCCGCGGATCGCCCGCCACGCCTCGGCGCGGATCGCGAAGTTCGACCCGAACACGACGTCGTGGCCCAGGAACCAGGCGACCAGTCCGTAGTACAGCGGCATCTGCAGGTTCGAGGCGAACCAGCGCTGCAGCGCGGAGCCGTCGTAGTACTCGCCCGGGCCGCTCAGCACGTCGAGCCCGGGATCGGCCTCGAACGCGCGCTCGACCCGCGCCACCCAGCTGCTCGGCGGCACCGAGTCGGCGTCGAGGCGCCCGACGACGTCGCCGGCGGCGGCGTCGAGCCCGGCGGAGGTGGCCTGCGGGATGCCGCGGCGCAGCTCGGTGACGACGCGCGCGCCGTGCGCGGCGGCGACGTCGACGGTCGCGTCGGTCGAGCCGTTGTCCACGACGACGATCTCGTCGGGTCTGCGGGTCTGCGCCTCGAGCGCGAGCAGGCACCGTTCGAGCATCGGCGCGTCGTTGTACGACGGGACGACCACGCTGATGGTGCACGACATCACCGGCATCCTAATCAGGTCGCCGGGCCGCCGTCGGGCGCGTCGCGGTGCGGCGGTCGCTCGGCCGAGCACACCGCCGGCGTCGCGGGGCATGGCTACCCTGGGGCCATGGCGCGCACGCGGATCGCCGGGCTCGGGCCGCTCGCGGCCGCGGTCCTCGCGGCGTTCGCCGCGCTGCTGCCCGCCGCCCCGGCGGCCGCCTCGGTCGAGGACTTCGAGTTCGAGTCCTTCGACGCGCGCTACGAGCTCGGCATCGGCGACGACGGCGTGTCGTACGCCGAGGTAACCGAGACGATCGTCGCGATCTTCCCGTCCTTCGACCAGAACCGCGGCATCATCCGGGCGATCCCGACCGACTACCTCGACATCCCGCTGGAGCTCCGGGTGCGGTCGGTGGTCGACGCCGACGGCGAGGCCGTCCCCTACGAGCGGACCGACTACGGGGACGTCGCGGAGCTCGCGCTCGGCACCGACGAGTTCGTGCACGGGCGGACGACCTACGTCATCTCCTACCGGATCAGCGGTCCGATCCGGGCCTTCGGCGCCGACGACGAGTTCTACTGGGACGTCAACGGCACGTCCTGGCGCCAGCCGTTCCAGCGGGTCGGCGCGACGGTCGTGCTCGCGGACCCGAGGCTCGCCGCCGCGGTGCGCAGCGCCGACTGCTATCAGGGCGGCTACGGCGACACCACGCCCTGCGACCTCCGGCGGCCTGTCGGCGCCGCGCTCGACTTCGCCGCCGAGGGCCTGGGGCCCGGGCAGACGCTGACCGTCGTCGTCGGCTTCGATCCGGGGACGGTCGCGATGCCGGCGCATCCCCGGGATCACTGGCTCGCGGCGCTGGCGCCGATGGTCCTGCTCTGGACGGCCCTCGGGCTGCTCGCGCTCGCGATCGCGCTGCGCTTCGTCGTCTGGCACGACCGGCGGCGGCGCCGCGCGATCATCGCCGAGCACGTCGCGCCGGAGGGCGGCCTCGACCTGCACGCCGAGGTGCTGCGGCGCCGGGGCCGGGCCATCCCGGCGGCGCTGGTCGCGCTCGCGGTGCGCGGCGCGACGCGCATCGTCGACGCGGACCCCGGCGGCGCCCGGCGCCTGCGGCCGGCGCTGCGCTACCGCATCGAGATCGTGGACCCGGACCGGGCGGATGGCTTCGACCGGAAGGTGCTCGACGCGCTCGCCGACGGCCGCCCGTCGCCGGGCGAGGCGATCAACCCGGCGACGATCGGCCGCTCCGCCGGAGCGCAGCTCTACGGGCTGCAGCGCCGCATCGGCGCCGCCGCCGATCGCGCCGGGCTGTTCACCACCGCACGGCGGGCCTGGCCGCGCTGGATCCGCATCCCCGCCTGGCTGCTCCCGCTGCTCATCGTCCCGTCCTGGGTCTGGGCCGGCATGCACGACCT
>ERZ778028.1706-NODE-1706-length-20525-cov-14.938544_pt1 | contig 20525 bp, 20 predicted proteins | sample MGYA00375758_ERZ778028 | MGnify/ENA primary metagenome ERZ778028 (study PRJEB29350, sample SAMN05389828) | bioreactor metagenome | isolation source: Thiocyanate bioreactor | place: South Africa: University of Cape Town | collected 2014-03-17 ... | reverse complement strand
GGGCCTTGTGAACAGAAGGGTATTGCATGCACACACCGAAAACACAAGCTACCGAACTGGAAGTCTGGAGAGAATCACGACAAGGTCCTCAAAATCATGGCGACGCAACAGTCTCTGGCGATGCGAGAACTCGGGGGTATCGTGATAACGGACAAACTGTTTATTTTTCGACGTAACATGAAGGAGTTCCACAGTGCTCCTCGCTACCAGTTTCAACACAGATGTCAGGTGCTGCACGTGTCGATAGACCCATCCGGTGGAGGTTCAGGCAGTCACTATGCGATATACACGATAGCAATCGAAAACGGAATACGAATAGTAAGTATGCTGCACATGCACCTATATCCACGCCAGTGCAAGCCTCCGCATCGATCCGATGAAGCCTACTACGGTTCTGTCTGATTTCTGTTTGGGGAAGTCTTTCACTGTGAACTTGTTGCCTTCGAGCGTCAGTCCGTGGGCGAAATAGAGTTCTTTCTCTTCTAGCGACTTCATGAATTCTGATTGGACCGTCGCACTGCATCCAGCGAGGACGTACTCGGCGTAGCTCGGATTGAGCAGCATGAACTGGAACAGCACGAACAGTTTGAGGTTGAGATTGGCGTCTTGTATAGCGCTTCGCAGAAGACTCAGATAGTATCCTGCGATCTCGTTGTCGTAGTTCACATCTTTGATTTCTGCTTCGACGTTCGATAACTCGATGTTCAAATCTTCTACCGGAGTCTCTGACGAGAGCCACTCATATAATCGTGGTTTGTCGCTCATGTTTGTGTAGACGGTTGGAATGGATAGTACCGGATCTACAGGTGAGTGCAGATACTGCGTGGTTTAACTATGTACACGGTTCTGATTACACTCTGTGTGTTTTTTGTGTGCACAGATTACAAAGTCATCGACCGAATGATCATCAACCACTTCCAAGAGCTACGTAAGCATCCACAGTACCGAGATGCGTACATATACGCTTACATCGAAGCAAACATGAGCTACATCGACGCTGGTCGTATCTCTGACTTATTACACAGCCAAAAAGGACTTGGTGAAATTGAAGTGGTGTCGTTCGACAAGGACAAACGATACGGAGTCTGGACCACCCCTGAAAGAAAGCATGAAATGGCAGTACACGCTCAGCAACTCCTCGCTACTCGGTCGGTTCGACTCGCCCAAGACATCATTGGACAAAACCCAGAAGAAACCCTCTCGATGTTCTTCGACCAACTCAACAACTACCGAAAGGAGATCAAAAACCCAGCAGACTACATCCACGGCAAGTTCACATTCAGCTACGGTGGTAAATCCAGTGGGAAGAAAGACGATCTCGCTATGGCTTGGCAAATCGCATTGTATTGGTCGTATGTCATGATGACATCGTCGCAAACGTACAACCAGACCGCGATAGCGCGAGGATGGAGAGAATAAACAGTTTACTCGAGTTTCTACAAAACAATTCTAACGCACATGCACAATAGGGTTGGTAATACCATATTTGGATTCGAAATTGATCTTTTCTAAGTAATCGTTGTATCCATTTCGGACTCGACCGCAGCCTGGGTAGATCATATCTGTCCATGGCCCTTGATCACGTACAACTGTGTCGTATCTGCCTGTTCTATGATCATATCCGAATTGGTGATCTTGAGTACAGATAGTGTTTGAGAACGAGTTGACGTTTCGATTGGATCGGTCAGTGCCGATATAATAGTCTTTTGGAGCCAGTCCGTATGTGTCTGTGATGAACTGAGCAGACCGGTAGTATGTCACATTGAGTGTGTTGCTGCTTGGGTTGAACCGAGGGTGGTAACGACCAGTGACGTCGTTGTACTTTGTTTTGGGCCACCAGTTGGCGAGTTCCAGTGCAATGATCATAGACCGTCTCGAATTGCCGATTCGGTATGCATGCACTTCTTGTACGTTCAATGGGTTCACTATCTTCGTGTTGTTTCCGCCTTGATACCCTTCACAGAATATGTTGTGGAACACTACCAACGCTCTTGGTTCTTCGATCAATGGTTTCATGTACATGGTGAAGTGACCGAAGTGCATCTTACGATTCGCGTCGTCTCCAAGCATAAAGTCAGGGTGACCCCAGTATGTGTATCCCAATACCCCGCCTTTGATAGCCATGAACGCGCTCCCCATACGATAACATTTTCGGTGACGCCATGCGATCAAGCCGATAGGTGGCATGATGTCATTTTCAATGCAGAAGACCCAGAACCACCCGTCTTTGGTTTCGACGAAATCATCTAATAGCGTATTCAAGTCTTCTCGTGACATACGAGTGATAACTCGAGAGTCGAGAGTAGGAGTGGATGCAGATGACAGTGTCATTTGATAAGGCCATGCACCAGGTGTAGAGATCAAAGTCTTGCATACTTCTGTGGCTAATTGAGAAGCGAGGGTGGCTGTCCCGATTACGTATACACCAGATCCAGTCCAGAGGTCGCCTAGAGATAAACCTCGTAATGCTCCGCTGAATGAATCGTTGAAACGCTGTTGTAAGTCAAGAGAGATCCAGCCTGATGTCATGATGTATTGTTGCACGATGTTGTGAACCACGCTGATTGCGTCTCGACTTATAACTGTTTTCGGATCACACCGAGTAAGTAACAGCATCCGAACCATCTGTATGAAAAAATCACGAAGTGACACGTTGTTCCATCGGTTGTGGGTACTGAAGACCAATCTTACATACTCGACTAATAAATTTCGCTTGGTTTCGTTGCTGATGTTGCTTTTGAACAGAGTGAAGATGGACGACAAGTCACCGAGTTCTGCATGCCCGTGTGAATCAGAGATCATGTACAACCGTCTCCATTCAGCCACCTGGTCGCGCCCATGGGATCGCATGACGAACAATTCATAATCATACATGAGTTCGTTCAATGTGTAGACTCGGATGTCACTTGCTAACGGACCCGATGCAGACAACACAAACTGGAGCTTTTCGGAGGCTAGTTGTTGTTGTTGTTTCTTGATCTCGATGTAATTTTGGGTCTCGGCCAGCAAGGCGTTGAAGTTCGATGAGAATGCCTCCAACGACGAATCGGTGGATGTGTTAATCTTGTGGATCAAATCGAAGACGACCAATTCTTGGTCTTTGGTAAGACGACCTGTGTTGTAGTTCGTAATGAATTCTACTGCAGCGAGAAGAGTAGAGCGACTCGATTTGGTTGTTGTGTGTAATAATGGAATGATAAGCTTCATGTGCTTATCTGTGACACCTGAGCGACGACCGACCATTTCGATGTACACATTTCGATAGACATCTTTGTTTGATTTGATAGTGTCATCTTTAATTGTCTTGCATACCGCATCGAACACCTTGTTGAATTCGGCTTCTTTGGACAAACGTTCAGCTTCGGTGAGTTCTGGCTCCTTTCGCTCAGATGGAAAGTCTTGGGCTGGAATCTCTTTGATCTCATCGAAGTCGGATTGATCGACGATCGATTTTACAGCTCGGTATGCTAGACGCTTATCGTCTTCTGTTGCATTTGGGGTTGTTAATAAAATCCACAAGCTTCGAACCGAATCGAACAGTTTAGATGTGAAATACTGACATGGAGCCACTCGTAGACCGTCTGTGAGAACATCCGAGAAAACTTGTTCTCGTGACATGAACAAACCTATCGAATCCAATTCCGATTGTGCAGACAGAACAATATCCACTGCGATGTTAATGGCATTTGTCACAATTGACGATGGACGAGATCGGTCTTGGGTGACTGGTGAAGTACTCTTTAACGCAACAGCTGTAAGATTAGTTGAGCCCATAATACGACGAATCGTGTCATCACTTGTAACACTGTAATTGAATTTGTCTTCCAAGTGACGGTTGGCGAACAATGGATTGTTCACCATGAACCGAGTGGTCGGGAGACTAACTGCATTATCGATAGGTGCACTGGAAGCCGATATTCGGTTGATATATGTTTCACACCAATCTTTAACAATAAGAGCATACATCATTTTTGCACTAACACTTTGGCTTTTGAGACTTCGGATTCGGAACAACAGAGTTGTCATCAACGAAGGTCGAGTGAGGTTGATCTTCTCGAGATCTTCAATTTCGATTTGCTCGAGCATCGCTTTGACTTGTTTCGTGTGGCTCGAACTCACACACTTCATGATGTGTTCACGGTTGTATTGGATGATGCTTGAACGTTGGGCAAGTAATTCTGCTTCGGATAGAGTTGGAGGAGCCCCGATGTTTGTGCTTCGTGTTGCTTCAGCAGAGCTCGGCTTCGATGCATTGAATCGGTCGATGCTTCTTGATGCAAGCTTGCAGAACTTTTCGTACTCTCGATCGGTTAATTTTTCTAAAATTGCATCGAGTGTACGTGATTTAATGTTGGACATGTCACAGATGTGTCCCCATGTTTGCTTTTTGAACGTGCCGAAGAATTGCTCACCGGCTTTAGCCAAAGTTGGATTAGTTGTATGCCAGTTCTGATATGCCCCGGATAACCGAGCAGCTTCTTCGTACCACAACTGAGTGTAATCATCTTTGGCTTCGTCGTAGACGACGATATCAGACATATAGGTTCTGTATTCGGACACAGGAATCTGTAATAAGTTTGCTTCCGGTGCAGCAGGACAGAGTTGGTTGAAGCCGCCAATATATGCATCTCGGAACGCTGGATCAGTGGTGTGCATACGCTCTCCTTGTCGAAACATTCGACTGTATTTGACTTCCACTCCTAGTCCTTCAGCAGCATCCACTGGTTTGGACTTGCCTGTGTAAAAGTTCATCTCATTTTCAGGATAGTGTTTCACATACTTTCGAGCCGAGTTGGGAAGCACTAATAATGGTTCGCCTGAAATGCCACGATTTTCAAGAATGGCTCTTCCCTTTGACACCAGACTTTCGAGTGCATACCGACCACCGGTTTGTAAATGGGCGAACATTTGATGACCAGGGTCCAATATCTTCTCGATCTGTGTCGCATCGTTGTTCGTGACACTGGGACGTAGGTCTTCATTTGGATCAGTTGGTGAGTGCCAGTCGAAGCAAGCAAGTAATGCACCATAGCAAGCCCCTTCGTCAATGGCGAATTTGATCTGTTTGATGTTCATTGCATACTGTTTCTTTCCCTTCTCCGTCTTCCAGAACCCGTGTTCAACGATGAACGCTATACCATACCGATGCATGTAGGAAGTTGTGGAATCGAAGCTGCTGGTCAACATTCGAGACACACCTTCTTCTGGAGTTCGACTCAACATGTGGTCCGAAAACTTCCACACCTCGAGCATGATAGAGTAATGTGTCGTGTACTTCCATGGAAGCAACTTCGTGAGCATCCATTCTTGAGAAGCGGTGACTTCGCTAATGAGAATAAAGGAGAGTAATTCATTTCGACCTATCCAAGCATCTGGGAGATCGTAGTTTTCTTGACGGTGTTTGAAGAACGAAGGAGCTTCGTACACTGGCTTAGATGGGATACCGAAGTACGCCTTGAATGCATCCATGTTGGACATCCCACCCGAAGACTCGGTGGCTTTGTTCCCTGCGAACATGTTTACGTTCGACTGGGGGGCATTTTTGTGGAACGGTGCAGGCTGGCCGCCAGCTCGGCCGCCCATAGGTAAACCGTAAGACGACATTTTGTGGTGGATTCTGGTGATGTACTGCCAAGGCTGCACGCAATCGAGTTTATAGAATACAGTGTTTATTGCAACAATTCAAGACGCGCTTTGGATTTGATCACATCCGGCACGTAAAACACATCTACTCCTGCTTGGCTGAAGCGAGCGACAAACGAGCGACCGCACTCCTTGGGGCGAAGCTTGAACGTGTGACGGTACAACAACACCGTGTGGTGCAATTGGAGCAAGTGCTGGTTCAGACAACAGTCGGTTAGTTCGTCGAGTGGCTTCGACATCTTGTGCTCGGTGCAGTTGCAGTAGTACGTCTCAAACCCACACTTCGTCTCAATTACCACCATTCGTCCTTTGGAGTCTTGACACACCACGTCACATGCGGTTCCTACACGCAACTGTTCATGACCCACTGGTAGTTGAGAAGCCACAGGCTTCAAGTCTCGCTGTGAGATCAGTTGCCAGAACTTGATGGTGTAAGGAAGCAGATTGTTGCAATACTTCTTGACTTCGGACGGTATACGAGGGCATACTCGTCGGACGTCTTTACAAGTGAAAAAGTTGGTCGGAAGTTTGTATTTACAGTACATATCGATGGTTTGCTTGAGTTGCTCGTCGAACTGGACTCCATGGTCGCGTGAGCGAATGAATTGGAATTCCTTCTTTAGACTCCCATATATTGGCTTCGGTGCACTACAGTCGACATACTTCGCACGTTTGTATGAGTATCGGTGATAGTAGCGCTCCTTCTGCGTTGGTAGCAGACCGCGTAATCGTTTTGCTTTCAGTATGAAGCCACCATCTTGATATTCGACCGGCGAAGCGGCGTGCTTCATTTTCAATGGTGGAGAACTGTCGCGGAAGCAGCTTTGGTCGGCGCAAGCCTTCCTGGGAGCGAGCTCAAAACTGAGTACTGCAGGGTTGCTTGCACGTTCCATCGATCACAATTCAAACACATCAAGCAAAGCAAAGCAAGCAGCAGCAAACATGTCTTCCTTCCAAGATTTCTTCCCAGCTATCCCATCAGATGTATTTCTCGCTCACGTTCTACCATTCCTCACTGCTCGTGACTTAGCATACCCACTCACTCCAGTCTGCAAATCAATGGTCGATGTGTTATCCTCAGCCGATGTATCCAACAACCTCTCTCATCGAAAAGCCAAACGCTCCAATCTTCAATTCATGGATGACACTCCAGCCAAGCGACGCCGGCTCTACGATCAACTCAAAGCAGTGGATGACGAGGAAACAATCAAGCAAGACTCGATGGTTGCTAAAAAAGATGCTGTGAAGGTGACAGGATATCCATCCAACGTATTGAAAAAAATCGACAAATGGTACGAAGTCGGTGAAATCGCATATTACTCATACAAACACAAGTTGATCAAATGCAAAGTGATACGGGTCGCCAAACGGAATGCAATTCCAACCCGTAGTGAATATGTGATTAAGATTGATGAAGAAGTGGCATGGAAGTTGGAGATTTATGTAACCGAGATATACGTCCCACACACATCACTTCGGGCTATTTTATTGAAGCAAGTTGAACGAGAGAAGAAACAAGCGAAGCTTGAAAAGGAACTCGAGAAACAACGACTTGCAAAAGAAAAAGCATGGGCTGAGTTCAAACGGGCAGAAATGTTAGAAAAGAAACTTCTTGAGCAGACCGCAGACAATTTCAAGCTCGACATGGCAGAATTGGAATACGACGAGAACGGACTGATTGTGATTAGTTGAAGTGTTTAGTAAAAAGACGATGTATCATACTTCAAATCACTCGATCTAGTTCATGGCGACAGTGAAAATGCAAGCCGAATACGATGCCAAAGTTGAACAGCTGGTCGTGATTTATCACGGACTCAAGCAACTTGTCGACAATCAGTTATTGAGCGTCAATGGTACTAAACAAGAATTTAACAATAATGCAGATTATTTCTTTTTTCTTCACAAACAACAATTCTTCTCTCCCGAATTCGAAGCAAAGATCGACCACTACTTTTTCCTTGATTATGCCCCCATTGAGATGGTAGTGAACAAACTGAATGATCACGCATTCAGATCGTTATTCGACAATCCTCTTCGTTCCATTTCTGAATACCAGTCGGATCAATTGGAAGAATTCCCTGGTTATCAAATGGAAGAGATTGGATGGTTTTTTTCAGTACGTGCTGCTATAATGTTATACATCTGTTTGAAATATCACGACATCACGAAACAGCCTCCGGATTATTGGCATATTTGTTCTATACAAGAACATCTCCCCTCTTCGTCTTCGTTCTTTATCCGAGATTATATTTCATATCTAGCGAAGGTGTACCCGAATTGCGTCGATAGAAACAGCAACTTGGCTGATATCATAGTCATTCCAGATGAATTCGAAACTGAACCATATGTCTTACCATTGTATGAGTTACTACCGTGGTACAAGGATTATGCACACGTAGAAACGATATTTATTCACATCATTGACGTGATACTACCAAAATCAACGACGCTGGAATTACTCAAACGAAAGGAGTTGCAAGACATGATACAAGACAAAGCTGAGTTTATGTATTCCGAACGTTTTGACAGATTTTTGTTTTCCTGTTTGAACGAGCTCGATCTCGAATTATTCTCTGCTTTTTTCAAGTGTATACACTATCTCCACAGACATTCTATTTTGATGTGTTTTGTGAGATCCAAAACGAATCGTCGTTTTTATAAGAAGTTGATTCTATCTGAGTTTCGAGTCGAAGAGATGTCAATGGTCGAAGACGTAAAAATCAACTGGGTCATTCATAACATGGGCAAAGCAGGATATAAAACAGATGAACATACATGGGTTCCACGTCCAGAACGTATTCCGATTAGTCCATCCGAACCGATCCAACGACTTTCATGCAGTTCACCGATGCTGATCATGCCACCTCTATTCGGACTAAGCATCATACCAGATGATGTGATACTTTCACTGAACAAGTCGCTGAAAGGTCATTATAACTTAATTTCGAATGTGTTGTTGTTTATAATGATGCCGTATAACAAGTCATTCCACAAGGACACCGAGTACGTTGTTCGTCGTTATACCAGAGAACTGTTGGCCATTGAACACATAACGCCAGTTTCAAGTTTATATCAATGCGTCACGAGATCCAAAAGACAGAAGATCGAAGATGACAAGTATATACTCAACGGGAAACGGACAAGAAAAATGAGATTCGATCCATCGTATAAACGCATCGTCAGCAATCCAATACGTACGATACACACACCTGATGACTATTGCAACATTCCATTTTTTCCATGGTCAGTTCCGCTATACCCGAATCAACATGGCTATCTTACTGCGAAGCAGTGAAGCAATGCAAATGCGACGTGAACAACGAAATGTGTCCAGACGTTGCGATCGTCCAGTCGACTCTGCAGGCTACACTCGATTTGATCCCAGATACGACTCCAGTGCTCAAGACAGCCAAACGCAGCGAAGCTCTGATCGAAAGGTCACACGACCCGAAGTATCTCACTCGATTTGTCTGTATTGACTCTACGACTCCTCCCACCCACTACATGACTGATTTTTTCATCCACTCTCGCAACCTCCAACCTTTGATTCGTGCTGCGCACATACTGCACCGACTTTGTACAACAAAAGACTGTTGCGCAAGCATCGAGTTGGATCAACTGAACGCAATGATCGAGTATGTAAATTTAATAGTAAAACTTTACTACAATTGAACAGACCGAGGCATGCGCTGGGTTGGAACAGTTGCGGTGTATTTGTACTGAGGGGTGTACATATCGGTTTCTTCTTCTGCTTGGTCGAAAACGTGATCGATGTACTTTTTGGTGTGGTATCGAACCCTAGCTTTGCTGACCCATGCAAGAGGCAGAAACACGATGTAACACACCCAGCAAAACAATGAAAAATGAAATAAAATAGACTCGTACTCAACGTAAAACAACACAACACGAAACAAACAAAGACAGGCTAAACTTGCATGCACATCACAATACTCACGCACTGCATCCTCCATCTCGTCCTGTATCGGCATCTCAACTGGTCTTCTTGAATCTAGCTTCAGCAGCTCTTTGGACACATCTCGGAACAACGGAACGCTCGTCTGATTGCACACGTATGTCATCGACGTAGCACCCGTCGTCCCGCATCCGTAGGCCCACCAGCAACTGGGGTTGACTTTGAGAAACTGGTACATCTCGACAGCCAAGTCGGTGGTGTTGCGAAGCAGTTCGTTGGATTCAGTCAAGGTTCGTTCACGACGAGCATAGACGATGGAGTGGTAAGATCGATAGACGCTGGATGCGTAAAAAACGAAAAAAAGAAAGGAGACGGAGAAAACGAACCACAAACAAATATACAAAACAATCAGAAAGTAACTACGCTCGGCCGACGCGGCCTGAGTTGTAGGGCCACTTCGGTGATACATCGTAATGAGGGATAAAGTCCTTGTCTTCATCTAACGCGTCGTTGATGGCGCTTATTGTACGACTGGATACTGCAGGTTTTTTGGACTTGGACTTGGATGCTTTGCCGCTCGTGGATTCTTGAACGAGCGGAGTCTTTTCGGACGACGTGCTAGGTGTAAATATAATCACGAAGCATCCACACACGTGTAACGCAAATGACCAGAAAGGACGATCTAATGCGTTGTAGTAGGTGGTTTCGACCAGTGTCATACTGCCAGACCGACGGATGTCGTGATTGAGTGCAGCTCGATAATCACTAGTCGTCACTGATTGCACCCAGATGATATCGATGGCCATGTTGAGAAAGATCATACCACAGAGAAGTGTGATGATGAAGATGAGCATATGCGAGTGAGACTTAGATGTTCGGTGAGCAGCCCGACCTAGGATGAAACTGTTATGAGTCGAAGCGAACACTGACAGAGCGATCCATGCTGCAATGCTAGTGGTGTATGTGCCATATCGGTAGAAGTACCCGAACAAACACATAACCCCAGTCAACAGAGTCTCCACCAGGAACAACCTGTTCCACCACTTGGTGGACGACGCCACCTTTCGAAGGAGTTTCATGACACAAACACGAGGAGCTATAATACGTTTCACACAGAGAGTGATTGATTATATAAACCGCCGTGTTTATACTTTCCTGTCATGGCAACAATCGGTGTATCGATTCACAAATGGGTGTACGGCACACAACCGAGGCCAGGGGAAGAATTGATTATATACAGAGTGGCAATCGGTGCACTGCTTGTATTGTTCATTAATTCGTTCATAGGCAACGTCATAGACTGGGCAGCAAGCGAGCCACGAGACAGAGTGTTGATAGATGCATTGTTCATCGCTGTGTTTGCGTTTTTACTGCTTTTGTATAACAACAAACAGAATCAACAAGAATATTTGAACAGTGATCATTTACTCCACGTTCCACAACCTATTGTACAAGCAAGCGCCAAGCCGTACCAAATCCCACCTGGTCTCATGAAACAACTCGAGTCCAAGCAAACGTCGCCCGGATACAGAAGCTCGCGTGTCTAAGTTTTAGTCTTTTTGTTGGATTTGTTTCCGAGTAAAGTTAATTTTCGTTTCGCTTTTAATTTGTTCCCAAGCACAGTTGTCATAGCGACAGTGCCACCAACGCCTCGGATGAAATTTTCATCAAATCCAGCTTCAATAACCTTCTCTTTGAATTTCTCATAGTGTTCCTTGTTCTGATACAGAGTATAACCAGAAGCATCCGGGATCGATTCGATGATTTCTTTGAATGTATTTTCGAATGTTTCCTCTTGTTCAATCAAATGCTTCATTTCATTCTTGTCGTTCATCAACTCGAACCTCGCTGCAGCTATTCCAAATTGGAGCATTGCACTGGTTGATTTACTCAAAAGTGGTTTGTCCGTAGAAGGAGGTTTCACCAGCTGATCGTATCGCACACGAGGGATCACCAAGTGGATTTCATTGTTGATTTGTTTGATGTTCTTTAATGCCAACGCTTCCTTTTCAATAGACGGCTTTCGGTTCTTAATGTTCTTGAGCATCTGGTTGAACATATCCACCGTTACTTGCTTAGGGGGCATGAACGTTCCAGAGTCGGTGCACACGATCACGAACGAATTATATTCCACCTTACCCTCGTCATTGGTGGTCCGGGCTGTGAAACAATGAGACCGTTTCATCAAATCCAGGTGCTTGTAATTCTTGTCCAGTATATGTCCTTCTGGTAAATGCAACACAGTACCAGGCCCAGTAATTTCCCACTTCACATTCTTTATCATGAACGTGTCTCCGACTTTGGTGGGTGGTTTATCATTGACAACAGCCTCACTTGCTCCTCCGTCAGGCGATGCACGTTTGCTTTCACTGAAATCGGCTGGTGGAGGTTTTTGTAATTTCTGCTTGTCCACTGGTGGTTTGAACAATCGATCTGGTGACACGTTCTTCCCACTGAATTTATCTACGACTGGTTCGGGTGTCTTGGTTTTGTTCTGGGTCTCGTCGATAATCACCACTGTTTCTGTACATGAGGGTTTGCTCTGGTACTCGACCAGAAACTGGAGAAATTCCGACATGATCTAAAGGTGCTTCTTCTAAGACCTCGAACCATAAATCGTACTCGGGGTAGTAGTGGATCCCTGGCTGTAGCTCCGAGGTTGTTTCTGGTTCACTTGGATTTCTCATTTGAATTGTGAACAGGACTATATTGTTGTCTGACACAGAAGCTCAGAATCTGGCACCACTAGGTACAGATCGATCGATCAATCTCGACTTTTCCTGGAACTCTCAGGGCGCGCTCTTCAAGAACTCTCCCAGAATATAGTACCACTCAGTTTCACAATCGAGTCTGGACTCTGTTCATTTTTCAAATTCATTCTTCAACCATATACCAACATGTCCAAGCGAAAGCAATCCACTGACGACTTGGTGTCACTCTCCAAACGAGTTCATGTACAATCAGACTCTGACATCCAACGACTCAATGCGAACCCATTACACATATGCACGTCATGCGACGCAGTCGACACAATCGAAAGTGAAGACTACCGATCGTGGCAATGTCGAACGTGTGAAGCAACCATCCCCGAACACATCACACACACCAGTTCTAACGAAGTTCTCTCACAGCGGAAGTGTGGAGAGTGCAAGCAACCAGGCAAGCCACCCAGCACGTTTCAACAAGTATTCGCTACTCGATGGCGCTGTAACCAGTGCTCTGCAATCGACACTCGAGAACGAACTGCAGATGATGTGGCTGCACTACACACGTATGAATTCGGGAGAGAGCTCACGGAAAGGGAGATCGAGTCGAGAAAGCTCGAGAGTGGAGATGACAAAGCAGAGAATCGAGACATGCGAATATCCATATCCAAATCAGCCAAGTCAGGAGAATTACAGAATCACATACAAATGAACAGCCGAGTCCACAAACTCATCCAACAAACCTCGTCACACGAAGACAAACTGAGAAAATCCATTGAAGTCGAAGTCACTCCACAACTCACTCACCTCATAAGCTACTTCAATGGGGCTGAACAGATCGCACATCGTGGTATGATGCTACCTGCGAATATAAAGCAAGACTGCATCGACACAATACATCGATATCACATGGAACAAGGTTTGCAGAGACGTAGCACATCTAACGATTTCGTCGACGCAGCATTCGTGTATGTACTTCAACACCAAGGGTATCCTATCCACTACAAGGAAATGAGCAAGATCTCGAAGAATGTATCATCGAAAACCATCAACGACAAACTGAAACGCTTGAACAAATGGAACAAAGAACCGAACACAGTTGATACTCTGATGAAACACGTACGAGTCTGGATTAACATGTGTCGTGCTAGCCGATGGCTGCAAGATGGAATTCCTGGAAACTATCGAATACACCCACAACTTGATGAACACGAAATGAAGTTTGTGTACGAACACGAAGACATGCTACGAAGTCAGATGGAGGATAAATCAAACAAGAATGGAGACAAACTGTCGAAGAAAGAACCTCATGTACTCGCAGCAGCCATACTCAGCAAAGCATGCAAACACAAGCGAGCAGGCAAATTAGTCACCGACAACCAAATGGCTCTCATTGTAGGCACTGTAGCGACAACGGTGGCAAGTACAGTGATGTTGTTAAAGGAATAATAAAATGTTGTATTTTTACTTCTAGTATACAATCATGTCCAACGTGAAACGAACAACTGCGCCTATAGGCAACGGGACTGTCACGGTCGCATGCATTATTGCTCAAAAATCAATAGACGAGGAAAAACGAGAGAAAGAGAGAATGAGAAAACAATATGGAGAGGATTACAAGTACGACATCTACCCTTCCAAGGCGAAAGGCATATCAGCGAAAGAGAAGAACTCGGAGATACCAGTGCATGACGTGAGACAAACGACTAGGCTTTAGCTGTAGTGTTTTGGATCCCTTGTCATTGTATTGATGAAAGCACCTTCTGGGTCATAGTAGTCCTTTGGGTTAAAATTACGTAAATCGGCATCTTTTATTTGTTTGCCATATGCTTGTACACAGTGATATGCTAGCGTCTTTCTAGCCATATCAATACCTGATAATTCATGATCTTCTTGTGATCCCACTCCATACATCGCATTTGCGAAGCTACTGTACATGTTCGATGCCATAATGTTTGAGTCATTCATGTTACCAGCGTACATTCGGTTGTCTGGATTGTTATCATCATACAGCGATGAGTGAGATCGCTTTTGGCCTTGTTGTTGTGGTTGTTGTTGCTGTTGTGGGACTGGGATGCTTTGATGTGTGGAAGCCATAACGTTGTGTGAAGCCCATTGCATGTAGGTCCGCATGAAGTCATCGGAGTATCCATGTGGATTGCTATTTCGATTGGTGTTCATGCTTGTGCTGGCTGGAATGTTTTCTGTTGATTCTGCGTTGGCGTTTCCTTCAGCTAATAATTTGAATGCGTTGCTGGCTGCGACTGTTAATTGAGTGACTGCTCCTTGATCGATGTTGCCACTGTTGGATGTGAATGCTTTGACTAAATCTTCTGATGGCATGAATTCAGCACGACCAGTTCGCTTGGATGCTGCTTTCATCTGTTCGAACAGGGTGTTATATTGGTGATTTCTTATTTCAATTGCATCTTTGGCTGTCTGCTCGAGTTGTTCACGTTTCTTCTGTTCTTCTTCGAGTTTCGAGGACAGAGTTTGTTCATTCTTTTCCTTTTCCATCAAAGTTTTGACTAATCGTTCTTTTGTAGCTGTATCAAGTGATGGATTCTTCATAATCGCATCGGCTGCTTCTCGTAATGGATCCAGAGGAGCTGATGGAGTTGGAGTCGAAGCTGGGACTGGGGGTTGAGATTTGGCTACAGACTCCATTGCTACATGCCAAGCTTTGAAAGCGTCTGGCGACTCCTTTTCATCGTATGGACATTGTAAACCTGACATCTTTGCGAATGCTGAACTGGCACACGTTATGACTGGATCATCGGCATGATAAGGCTTATATTCAGTGATGTTTCTTTCGCCAGCCTCATCGATTTCGAATTCGACTCCGGTCCAGCCACGACGCCCTTGAGTGCACAAAGACACCTCGTTTGGGAACGGGTCATCGACTCCTCGATGATTCAACGAGAGTCCAGTGAACTTTGGGATTTGACCGTCGTCCATTTTCAATCCATCGATCTCGAGCTCGTAGTCGATGTAAAGAGCACCCTTGCTGTTTCGGAACGCTCTCAGCACCTTCCCAACAGGAATCGTTTCCGCAGAACACCCCGGAGTGAACCCATGATGTTCGATGGTCATTTTAGTTCCTGGAAGTTTCTTGATAAGTCGCTGTACTGCTGCTTCGCTCACCTCCAGTATCTCCGCTTCCGTTTGGGGTCTTTTAGAAGCATTGTGAAGCCATGTATACTTTGGTACAGGGTACCGGACGATGCAGCCCCGGAAGAATCGTTTCTTGGTCATGATTCCACAGTATATAGTCAAGTCTGATGAGTTGTGGATGTGCCAGATATTCAAATAGACCTCGATGTTTATACGACAGTCATGTGCGACATGCAGTTCGTTGCGAGCAATCGAGTGTTCAAGTGTCGATTGACACGTGTAAAGAATTCGAGTCTGAACTTACCACTCATTGCTCATGTTCTTAAAGGCAAGTTCGACAGCATCCGATTCCCTGCGTGTACCATCAAATGCAAAAATCCTAAGTGCACCGTCATGATTTTCAGCTCTGGTGAAATGGTGATCACAGGCTCGTCTTCGAAGGAATCAGCTTCACTGGCAGCTCACAAGATCATCCGATATCTCACTCGACTGCCTATGTGGCATCACTTGGATGTCTACAACCTACGACTAGTGAATCTAGTGTGCACCGGCAATCTTGGATTCAAACTCAACATGGATCTGTTCCACGAAGACAAGGAACCGCAATGGGAACCGGAGGTGTTTGGAGGGGCTTTTTGGAAAACTGGCACACCCCCTCGAGATAAGAAACGAAAGACAGAGGATAGCGATGAAGAGGAAGAAGACGAGGTCGATGAAACCAACCCAAGTATGGCATTCAACGTGTTCGAGTCTGGACGGATCGTAGCTGTTGGGATCCAACGAGAAGAGTTCATACCGGTGGCTGAGAAGCGAGTGTCTGAATTATACAAGTACCGACTTGGACACGAGTACAGACCATTCACCGGTGTACCAAAACGAAGAAGGGTCACGACCCCAGCCAAACTGAACAAAACCAAACTCAGAAAGCAAATCAAAGAATCAAATCCACACTTTACTGCAATCGAATTGGAAGAAGCACTCAACGTGCTGTTGGACCAGCAAGCAACTGCTGACAACACGTCTGAAAATCCTTCGTCGCACGAGTGATGACGCTGTGTTCTATCTGAAGGATGTCTGCAATCAATTTCGAGGAAGGCAAATGCTTATACACAAGCTCGTCGTGTAACACGATGTCTCTGAACCCTGTCGTCATGTTTTTTATCACAGCAACCACGTGATTCTTCAGTTTGTATTTGTTGATCGATTGTTTATAGTGTTCGGTTTCCTGTATTCTCATCCAGAGTATCTGGCATAAATCAGCCCATTCAGCGTACTTGTGTTGAGTTTGGTCGCGCGACGCAGCGAATATGGTCTGAATCGTTTTGATCGATTCAGTCTTGATGTTGTGGATGATGACTTCGATGGATTCAGTGGAATTGGAGTGTAAATGATAAACAGGCTGCAGCTTGCGTTTCCTTGTGTTGACTGGTTTGACTGGTGGTGTCGGTTGGTCTGTGATTCCCATGGGGTTGCCCTTCTCGAGGTTTCCTTTACTCAATCGGTCGCTGTCTTCATAATCTCGCAGCTCCAGTGGAAACACTCGAGCTGTGAGGACACATACACGACTATCTGGGAGAAGCTCACAGTGCTTGCAATGTTCGTCGGTGCAATAATGCAGGTTGCCGCTTCTCTTGCAGACATATAAATCACTACCGGATCGACAGTAGAAACTACAACCAGGCTGGCACGTATGGAGTCCCTTGGGGCGACTGTAGGGACTTTCCCATGGAATGATGTGGTGTGATGTTTTGATGAACTCGATGAGTGTGCTATTGATGAGATCGACGGGAATGGTCATGTTGTTTGGCTGCTTGGAGGTGTGCTATGAAATCGGTTGCGAATACCGCTGGATCAACTGGAATAGGGGACAAGAATGCGACGCTTCGTTTTACTTTCTTCCGTTTACTCGTCTTCGACTTGTCCTTCTTTCGCTTTTTTGGTTTTTTCGAATGCATCGCGAATCGCGCTTAAGATCCAGCTGAGCTCAACAATACGAGCCAGCTGATGCAACGTCATGTTTGTACCGCCATGCAACTTGTCGGCTAACTCACTACTGTCCTTTTTGAGTCGGAGTAATTCCGTCTGAGTCAAGTCTCTGTCAGTGTTCTCTAGTCCTTGTCGGATAAATGGGACGAGTTTCGGTTCGTACACCTCATACTGTAACCGATGCAGACTGTGTTGGACATACTGCATAGGTACGTGCTTCACTTCTTTGTCCACTTCAACTGGGAATTCGAACGACGTGATCAAGTGGACGTTTCTGGAGTTTTCGATGTGAGTTATGATGGTCTCGCATAACTTTTTCAATTTGGATGTGTAGTTTGGGTATACTTCGAAGTTTTCTCTTAATGTTTTGCCATACTCAGTCAATCCGGTCGTTTCGACGTACTGCTTCTCTAGAGCCACGAACTGTTTCCCCCTTGGACATACATCTGGTCTGACTTCTTGCCATTTGTCTTTATGGAGAAGGGTTATGGCTCGTTGGATGACTGTGGAATCCACGTCTTCACTCGGTTGGACATTGCGAGTTATTTCTTGAAAAATCGCTTCGATCTTCTTGATTCGAGTATACACGTATCTGGCCGAGTCGTAGTTGGTTGTGCTGTGTAATATTTTGGCACGATGAGCTTCGAATTGATCTTTTACGACGTTGTATTCATCCTGACTAGAAACGAGCCCTTTAGATGTGTCTTTGATGTCGGCTGCAATGAACTCTTCAAATTTGCTCATAAAGGCTTGAAACACATCCACTCCAGTCATGGCCACTTTAGAAGCTTCTTCGGGCAATAATATCGACACAGCATGTTCATCAATCACATCACGGATCGATTGAGTTCCTGTCATCAGCGCATGCCAGCTTTTACTTAGTCCCCTCAACAGAGAGTAAACCGTGGTACAGCATGTTTTAATGATCTCCATCCAGGTACGTTCGAGGTGTGACTTGAAATATGCAGTCAGTGTTTCCTGGTATACATCATATTGGATCGATTCTGTGTTGGCCATGATCGATGCCAACTCACGTAACACATCTTCTGTGACCACCAATGCAGCGTCAACGCTGGTGCATGTTCCGAGCTTATCCGCTACGTTAGTAAGCATGTGTTCGATAGTGTCCTTGGTGACATCCAGATACGAAGTCGGTTCGAGTACATAAAACATCTCGTTGTTAGATGATTCTTCGGCGGTTGTCACGAACAAACTGTGGATTGCATCAATAGGGTCTGCCACCACGGCTTTCACTTCAGAGCTCAACGCCTTTGATCTGCTGATGTACGAGATGACGTCATCGTTCCGATTGAGGTGCTGGATTAACGCAGAGTCGAGATCTAGCAATAGCTGTCGCTCTCGCTGCATACGAGACAAAGACTGCAGCTGGGTGGTTTCTTGAGCCACTGAATCTTGAACTTCTCCAGACAGTATACGATTGAACAACCGGTTCACGTCATGCATCACTGTGAATTGTGGACCCGACACACCGAATACATACTGTTTCCATGGAGTCAGCTCGAACCAATTGCTGGGTGTGACACAGTCGAAGAATCGTTCGATCGATCCAGGAAACTTCGTTTCTTCGGTTTTGAGCCAGTCCTTTGCACCATCGGTACGAAAGAGAAGAGCTCGATAGTTTTCCATGAAAGATCTCAGTTCTGAAGCACATCGCTCGAACGAGTTAGACTCGTCTGTAGCACTTCGACCGAGTTCGTCGAATCGAGCAATGATGGCGTTCAAAGGAACAAACCGATTCATCTTGACCCTTTCTATGTTTCGAACAATGAGCTTTGCCAAGTCGGTTTTGCTATCATTTCTCTCTTTTTCTAGCTTCGTCAATATGGAATCGTAGTTGGATACTAATTTTGTATGGCACTCTCTCCATATATCGTCCAACACAGTATGTCGTAATTCCATTTTCTCAAGATTGTTCCAGCAATGTTCCGTCACCAGACTAAAAGCATGATCAACCGATACAAGTGGCGACACGAGTCATAGACCAATAGGCGCATGTACTAGGTGGTCACAATTCAAAAATGGACAAGCAAACATCAGCCAACCAACGAGTAGCATATCTCATGAACCGCCTCATCGCGGCCAACGATCTCAAAACAGACACTCATGTGAACGTGATGATGGGGTTGTTGGTAAACAACATCGAACAAGGAGACCCCATTGAGAAACTAACCAATCTGTGCCCAATGATCGAGAAGTGGTTCATCGATGAAATGCTACGATTTATACTCATACTTTTGAGCTATTATCCAGATATGAGAGAATCGATCATGACCAATTTAGCATTACGCGTCTTCAACGTCCGTGTGTCTTCAGCCATGCTTTCAGTGCCACACGAACGGGACATGGAAGAATTTATAAACGACTCGATACGAACGCTCATTGGGATAAGAAAGGTATACGGGACGTGCAAAAAAGGCCAGTTCTCTATCAGTGATCTGTACGTCTGGACATTTCGATGGAATTTTTGGATGACGGACTTGGATTTAACAACACTTCGACATTCGTTCGAAGACATATACGCAGTCGCGTATCGATTGGATAGCTCTGATAAAAAAGCACTTCAGGCGCAATGGCCATGCCACACCCCTACTCCAGTCAGTCCAGAGAAGATGCTCGCGTTGACGACCCTTGACACGACTTTAAAGGACGAATTCGAAGAAGACCTCGAAGTTCAAGCACTCTACTGCCACGAAACCATGCCAGCCATTTGAACAAACACGCCACGTTATTTTGTATCGGTGCTTTTGCACAGTAAACCACACCATGTGTATATGCTGCGTCCTGGGCGTCGCGCATCCTATGTTTTTGGTGGTCACCACCGACTCGAGATACAATCCGCTGGACGAGCTCCATCCTCAGCCGAGCGTGGCCTATGTGGGTCGCACTAGATGCCCTGAGGAGTTCCTCAAGTCGTTGAACAAAGTCAAAGGATACCCTACACCCCCAAAGGCATCCAAAGCAGGAGCACCGTACCATCGCTACGAGATAATTGTCGGACCCATGTACGGGAAGGGAGCTTCGAAGAAAGCCAAACAGATCGTGCAGAACAAGGCACGCAAGACAACAACCAGACTCATCGAAGCCAGACGCTTTGCTATTGAACACAAACTACAATGCTTTGTGCGAGACAAGGCGGTGTTTGA
>ERZ778028.1702-NODE-1702-length-20577-cov-6.540980_pt1 | contig 20577 bp, 18 predicted proteins | sample MGYA00375758_ERZ778028 | MGnify/ENA primary metagenome ERZ778028 (study PRJEB29350, sample SAMN05389828) | bioreactor metagenome | isolation source: Thiocyanate bioreactor | place: South Africa: University of Cape Town | collected 2014-03-17 ... | reverse complement strand
GGCCCGCATGAACGGCACCGTCATCGTGACCTGGCTGCGGTCGGGCAGCACGAACCGCGCGCCCCGGCCGCGGTAGTTCTTGATCATCGAGAAGATGTAGTCCCAGCGGCCGGCGTTCAGGCCCGCGATGTGATCGCGCAGCTCGAACAGGATCTCCTCCATCTCGAAGGCCGCCGGCAGCGTCTCGATGAGCACCGTGGCACGGATGGTGCCGTGCGGGATGCCGAGGTAGTTCTCACTGAAGGTGAAGACGTCGTCCCAGAGCTTCGCCTCCTCCGCCGACTCGATCTTCGGCAGGTAGAAGTAGGGGCCCACGCCGTTGTCGATCAGACGCTGCGCGTTGTGGAAGAAGTACAGGCCGTAGTCGACGAGCGAACCGGATGCCGCGAGGTCGCGACCGGCGCGGTCGGTGTAGCGGATGTGCTTCTCGACCAGGTGCCAGCCGCGGGGACGCATCACGATCGTGGGGGTCTGCTCGGCGGTGACGCGGTACTCCTTGCCCTCGGGGCTCGTGTACGACAGCTGTCCGCGGATCGCGTCGAACAGCGAGAGCTGACCTTCGATGACGTTGCGCCAGGTGGGGCTGGTGGCATCCTCCTGGTCGGCCAGCCACACCTTCGCGCCCGAGTTGAGCGCGTTGATCGTCATCTTCGGGTCGGTGGGGCCGGTGATCTCGACGCGGCGATCCTCCAGTCCCGGACCTGCCCCGGCGACCTGCCACTCGGCATCCTCGCGGATGTGGGCCGTGTCGGAGCGGAACTGCGGGTCGTGCCCGTTGCCGATCTCGAAACGGCGCCGCATCCGGTCGGCGAGGCGGTCGTGACGCCGGCCGGCGAAGCGGACGTGCAGCTCGGCGAGGAACGCGATGGCCGCGGGGGTGAGGATCTCCTCGTAGCGGTCGCGGATCGGTCCCGTGATGGTGATGGTCGATGCGGGCGCGGTGCCCGTGGCGGTGGGAGTCATGGCCCTGCTCTTTCTGTGTCGGTGGGTCGCGGGGTGGTGCTCAGTGGAACTGTTCGGCCTCAGTGGATCCCACCAGAGCCAGGGTCGCGCTGTCGGGGTTGAGCGCCGTGGAAACGAAGTCGAAGTAGCCGGTGCCCGCCTCGCGCTGGTGCTTGGTGGCGGTGTAGCCGCGCGATTCCGCAGCGAACTCGGCTTCCTGCAGCTCGACGTACGCGCTCATGGCGCGCTCGGCGTAGCCGGAGGCGAGATCGAACATCGAGTAGTTGAGGGCGTGGAAGCCGGCCAGCGTGATGAACTGGAACTTGTAGCCCAGGTCGGCCAGCTCCTGCTGGAAGGTGGCGATCTGCTCGTCGCTGAGGTGACGCTTCCAGTTGAAGCTCGGCGAGCAGTTGTAGGCGAGCATCTTGCCGGGGAACTGCTCGTGGATCGCGCTCGCGAACGCGCGGGCCAGCTCGATGTCGGGCTCTCCGGTCTCCACCCACAGCAGGTCGGCGTACGGCGCGAACGCGAGCCCGCGGCTGATGACCGCCTCCAGGCCCGGGCGCACCCGGTAGAAGCCCTCGCTCGTGCGTTCTCCCGTGGTGAACTCCTGGTCGCGCGGGTCGACGTCGCTGGTGAGCAGGTCGGCCGCCAGCGCGTCGGTGCGGGCGATGATGACGGTCGGCACGCCGGCGACGTCGGCGGCGAGCCGAGCCGCGTTCAGGGTGCGGATGTGCTGCTGCGTGGGCACCAGCACCTTGCCGCCGAGGTGGCCGCACTTCTTCTCGCTGGCCAGCTGGTCCTCCCAGTGGATGCCGGCGGCACCCGACTGGATGAGCGACTGCGCGAGCTCGTACGCGTTGAGGGGGCCGCCGAAGCCCGCCTCGGCATCCGCGACGATGGGGGCCAGCCAGTCCTGCGTGAGGGTGCCTTCCGCGTGCTCGATCTGGTCCTGGCGGATCAGGGCGTTGTTGATGCGGCGGACGACGGCAGGCACGGAGTTGGCCGGGTAGAGGCTCTGGTCGGGGTAGGTCTGTCCGGCGAGGTTGCCGTCGGCGGCGACCTGCCACCCCGAGAGGTAGATGGCCTTCAGGCCCGCACGTACCTGCTGCACGGCCTGGCCGCCGGTGTAGGCGCCGAGCGCGCGGATGTAGTCCTCGGTGTGCAGCAGGTTCCAGAGGTTCTCGGCGCCGCGGCGGGCGAGGGTGTTCTCCTCGCGCACCGACCCGCGCAGGCGGATGACGTCCTCCGCGGTGTAGGTGCGCTGAACGCCGTCCCAGCGCGGGTCGGTGTCCCAGATCTCCTGCAGCTCAGCGGCGGTCTGCGTCTGGTCGCCGGCGCGCAGTGGCGGCTGACCGGGGGTGGCCTGGATCGTCATGGTGCTCTCCTTCATCGGATGCCGGGGCGATGCCGGCGGTGGCTCGTGTCTCCACTTTGGGTGAAGTTCGAGGCCAGGAGTAACCAAATCAGGAGTGAAGATTGATCGAACTTCACGTTCTGTGACACAATCCCGGACATGACGAACATCGATGTTCCGTTGACGGCGACGACCACAGAGCGCGAGGACGAGGCCGATGCGCTCACGATCGGCCGGCGCATCCGTCAGCTGCGCACGGCGCGCGGGATGACCCTCGACGAGCTCGCGGCAGCTGTCGAGCGGGCACCGAGTCAGCTGTCGATGATCGAGACGGGAAAGCGCGAGCCCAAACTCACGCTTCTGCGCGCCATCGCCAAGGCGCTCGGTGCGACGGTCGACCAACTCCTGGAGGCGGAGCCCCTCGATGAGCGCGCCACGCTCGAGATCGCCCTCGAGCGCGCCATGAAGGGACCGACGTTCCGCGCGCTCGGGATCGAGCCGTTCCGCATCGGCAAGACGATCCCCGACGACGCCCTGCGCGCGCTGCTCGCGCTGCAGGGCGAGATCGAAAGGCTCGGTGACGAGCGCTCCGCCACCCCCGAGGAGGCGCGTCGCGCGAACGTCGAGCTGCGTCACCTCATGCGGCGCCAGGACAACTATTTCGCCGAGCTCGAGGAGCACGCGCGCGCCATCCTGCGCGCCGTCGACCACCCGGGTGGCCCGCTCACGCAGCGCACCGCATCGGACATCGCCGCCCATCTGGGCTTCTCCCTGCACTACGTCGCCGACCTGCCGGCCTCGACGCGGTCGGTCGCCGACATCAAGCACGGGCGGCTGTATCTGTCGAGCACGGTGCCCGCGAAGGGCGACTCGCGCACCGCCGTGCTCCAGGCGCTCGCCAGTCGCATCCTCGGGCACGCCGAGCCGCGCTCGTACGCCGAGTTCCTGCGTCAGCGGGTGGAGACGAACTACCTGACCGGGGCTCTCCTGATCCCCGAAGACCACGCGGTGCCGGTCTTGCTGGACGCCAAGTCGCGGCGCGCGCTGTCGATCGAAGATCTCCGCGACGCCTACTCGGTGTCGTACGAGACCGCGGCGCATCGCTTCACCAATCTGGCGACGCGGCATCTCGGCATCCCGGTGCACTTCTTGAAGGTGCACGAGTCGGGCACCATCACGAAGGCCTACGAGAACGACGACGTCAACTTCCCGGCCGACCGGCTGGGCTCGATCGAGGGGCAGTTGTGCTGCCGGCGCTGGACGAGCCGCGCCGTCTTCGACATCCCCGACAAGTTCAACCCGTACTACCAGTACACCGACACGGGCAACGGGACGTTCTGGTGCACGGCCCGGGTGGAGACCTCCAGCGAGGGGGCCCATTCGGTGTCGGTGGGCGTGCGCTTCGACGACACGAAGTGGTTCGTGGGGCGCGAGACGACCAACCGCGGCGTCTCCCGCCACGCGGTCGAGGTGTGCTGCCGTCGTGCTCCCGCCGAACTGGAGTCGCAGTGGCGCGATCAGGCGTGGCCGAATGTGCGCACGCCCCGGACGCTGCTGGCGACCCTGCCGACCGGTGCGTTCCCCGGCGTCGACACGACCGATCTGTACGAGTTCCTCGAGGCGCACGCGCCGCGCGGCTGAGGTGCTCGCTGCGCTGCGCTGTGGTGGGGTGTGGGCCGCTCAGACCACGGCGTTCCAGCGCAGACGCGGGGTGGCGGAATCCACCTCGTCGAGGACGGCCGCGGGCGAGGCGACCGGGAACGTCGTGATCAGTCGCTGGATGCCGCCGTTGATCAGCGCGTAGGCGAGGGCGGAAGGGCCGGATGCCGCGGCGCGCCCCACCGCGATGACGGCTTCCGTGTCCTGCACCGGGCGGCTCGACGGCGCAGGTGCTGCGCTGGGGCGTGTGGCCGCAGGCGCAGCCGGTGTTCCTGTCGTTCTGGCTCTACCGGTTCGAGATCAACGTGCGCTCGTCTGCCGTTCTCGGTCTCATCGGGGTCGGCGGCATCGGCGATATGCTGACGTCCTACACCCAGTACCGGGAGTGGTCCACCGTGGGGATGCTGCTCATCGTGGTGATCGTCGTCACGATGGCGATCGACGCGGCGAGTGGAGCGCTCCGCCGGCGAATCATGGAGGGTCCGCGTGCCCGTTGACGCGCCGACGACGGTGCGCATCGCCGCGATGCGCAACGGCCTGCAGCCCACCGAACGGCGGGTCGCCGACATCATCGTGGCCGAGCCCGACGCGGTCGTGGAGCTCACCGCGCAGCAGCTGGCAGACCGCGCCGGCGTCGCTCGCTCATCGGTCGTGCGGGCGTGCCAGTCGCTGGGCTGCCGGGGCTACCCGCAGCTGCGTGTCGCCTTGGCGGCCGAACTCGGCGCCCAGCCGCCCCGCGACACCGATCACGGCGACGGCCCGCTCGGCGAGCTGCGCGCCGCCCTCGCGCGCACCGCGCAGTCGTTGACCACGGCGGTGAGCCTGATGAGCGCCGACGACGTCTCGTCCGCGGTCGCCGATGTCGCCGGTGCCTCACGCCTGCTGGTCGTCGCCAATGGCCTGTCGGCTCCCGTCGCGAGCGATCTGGCGATGCGCCTGACCGCGGTCGGTCGTCCCGCCGAGGTGATCGCGGATGCCATCGCGCAGCAGATCGCGGCGCGTCAGCTGTCGGCCGCCGACGTGTGCATCGTCGTGAGCGGCTCGGGAGCGAATGCCGCGAGCGTGCGGGCGGCCGAGGCGGCCCGCAGCGCCGGTGCGCGTGTGCTGGCCCTGACCTCCTTCGCGTCCAGCCCGCTGGCCGACCTCGCCGACCGTTCGCTCGTGATCACCCCGACCGGAGTGAGCTTCCGCGAGGAGCTGGCCCACACATCGCGGGTGGCGCACGCCGCCTTTGTGGAGGCGTTCGTGGATGCCGTCGCGAGCGCACTGGGGGAGCGCGCCCGCGTCGTGCGGGCGCACGTGCTCGGCATCCTCTCGGACAACCTCGACGACGGCACCGCCTGACCCGCGCTCGTCGCTCCGTCCGCGAGAAACCGCTCTCGCACCGAGAAACGCCGCGCGCAGCGGTGTCTCGGTGCGTCGGTGGTGTCTCGCGGGCGGGAGGTGTCGCTGGTGGGGGTTGCGCAGAAACCGCACACATGTAAGGTTTCTTGCGCGGCTCCGACACCGCGGAGCGCTTTCGACGAGGAGAGCACCCCATGAAGCACACCCTCGCGGCATCCGCCGCCATCGCTGCACTCGTGATCGGGGGCATCGCCGCCGCGGCGCCCGCCACGGCGGCACCACCGCCAGGCCCGGGGCATCCGGGTCATCCGGGTCATTCCGGCGGCCGAGACGCCCGCGAACTTCTGCGCTACGCGACCGACACGTGGACGTCGATGGCGGCGATGGCCCACCCCGACACCGGGCTGGTCGACGACAACATCGAGGGCGATCTCGATGCGGCATCCGCGTCGGGCTACACGTCGCCGACCAACATCGGTGGGTACCTCTGGTCGACGGTGACGGCCCGCGACCTCGGCATCATCACCCCCGACGATGCCCGACAGCGGCTGACGACGACCATCACCACGCTCGAGCACATGGAGCGAAACCCCGGCAGCGGAATGTTCTACAACTGGTACGCGCCGGCCACGGGAGCGAAGCTCACGATCTTCCCGACATCGGGCGACACGATCCACCCGTTCCTGTCGACGGTCGACAACGGCTGGCTCGCGACCGCCCTCCGCGTCGTGCGCGAGGCGGAGCCGTCCCTGCACGATCGTGCCGACGCGCTGTACCGGTCGATGGACTTCTCCGCGTTCTTCGATCCGGCCGGTGCCTCGGGGCTTCCCGCCGGCACGAACCGGGGCGGGTTCTGGGAGGCGCCTCCCGGCGACGGATGCGCGGTAGCCGCGCCCATGTACAACGGCAGCGGCGAGACGGCCTATTACACCTGCCACCACTACGACACGACCGTCGGTGAGAGCCGCATCGCGACCTACCTCGCGATCTCGGACGGCGCCATTCCCGCGACGGGTCTCTACGGCACCCACCGCACGATGCCGCCTGGCTGCGATTGGGCCTGGCAGGAGCAGCTGCCCACCGGGACGACCCGCACCTACGACGGGGTCGACGTCTACGAGGGCACGTACTCCTACGACGGCATGTCGTTCGTGCCCAGTTGGGGCGGCAGCATGTTCGAGTCGCTCATGCCCGACCTGTTCATCCCGGAGGCGCAGTGGGGTCCGCGCTCCTGGGGACTCAACCACCCCATCACGGTCGAGGTGCAGAAGGAGCACGGCCTGAAAGACGCGAAGTACGGGTATTGGGGCTTCTCCCCGGCGAGCGATCCGTTCGGGGGCTACTCCGAGTACGGCGTGGATCTGGCCGGCATGCGCAGTGACGGCTACACCTCCGACCGCGAGAAGACCGACGTTGACATCGACCGGCCCGGTTGCCACACCGGCACCAACCCTGATCCGACGTTCGGCGACGGCGTCGTCACCCCGCACGCGTCCTTCCTCGCCCTGCCGTACGACCACAAGGGTGTCATGGACAACCTCCGCAAGATCGAGCGGAAACTCGGCGCCTACGGTCCCGGCGGCTTCTACGATGCGGTCGCCGTGAAGAGCGACACCATCGCGAAGCGCTACCTCTCGCTCGACCAGTCGATGATCATGGCAGCGATCGGCAATGCGCTGACCGGTGACTCCCTCAAGGGGTACGTCGTCGACGACGCCATGGAGCGCACCCTGAAGCCGGCGATCGCCCAGCAGGTGTTCGGCTCGTCGTGGGGGCGTCCGCATCACTGAGCCGTAGCGTGGATGCCGGGGAGGAACCTCGTGGCATCAGACAGCGGTGACCGGGTGGCTCCCTCGCGGACGCGGGGGAGCTACCCGAAGGGGCAGGCGCGGCGGCAGCAGATCGTCGACGAGGCGGTGCTCGTGTTCGGCCGCTCGGGGTCGGCGAGTGGTTCGCTGCGCGAGGTGGCCAAGCGCGTCGGGCTGACGCCGGCGGGGCTTCTGCATCACTTCGCCTCGAAGGAGGAGCTGTTCGCCGAGGTGCTCCGCCAGCGCGACGAGCGGGTGCGCGCCGCGGCGGGGGAGCCCGCCGAACACGGCCTCATCGAGCAGGCGGCGAAGGTCGTCGCCTACAACCAGACGACCCGTGGTCTCACCTCCCTCTACTCGACGGTCGTGGCGGAGGCGGCCGATCCCGACCATCCGCTGCACGACGATTTCGCCACCCGATATCGGGAGCGCGCCCAGGCCACGGCAGCGCTCCTGCGCGCGGGTCAGTGCGCCGGCGAGATCGCGCCCGACATCGATCCTGAGGCCGGCGCACGCCTCATCAGCGCCGTGATGGACGGCATCCAGCAGCAGTGGCTGCTCGATGCCACCGTGGACATGACCGCCCTGTTCGACGAGTTCATTCGCGGCTACCTGCGCGCGGCATCCCCCCGCTGCCCCCGCCTGTCCGCCGACCGACCCCGCCGAGCGTACGCCCCGCGAGACACCATCCCTGCACCGAGACCGCGGCTGTGCACCGGTGTCTCGGTGCGCAGACGGTGTCTCGCGAAAAGGCGGACTCGCGGGCGGGCGGTCGGGAGGCGGGCGAGGGTGCTTGACGCAGGTTATGCGCATAAGTAAAGTGAGAGCCGACACCGCAGCGGGTGTCCCGTTCGAGGAGGAACCATGAAACACGTACGACTGGGAGCCATCGCTCTGGTCGCCGTCGGCGCTCTCGCGCTGACGGGATGCGGCCGCGCAGATGACACCGCCAGCGCACCCGACGCCGCGACGACGATCGGCAGCGAGCCGGCCACGGGCACGATCACGATGTGGGCGATGGGCGCGGAGGGCGAGGCCCTGCCCGACTTCGTCAAGACGTTCGAGGACGCCAACCCCGGCGTCACCGTCGAAGTCACGGCGATTCCGTGGGATGCCGCCTACAGCAAGATCCAGACGGCGATCGCCGGTGGCACGACGCCCGACATCGCGATGATGGGCTCGACCTGGATGGCGGACTTCGCCGACGCGTTCCAGACCGTGCCGACCGACCTCGACACGTCGGGATCCTTCCCGGGCGCCGTCGCGTCGACGAAGGTGGGCGATCGGATGACCGGTGCCCCCTGGTACGTGGACACCCGCGTGCTTTACTACCGCACGGACCTCGCCGCGAAGGCCGGCTGGACGAAGGCCCCCACCACGTGGGACGAACTCAGCCAGATGGCCGCCGACATGCAGTCCAAGGCCGGCGCCGAGTACGGCATCCGCCTGCCCGGCGGCAACGACTCGTTCCAGGGCACGCTGTGGATGCCGTGGTCCAACGGTGCTTCGCTCGTCGACGGCGACAAGTGGACGGTCGACACCCCGCAGATGGTCGAGGCCTACGAGTACTACCAGAGCTTCTTCCAGAAGGGCATCGCCAACCCGGCGGCCGACCGCTCCTCGGGTGCTCAGGAGGCCGACTTCGTCGCCGGCAAGACCCCGATGCTGATCGACGGACCGTTCATGATCGGCTCGCTCGAGAAGGTGGGCGGTGCGGACTTCGCGAGTAAGTTCACCACCGCGGTGCTGCCCACGAAGGAGTCGTCGACGTCGTTCAGCGGCGGCGCGAACCTCACGGTGTTCAAGAACTCGAAGAACGCGCACTCCGCGTGGAAGCTCGCCCAGTGGCTCACCGACCCGACCACGCAGGCGCAGTGGTACGAGAAGACCGGTGACCTGCCCGCCGTCCAGGCGGCGTGGAAGGAGCAGGCCCTCGCCTCGCAGCCCACGCTCGCAGCCTTCGGCACGCAGCTGGAGACCGCGAAGTCGGTTCCCGCCACCACCACGTGGGTGCAGGTCGCCGCCGCGGGCGACGCGGTGCTCGAGAAGGTGCGTTTGGGCACCCAGAGCCCTGCAGACGCCATGAAGGAGCTGCAGAGCAAGGCCGACGCCCTCGGAATGGGCTGATCGAGATGACGCAGGCATCACTGGCCGCGACCGGAGCGGCCGCCGCCGTCACCGGTCGCGGCCGTGGTCGCCGGCCGGGGTCGTCCCGTCGCCGGCGCCAGGGATGGATCGCGTGGGGGTTCGCGCTCCCGTTCGTCATCGTGTTCGCGGTGTTCATGATCGTGCCGATCGTGGGCTCGTTCGCGATGTCGTTCACCGACTTCCGCGCGCAGGACATCCGCTCCCCGTTCTCGGTGGACGTCGTGGGCCTCGACCAGTACGTCAAGGTGCTGGGCGACCCCACGTTCCTGAAGTCCATCGGCGTCACCGCGACCTTCGTCGTCGTCGGCATCCCGGTGACGATGGCGGTCGCTCTGGCGCTCGCTCTCGCGCTGAACTCCGGCGGCGGGCGCATCGTGTCCTTCCTGCGGGTCGGCTTCTACGCCCCCGTGGTGACCAGCATCGTGGCCGTCGCGGTCGTCTGGCGCTACATTCTGCAGCCCGACGGGCTTCTCAACAGCGCGCTCGCCCTCATCGGCATCCAGGGGCCCGACTGGCTCAACGACACCACCTGGGCGCTTCCCTCGCTGATCGCGATGGCCGTCTGGCGCAACGTGGGAACGCTCATGGTCATCTTCCTCGCCGGGCTTCAGGCGATCCCGACCGACGTGAAGGAGGCCGCCATGATGGACGGCGCCTCCACGTGGCGGCGGCTCACCTCGGTCACCCTGCCGATGCTGCGCCCGACGCTCCTGCTCGGGGCGGTGCTCATCTCGGTGGGCTTCCTGCAGTTCTTCGAGGAGGCCTTCGTCATGACACAGGGCGGACCGCTCGATTCGACCCTGTCAGTCGCCTATTACACGTTCAAGCAGTTCGGCTTCGGGCAGTACGGCGTCGCCTCGGCCGCCAGCTACATCCTGTTCCTCGCCATCGCGCTGCTGAGCCTGCTGCAGTTCCGACTGCTGCGGACGAAGGACTGAGAGGACCTCGTCATGACCGCTCCTGCCATCGCCCGCCCGCCGCGGCGTGCCCGTCGCGTCTTCACCGGCCGCGCCGTCACCTACACCGTGCTCGCCGTCGGGCTCATCGTCTGGATGCTGCCGTTCGCCTGGATGCTGCTGGGCTCCGTCAAGACCCAGTCGGAGATCCTGCAGCGCCCGCCCACCTGGTGGCCGCGCGAGTTCACGTGGGACAACTTCGCCCAGTGGTTCGGTCCGCTGGACATCGGCCGCTTCTTCACCAACAGCATCGTCGTGGCCCTGTTGACCGTGCTCGGCAACCTCGTGTTCTGCTCGATGGTCGGCTACGCGCTGGCGAAGATGGACTTTCCCGGTAAGAAGATCCTCTTCGCCGTCGTGCTGGTGACCCTCATGGTGCCGGGCGTCGTCACCTTCGTGCCGCTGTTCGTGATGGTCTCCTCTCTGGGGCTGACCAGCAGCTACGCGGCGCTGATCCTGCCGTTCATCACGACGCCGCTCGGGGTGTTCCTCATGCGCCAGTTCATGCTCGGCATCCCCGACGAACTCATCGAAGCCGCGCGCATCGACGGGGCCGGAGAGCTGCGCATCTTCGCCCGCGTGGTCATGCCGCTGTGCGGGCCGCCGCTGGCGACCCTCGGCATCCTCACCTTCCTCGCGTCGTGGAACAACTTCCTGTGGCCGCTCGTCGCGGCACAGACCGAGAACATGTACACGCTCCCGGTGGCGCTCTCGCTGTACTCGACCGGACAGAACGCGACCGACTACGGCCTGCTGCTGGCGGGGTCCGTGCTCGTGATCGCGCCGATCCTGCTGCTGTTCGTCTTCCTGCAGCGCTACTTCATCCAGGGCGTCGCCACGACCGGGCTCAAGTGAGCCCCCGCGACCCGCCTCGAGAAAGAGAATCATGACCCCCACGTATCTCACCGCGCCCGACGGCACCCGCTTCCGCGACCTCAACGGCAACGGGGTGATGGATCCGTACGAGGATCCGCGCCTGAGCGCCGACGAGCGCGCCGCCGACCTCGTGGCCCGGATGAGCCTGGAGGAGAAGTGCGGGCTGATGTTCCAGACCGTCATCGAGGTGGGGGAGGAGGGCGAGCTGCTGGAGGCGCCCGGGCGCATCTCGAAGTCGCCGACGACCACGGTCGTCCGGGGCAAACATCTGTCGCACTTCAACGTGCACGCCATCCGCTCCGCCCGGCAGGCCGCCGTCTGGAACAACAACCTGCAGGCCCTGGCCGCGCAGACCCCGCACGGGGTGCCCGTCACCGTCAGCACCGATCCGCGGCACGCGTTCGTCGAGAACACCGGCGTGGGCTTCGCCGCCGGCCCGTTCTCGCAGTGGCCGGAGGGTCTCGGACTGGCGGCGATCGACGACGTCGAGACGGTGCGCCGGTTCGCCGACGTCGCGCGGCAGGAGTATCGCGCCGTCGGCATCCGCGCCGCCCTGCACCCCCAGATCGACCTCGCGACCGAGCCCCGCTGGGGGCGGCAGGCCCAGACCCTCGGGCAGGATGCCGCGCGGGTCGCCGAGTTCACCGCCGCCTATCTGCAGGGCTTCCAGGGTGACGCGCTCGGACCCGACAGTGTCGCGTGCACGACCAAGCACTTCCCGGGCGGCGGTCCGCAGAAGGACGGCGAGGACGCGCACTTCCCCTACGGGCGCGAGCAGGTCTACCCGGGCGGCATGTTCGAGTACCACCTGGAGCCGTTCCGCGAGGCGATCCGCCGCGGCACCGCCGCGATGATGCCGTACTACGGCATGCCGATCGGGCTGGAGCGCAACGGGGTGCCCATCGAAGAGGTCGGCTTCGGCTACAACCGGCAGATCGTCACGGACCTCCTCCGCGGCGAGCTCGGCTTCGACGGGGTCGTCGTCACCGACTGGGAGCTGGTCAACGACAACCACGTCGGCGACCAGGTGCTGCCGGCGCGCGCTTGGGGCGTCGAGGAGCTGTCGCCGAGCGAGCGGATGCTCAAGATCCTGGATGCCGGGGCCGACCAGTTCGGCGGCGAGGAGTGCGTCGACCTGCTGATCGATCTCGTGCGCGCCGGTCGCGTCACCGAGGAGCGCATCGACGTGTCGGCACACCGCATCCTGCGGGTGAAGTTCCAGCTGGGCCTGTTCGACGACCCGTTCGTCGACCCCGACGCGGCCGAGCGCATCGTCGGCAACGCGCAGTTCCGGGCGGAGGGGGAGCGGGCGCAGGCGCGTTCGTTGACGGTGGTGCAGAACCGTCCGACGCGGGACGCGGATCACCCGGTGCTGCCGCTGAGCGGAGCCGGGCGCCGGGTGTACGTCGAGGGGTTCCGCCCCGAAGACGTCGCCGAGCTGGGCGAGATCGTCGCCGACCCCGCCGCCGCGGATCTCGCGCTGGTGCGTCTCGGCGCCCCGTTCGAGCCGCGCGACGATCTCTTCCTCGAGGCCTGGTTCCACCAGGGCTCGCTCGAGTTCCCGCCCGGGCGCGTCTACCGCATGCGACGGATCGCGCAGCAGTGCCCGCTGGTGCTCGTCGTCAACCTCGACCGGCCCGGCATCCTCACACCGTTTGCGGAGTTCGCGTCGGCGATCGTCGTCGACTTCGGCAGCTCCGCGCGCGCCGTGCTCGATGTGCTCACCGGTCGTGTCGCTCCCGAGGGGCGCCTGCCGGTGGAACTGCCGCGGTCGATGGATGCCGTGCGCGCCGCTCGCGAAGATGTACCGTCGGATACGGGTGATCCGCTGTTCGCGGTGCACTTCGGTCTCGAGCTGGCGGTACCGGCGGGACAACGCGCCGACCGGTGACGCGCACGCGAGCCGTCGCAGGCCGACGATGACGAAGGGACAGCCGATGAGTGATGCCGCCTCGCGCCGTCCGACGGTCTACGACGTCGCACAGGAGGCGGGGGTCTCGATCGCCTCCGTGTCGTTCGCCTTCCGACGCCCCGAGCGGATCAGCGAAGCCACGCGCGAGCGGGTGCTGGCCGCCGCGCGGCGGTTGGGGTACGCCCCGAGCGCGGCCGCGCGCGGGCTCGCGAACGGGCGTACCGGCACCCTCGGCCTGCACGCGTTCGACCTCATGCTCGAGCGGGCCGACCCGCGCGACGTCACACCCCCGCGATCCGATGCGCGCTCGCCGCTGGATGCCGCGTCGATCATCCCGTGGTCGCAGTCCGACGACGAGACCCTCGCCGACCCGCGCGCGTTCCCGCTCTACGTCGACGAGGTGCAGCGCGGCTTCGCGCTCGAATGCTGGATGCTCGGACGGCCCGTCATGCTCTCCAGCGGCTCCGACAGCGACGTGTCGGTCGCCGATACGGCGGGCCGGGTCGACGGACTGGCCATCTTCCCGTCGCCGGTGCTGCCGGCGGCCCTGCTGCGGATGCCCGCGACGATCCCGACCGTGCTGTTCAGTGTCGCTCCCGGCGACGATCCCCATCACCGCGTTCGCGTGGACAACGCCGGAGGGATGAGTGCGCTGATCGACCACCTCGTCGGCGACCACCAGTACGACGACGTCGCCTTCGTCGGGCGCCAGGAGGGCTTCGACAACTCCGAACGCTTTCGGGAGTACCGGGCGTCGCTGATGCGGTGGGGTCTGCGTCCCCGTGACGAGCCGATCGACGGCACCGTGCGCGGTCCGCATCGGATGCTCGAGCAGCTCGGCGCGCTCCACGTCCGCGGTGCGCTGCCGCGTGTTCTCGTCTGCGCGAGCGACCAGCACGCCCTCATGGCGCTGGATGCGCTCGCCGGCCTCGGCGTGCGCGTGCCCGACGAGGTGGCCGTCACCGGGTTCGACGGCATCCTGGCCGGTCGGCTCAGCACGCCGACACTCACCTCCGTGCGCCAGCCGATGGAGGCGATGGGGCGCGCCGCCGCCCGCATCCTCGCCGGCACCGCCGGTGCGCTGCCCGACGGGCACGCCCGCTTCGACGCGGTGTTCGCGCCGCGGGTCGTGCTGCGGCGCAGCTGCGGATGTTGATCGTCCGTGTCGGCGGGCTATCAGATTCCTATGGATGCCGCGTGAGCCGCTGATTCTTGGCCTTGTCTCAGAGCCGGTCGGCGACGCTCGACGCATGACCACACAGGCCGCCACGCGATCCACATTCATCGCCGCCGTGCCGCGCGTCGGCATCCGCTCGCGCCGCCCCCTCTGGCGGCTGCTCGCGATCGGCGTCATCTGGGCGACGAGCCTGTTCGTCGTCGCGCTGTGGATCGCCGGTGGCGCCGTGCAGGACCTGCGGGCGATGGATGCCGACACCTTGAACACGCTGGGGCGGATCACTGGTCTCGTCTCGGCGAATCTGCTGCTGTACCAGGTGCTGCTGATGGCGCGCGTGCCGCTGTTCGAGCGAGCCTTCGGGCGCGATGCGATCACGCGGATGCACCGCTGGGTCGGCTTCTGGTCGTTCTGGCTGCTGCTGGCCCACATCGCCCTGCTGGTGGTCGGCTACGCCGCCCAGGCCGGTGTCAACGTGATCGCCCAGCTGTGGGACTTCGTCTGGAACTACCCCGGGATGATGCTCGCGACGGCGGGAACGGGCCTGCTGGTGCTCGTCGTGGTGACCAGCATCCGCCGAGCGCGGCGTGCCATGCGCTACGAGTCGTGGCACCTGCTGCACCTGTACGGGTACCTCGGTGTCGGGCTGGCGATTCCGCACATGCTGTGGACCGGCGCCGATTTCGCCGCGCATCCGCTCGCCGAGGTGTACTGGTGGGGACTGTGGGCGGCGACCGCCGCCGCGGTCATCGTCTTCCGCGTGGCGCTGCCGCTGTGGCGCTCCGCGCGTCACGACATCCGCGTCGTCGCCGTCGAGGCAGACGGGCCGGTGGGCGTCGTGGTCCGCATGCGCGGACGCGGCTTGGAGCGCCTCGGCGCCCGCGCCGGTCAGTTCTTCGTCTGGCGGTTTCTGGGCGCACCCGGCTGGACGCGCGGAGTCCCGCTGTCGCTGGCGGCCGACCCCCGCCGCGGCGAACTCGTCGTCGCGGCCCGCATGGTCGGCGACGGGACGCGCCGGTTGGCGACTCTCCGCCGGGGCACGCGCGTGTTGATCGAAGGGCCCTACGGCGAGTTCACGGGCGAGGCGCGGACGCGGCGGGGGATCGTCATGATGGGTGCCGGCGCCGGCGTCGCACCCCTCGTCTCGCTTCTCGAGGCCGAGCCGTATGCGCCCGGCGAGGCGATCCTGATCACTCGCGACCATGCGGCGGCCGAGTCGATGCGCGTGCGCGAGATCGAGCGCCTGGTCGCGCGCCGGGGCCTGCACCACGTGGCTCTGCACGGTCCGCGCCGCCGCGCCGGATCGACGTGGCTGCCGGTGACGTTCGCCGATGGGCGTGGTGCGGAGATGCTGCGGCGGATGGTGCCCGGCATCCACGATCACGACGTCTACCTCTGCGGCCCCGAGCCGTGGATGGCCTCGGTGCGTCGCGACCTGCGGGCTGCCGGGGTGCCGGCCGCTCAAATCCACAGCGAAGCCTTCGGCGTCTGAGTTCAGAGAGGACACCACCATGAAGAGAATCGTCTACGCCCTGCTCGCGACCGTCAGCGGCCTCGTGCTGCTGTTCAGCTATCGCACCTCCCTTCCCGAGGACGCGGCCGTCGCCGCACCGCTGAACGCGAATCGCACGGACGCCACCCGCGTCACCCCGGCTCCGGCGTCGCCGTCGGCCGGGACCTCGTCGACCACGACGACCCCCGGCGGGTCGAGTTCGAGCTCGTCGTCGGGGGCGACCTCTTCGACGACGACCACGTCGAAGAGCGGGCTCGCCGACGGCACGTTCACGGGCTCCGCGGTCAACACGCGCTACGGGGCGCTGCAGGTGCAGATCACCGTCTCGGGCGGCGTGATCACCGACGTGCAGACGCCGGCCTACCCCGATTACAGCAGCCGCGACCGTCAGATCAACCAGGACGCCCTGCCGCAGCTGATCTCCGAGACGCTCTCGGCCCAGAGCGCGCAGATCGACATGGTGTCGGGGGCGACGTACACGAGCACCGGGTACCTCGACTCGCTCCAGTCGGCGATCGACCAGGCCTCGGCATGAGCGAACCCAGCCGCCGCGCCTGGACGGCGGAGCTCATGGGCACGACCGCCAGCATCCACGTCATCGGCACTCCTGACGCGTGCGCGGCGGCGACGGATGCCGCGGCTTCCACCGTCGCGGCGCTCCGCGAGCTGGAGGCGATCTTCTCGACGTACCGTGCGGACTCGGAGATCTCGCGGCTGCGCCGCGGCGAGCTGAGCTTCGCCGACGCCGATCCGCGGCTGACGGATGTCGCCGATGCCTGCCGACGAGTCGAGGAGGCGACCGGCGGGCGGTTCAGCGCCTTCTGGCGGGAAGGCTTCGATCCCACCGGCTACGTGAAGGGCTGGGCGACGGATGTCGCCGCGACGGCGCACCTCCAGCCGCTGCTCGCGATGCCCGGGGTGAGCGCCGTCGGCATCAACGTCGGCGGCGACCTGAGGGTGTGGACCGCGCCCGGTGCGCCCTGGTCGTGGACCGTCGGCATCGCCGACCCGGTGCGGCCGGGGGCGGCCCGGGCGACGCTGCGGGTGCGCAACGGCGCCGTCGCCACCTCCGGAACCGCCGAGCGGGGAGCGCACCTCGTCGACCCTCGATCCGGCATCGCGGTGTCGGCTGCGGTGAGCGCGACGGTCGTTGCGGACGACCTCACCACCGCCGACGTGTGGGCGACCGCCCTCGCCGTCGCTGCCGGCGAGGACACCGGGTGGCTGTGGGACGCGCCGCTGCGGTCGGCGATGACGGTCACCGACGCCGGTGTCCGTCGATGGGTCGCGGGCGTCGGCGTCGAGACCGTCGCGGCGACCGCGGACTGAGGCCGCTACGGCGCCCGCGGCCTGAGGCCGCTACGCAGCCTGCGGCAGCCAGAGCAGCATGGTGGTACCGGCCGCCGACGTCCGCTCGATCTCGATCCGGCCCCCGGCCGCCTCGGCCGCCTCGCGCACGAGCGCGAGACCCAGGCCGAAGCCGCGCCGCCGCCCCGACTCCGGGCCGCGGGCGAAGCGCTCGAAGATGCGCTCGCGATCGGCATCGGCGATGCCGCTGCCGCCGTCGCGCACCCGGATCGCGACCCCCCGTCCGTCGGATCGCGCCGACAGTGCGACCTCGCCGCCGCCCGGGGTGTGCTGCACTGCGTTGTCCAGGAGCGCGACGCAGAGCCGGTCGAGGGTGACGCGGGGAAGGCGCACCCGCAGGCCCGCGCCGTCGCCCTGACCGACGCGGACGCGCACGCCCGCCTCCTCGGCCAGCGGCGCCACCGTGGCCGCCGCGGCCGTCAGCGCCGCGTCGACGACGGCGGGCTCGGCATCCGTCGCCGTTCCCTCCGCCGTCAGCAGCATGTCGGTGAGCACGGCGTCCATGACCGACGCGTCGGCGCGCAGCGCCGCGAGCGTGTCGGTGAGGTCTTCGCCGCGTCGGTAGCGGCGCTCCAGGATCTGCGTCCGGCTCGTGAGAGCCGTCAGCGGCGTGCGGATCTCGTGGCTCGCGTCGGCGACGAAGCGGCGCTGCAGCCGCAGGGCACCGGCCAACGGGGCCACCGCGCGGCGGGCGGCGAACCAGGCGACGAGGGCGAGCAGCGCCACCCCGGCGAGACCGAGCGCGACGACCCAGGGGAGGATGCGGTCGACGTCGACGACGATGCGGTCGCCGTCCGGCGGACCGCTGCGGCCGCCGCCCTCGCCGTTGTGGTGCAGTTCGGGTCGGGCCGACAGCAGCAGGACGGCCACGAGAAGCGCGACTCCCGCCGTCACCACGACGGCCGATGCGGCACCGACGAGCAGACCGACGTGGACCGCGGCGCGACGAACGCGCCGGCGGTCGGCCTCGTCGCTCACGAGGGGCTCCCCGCACGGTAGCCGCGACCGCGAACGGTCTCGATGATCTCGGGCGACGCCTTGCGGCGGATGTAGTGCACGTAGGTGTCGACCGAGCTCAGTGCATCATCGGAGGAGAAGACGGCACGGAGGATCTCGTCGCGGGAGAAGACGTGCTCGGGGCTCTCGCTCAGCAGCGCCACCAGGCGCGCCTCGGTCGCCGTCAGCGTGACGCGTTCGCCGCCGTCGCCGTAGAGGGTGCGCGACTCGGCGACGAAGGTCCAGTCGCCGAGGTGGCGCCGACGTCCCTCGGCGTGGTGACCGCGCACGAGGGCGCGCAGCCGCGCGAGCAGCTCCTCGAAGTCGAACGGCTTGACGAGGTAGTCGTTTGCGCCGCTGTCGAGGCCGTCGACCCGGTCGGCGACGGCACCGAGAGCCGTCAGCAGCAGCACGGGCGTCGTGAGGCGTGCGGTGCGCATCGCCTGAACGATCTCCACGCCGTCCAGCCCGGGCAGGCGCCGGTCGACGACCAGCACGTCGAAGCGCTCGGCGAGCACGCGCTCCCGTGCGGCGAGGCCATCGGTCAGGTGCGTGACGTCATAGACCTCGGAGAGCACCTCGACCGTCATCCCCGCGATCGTCGGGTCGTCTTCGACGTAGAGCAGGCGTGGCCGTGCACCGTCGCGGGTCATCGCTCCTCCGATCCTCGCCGCCACCATTCACCCACATCCGCGCCAAGAATCCGCCAAGACCGCATCACCCGGCGGCAACGAGCGCGGCCCACAGCTCCGCACGCGCCGGAAAGCTCGACAGATCCACACCCAGCAGCTGCTGCGCCTGCGCCACCCTGGCGCGCACCGTATGGCGATGGATGCCGAGAGCGCGCGCGGCCTCGTCGATGCGCGCGTCGTGGGTGAGCCAGGTGCGCACGGTCTCCACGAGCGCAGTGCCCTGGGCCTGGTCGTGCGCCCGCAGCGGACGCAGCCGCGCGTCGGCGAGGGCGCGGGCGGCAGGGGAGTCGAGGCTCGACAGCACGCCGGCGGCATCCGCGAAGCGCGTAACGGTGCCGCTCACGGCGGTGCGCAGCGCGGTGAGGGCCTGCGCGTGGGCGCGGGAGAATCCGCTGTAGTCGGTGGGCTCCGAAAGCCCCACCGCGGCATCCAGCAGACCCGCGAGCGCGGTGGGCGCGCCCTCGTCGGCGGCGGAGACGACCACGACGATGCCGTCGCCGCTGCGCGCGTAGAACAAGCCGCCGCGTTCGGCGGCCTGCAGCTCGAGCCAGTCGACGGCGGCGTCGGTGCGGTTGGCGGCGACGGCGGCGACCCCGACCACGACGGGGCTCGCCGGCAACGGGCCCCACAGTTCGCGCGAGACGCGCCGCGCCAGGTGCGGGTCGTCGTCGAGGAGCGTCTGCAGCAGTCCGGCTCGCAGCGCCGCACGGGCGCGGCCGAGTCCCACGTTCTGCTCGAGGGCGAGGCCGGCCATCGCGATGACCGACGTCACGACACTGCGTCCCTCCAGGTCGAGGTCGGCGCCGACGATCGCGATGAGTCCGCGGAGGTGCCCTCCACGGCCGAGGGTCTGCATCGTGACGCGTCGATCATCGATCTCGAGTGTCGACGCCGCACGCGCCCCGCGGCGCAGCACGGCACCGGCTTCTGTCGTGACGGCGGCGACGGCTCCGTCGTCGAGGGCGTCGGCGGGGGCGCTCTGGGTCAGGGTGCCGGCGGCGTCGAACAGCCCGACCCACGCACCGAGCTGAGCGGCGAGTTCGGCGACGGTCGCCGCCAGCCCGTCCGGACGCAGTGCGGCCAGAGAGATCGCCCGCTGCGCCGACAGCGCCCAGGTACGCCGGGCGTAGGCCTGAGCGGCGATGGCTTCGGCGTTGGCCCGTGCCAGCGCGATGAACGGGGTGCGATAGGGAACCTCGAACAGCGGCATCCGCTGCGCGGCGCAGGCGAGGACGAGGGTCGGCGGGATGCCGTCGCGCACCACTTCGGTGCCGAACCCCAGCCCGCGCACGCCGCGGGCGCGCAGGCGCGACACGTAGGCGGCGGCGGCGTCCTCGCCCGACTCGCCGTCGCCGGCCGGCCCGACGAACTGCGTGCCCGTCGTCAGCAGCAGCAGGTCATCGGCCAAGAAGGGCGTGGGGTCGATGAGGTCGGAGCTGTGCACCCAGCGCAGCGGAGCGTCCAGCGCGCCGTCGTCGAGATCGTCGGCGCTCGAGGCGAGCCGCAGCTCGAGGTCGCGGCGCGCGAGAAGCGCGCGCAGAGTCGGCTGCGTCTCGGTCATGGGCGGCGGCCTCCTCCTCGGCGCGGTCCTCGGTCGATCCGGGGCGGGTGCCCGACGACGGGCACGACGTGGCTGTACGCCGCGTATGCGCCTGATCACAGAATGTACACGGCGGAGGGTGTGGCTCGGCATCCGCGGCTCATACGCTCCCGGCATGAGCATCATCGACAGCGCCGTCATCGGCGGTCCGTCCCTGGCGCAGGAGCGCCGCCTCGTCACCGCGATCCCCGGCCCCCGCTCGCAGGAACTGCTGGCGCGCAAGAGCGCCGCC
>ERZ778028.1690-NODE-1690-length-20734-cov-9.627642_pt1 | contig 20734 bp, 12 predicted proteins | sample MGYA00375758_ERZ778028 | MGnify/ENA primary metagenome ERZ778028 (study PRJEB29350, sample SAMN05389828) | bioreactor metagenome | isolation source: Thiocyanate bioreactor | place: South Africa: University of Cape Town | collected 2014-03-17 ... | reverse complement strand
CCATCAGGTCGGCACCACGCTGGTGATCGCCACCCACGACGAGCGCGCCATCACGGCCCTGGGCGGGCGGACGCTGCACCTGGATCACGGCAGGATCGACGAGGGGGCGGCATGATAGGCGGCTGGATGCGTCACCACAAACACGCGCTCGGCGCCGCCTTGCATCGGCTACGCATCCAGGCATTCGCAACGCTGCTGACCGCCCTGGCCATGGGCGTGGCGATCAGCCTGCCCAGCGGGTTGTATCTGGGGTTGTCGAATCTCAGCCGAGTGGCAGGCGAATTGCCGGCGCAGCCGGAAATCAGCCTGTTTCTCGACGCCGGGGCGTCCGCCGAACAAAAACAGGCTATCGCCGCGCGGCTCAAGCAGCCCGATATCGCCCAAGCCCGCTTCGTGCCCAAGGACGAGGCGCTGGCTACCCTGAGCGCCTCGCAGGACTTGGCCGACATCACGGCCGGCCTGACGGAGAACCCGTTGCCGGATGCCTGGATCGTACGGCCCCAGGCCACATCGCGCGATGCGTTGGTGCATATTTCCGACAGCCTGCGCAAACTGCCAGGAATAGCGGAAATCCATCTCGACAGCCAATGGGCGGAGCGCCTGCAGGCCGCACTCGCCATCGGCCGTACGGGAGTCTGGCTGCTGGCTGGACTCTTTGCCATCGCGCTGATCGCCATCTCGGGCAACGCCATCCGTGCCCAGGTGCTGGCCCGGCGCGACGAAATCCTGGTCAGCCAACTCATTGGCGCCACCGACCGCCATATCCGCCGCCCGTTTCTCTACCTGGGCGCACTACAGGGCTTGTTCGGCGGACTTGCAGCCGGCGGGGTGCTGGCGGTGGCGGGCATTCTCCTGCGTGAACCTGTCGAGCATCTGGCTGTCCTTTATGGATCGACGTTTCATCTGCTGCCGCCGGACGGAGCCGAAATCGCCGTGGTGCTTGGGCTGACCACGCTGTTCGGCTGGCTGGGCGCCTGGCTCTCGGTAACGCGGAGCCTGCATCAGGTCGAAGCGGCACGCTGATTTCCCCCTTGATTTCTGATACGAAGGAATAAAGTCTGTCGAGGTCGGGCGGCGCAACCTATTGTTTTTGCAAACACGCAATTTTTAGGAATTCTCGACAAATATATGTCGGGGCCTTCAATATAGGCACGTTGTTTATTGTGTTCGGTTATATAGTCGGTCGAGCCACCTCGCTGTCGGCCTCCCGAGCTTCGTGTCATAGCCAGAGGCCGCGCGGCGTCGGCGCTCCACACACGCCCAAGGCGGCAGCCCGAAGGCGTGGAAGCGTGGGTAAGCTGCACCTTTAAGGGATAGGCCAACGCGCCCTCAAACCACCCTAACTTTTGGCGGCCACCGCTCTCTATGTCTTCGATCCGCCGCCTGCTGGCGGCGATAGCGTCGAGCGACGCGTCGAACCGGTCCGTAAGTGCCCAATGTTCGCTCCGCCTGTCTACCTCAGGGCTGCAGCAGGCTATCTTGTCGTGGCGGCGTGTCCGGATGCCACATAGTGGACGCAAAGTACGCCCCACCGGACGCCCCCGCCACTACCTCCCGTACCAGACATGTAGCTCCACTCCTTTTGGTTGAATCGTGGGTAAATAAAATCGGGATTGTTTGGCAACCCGATAACGCACAACTCTCATCTCTCGCGCAAACTCTCGCTTGTCGTCTGCAACAGCGGGCTCAGGAAATACTCGATCACCCGCCGTGTGCCGGTTTTAACTTCGACCGTCACCGCCATGCCCGGTGTCAAACGCACAGTTTTGTTTTCTACTTGCAGGGTGTCCCTGGCAAGCTTCACCCGGGTCGAATAAATCAGCCCCAGCTTTTCATCCTGGATGGCATCGGAAGACACCTGGGTGACCGTGCCATGCAACGTGCCATATTTGGTAAACGGAAAGGTTTCCACCTTCACCTCCGCATCCTGCCCCGGGTTCACAAAACCGATATCCTTGTTCGGCAACATGGCTTCGACTTCGAGCACATTGTCTTTCGGCACGACCACCATCAACGGCTGGGCCGGGGTCACCACGCCGCCAATAGTCGTGACCGCCAGTTGCTGCACCGTTCCGGCGACGGGTGCGGCCAAACGCATCAGCCGGCTGCGCTGCTCCGCCTTGATCAATTCTTGTTCGAGCGATGCGGCTTTCTGCGATGCCAAGTTGAGCTGATCCAGCAGCTGGCGACGTGTCTCCGCTGCGAGCGTGGCCTGCTGCCGCTGCGCCTCCATCAGCGCCGCGCGAGTTTCTGCTACCTTGGAACGGCTAGCCGCCAAGTCCTGTTCCTGTTCGATGCGTGCCTGTTCGCGCTCTAGGTAGCCGTGCTGGGAGACAAAGTTCTCCTTCACCAGCTTCTGATAATCCATGGCCCGCTGGCGGGCGATGGGGGCGGTTTGTTCCAGCTTGACGACCTGATCCTGGGTGGTCTCAAGTTCCGCCCGGCGACGGTTAAGCTCGGCCTGCAGTTGCAACTGGCGTGCCTGATATTCCTGATACTGGCCCGTAGCCTGGCTTTGTTCGGCAAGTAAATGCTCGGCGTCAGCGCCCGCCAATGGCTTCAGCCGGGGCGGCGTGCCATTCGCCAGAGCAGCCAGCAAAGCTTGCGCGCGCAACGCTTCAAGCCGGGAGTCCCGCGCTTCATTGCTCAACCGCTCCGTATCGGCAGCAGCGGTCGTCGCGTCCAGGTCGATCAGGACCTGACCTGCCTCGACCTCCTGTCCATCCCGCACATGGATCGCCTTGACCACGGCGGTTTCCATCGGCTGGATGACCTTTGTGCGGTCGTTGGGGATGATCTTGCCTATCGCGGTGGCTACCACGTCGATGCGGCCGAACACAGCCCACAGCAGCGCGATTAGGGCGAAGCCCATGATTAGCCACAGAGCGATCCGAGGCGCCGGGTGCACGGGTGTGTCACGCAGGGCGAGCGCAGCAGGCAGAAACTGAGCTTCGTGAGGGTGGAGTAAGGGGGCGTCGGTCTCTTTGCGCTGCGACCAAGCATGGCGGAAAATTTTGCCGTAGCGTTTGAAGAGGTCGGAGAGGGCGTGTCGTTTCATGTTGCGGGCCCTCAGGCGTGCTGCAAGCGATGCAAGCGGGAATAATGCCCCGCCTCGTGTTGCAGCAGTTCGGCGTGCGTTCCCGCCTCGACAATCTGGCCGTGATCCATTACCAGGATGCGATTGGCATGACGTACCGCAGACAGGCGATGGGCGATGATGATCACAGTGCGTCCCTTGCAGATGGCCTGCATGTTGTTCTGAATGATGCGTTCGGATTCGTAATCTAGCGCGCTGGTTGCCTCGTCGAAGATCAGAATGCGCGGCTGCGTCATCAGGGCGCGGGCGATGGCAATGCGTTGCCGCTGACCGCCCGACAGTGTCGAGCCGTGTTCGCCGACCATGGTGTCGTAGGCTTCTGGGAGTTCCAGAATGAATTCGTGCGCGCCGGCCAGCTTGGCGGCCTGGATGACTTGCTCCAGCGGGGCGCCAGGATCCGCTAGCGCAATGTTCTCCCTGAGGGTGCGGTTGAACAGCACGTTCTCCTGCAACACTACGCCGATCTGCCGCCTAAGGCTGGAGGCGTCGGCCAGCGTCAGATCCAGGCCGTCTATCAGTACCCGGCCGCGTTCGGGCACATACAGACGCTGGATCAGCTTGGTTAGCGTGCTTTTACCCGAGCCGGAGCGGCCGACGATGCCGATGACTTCGCCCGGCCGAATGTCGAGAGTGATGCCCTTGAGTACTTCGGGGGTGTCAGGGCGGTAGCGGAAGCTGACCTGATCGAAGCTGATGCGGCCGGCGATCGGCGGCAGGCTGCTCTTGTTACCCGTCGTTTCAGGGGGCGCGTTGAGAATATCCCCCAGCCGCTGGACCGATATACCGGTCTGCTGGAAGTCGGTCCAGAGTTGCGCCAACCGCATGATAGGCTGCGCCACGCGGCCGGCCAGCATGTTGAAGGCGATAAGCTGGCCCACGGTGAGCTGACTTTCGATCACCAGCTTGGCCCCCAGCCAGAGGGTACCCACGGTGACGAGCTTGCCGATGAGGTTGGTGCTTTCGTGCGCCAGGGTGGCGAGCGTCGCAGACTTGAACCCGGCCGAGACATAGCTTGCCAACTGGGCGTCCCAGCGCCGCTGCATTTGCGGTTCCACCGCCATACTCTTCAGCGTATCGATGCCGGCCACGGTTTCGACCAGGAAGGCCTGATTCTCGGCGCCGCGGTTGAATTTCTCGTGCAGCCGCGCGCGCAGTAGCGGCGTGACCAGTAGCGCAATCACGAAATACAGTGGCAGGGACGCCAGCACCACAAGAGTAAGCCAGCCGCTATAAAACAGCATCACCCCGATGAATACGACTGTGAACAGCACGTCGAGCACGACAGTAATCGAATTGCCGGTGAGGAAAGACCGGATGTTCTCCAACTCCCGCACACGGGCGACCGAGTCGCCGACCCTTCTCGCCTGGAAGTAGCCCAGTGGCAGGTGAAGCAAATGATGAAACAGCCGCGCACCAAGTTCGACGTCGATGCGGCTGGTGGTATGGGCGAAGACATAGGTCCTGAGGCCCGATAGCACGACTTCGAAGAGCGATACCACCAGCAGGCCGACGGCGATGACATTCAGCGTGGTCAAGCCGTGATGCACCAGCACCTTGTCCATCACCACCTGGAAGAATAGCGGCGTAACCAGGGCAAAGAGGTTGAGCACGAACGACACCAGCAGCACTTCGCCGAGGAGCTTGCGGTATTTGACGACGGCTGGGATGAACCAGGAGAAATCGAACTTCGCCATCTCGCCGACCAGCGAGGCACGCGAGGTGAACAGGATCAATTTACCGGACCAGCGCGCCAGCAGCTCGTCACGCGAAATGACTTGTGGTCGCTCGGCCTGAGGATCGTGGATCAGTGCCTTGTCGTTATCGAAGCGCGCGAGAATGAAGTAGCCGCCATTGTTGTCCACCGCCATGGCAGGCAGCGGGGTGCGATCCAGACGGTCGAACGTAGTTTTGACAGACTTGGCCTGCAGGCCAAGGTGTTTGGCGGCGAGCAGAATTTCGGTTTCGCCAAAGCTTTCGCCCGACACCCTGAACTGGTGCGCAAGTTGGTCAGGCTCGGCGGCGATCTGATGGAAGCGCGCCAACATGACGAGGCAGATGAGGCCGCTGCCCGACTCAGCAGAAACGGGTGCGGCAAGGCGCGGGCAGTCTGGTTCTGACATAAACAGTTCAAGGAAATAAGAAGACTCGCTGGTCCATTTCCCTGTCGGGAATGGCCAGCAAGCGAGGTGGCCAGTGGGGTTACTGCCAGTTTGCGGCGATCACCGAAGCCAGATTGGTCTGGTAGTTCGTCGGCAAGGTTGTCTGCCCCGCAGCCGGTGGGGTAAAGCTGGCCATAGCGTTCACCAGATTCGCGACGTTGCTGTCGAGAAGGGTTTTTGCGCCATCAGTGGTCTTGAATTGTTCGACATGATTGGCACTGCCGAGATACCAGTCCTTGACCACTAGCTTGTCCCCCGTACCTATGATGCTGGCTTCCAAGTTATTACCGACGTGTTGAAACCATATCTGGTCGGCTGTCACACCGGACAGGAATTGAGCAACGTCAGTGTTGCCCGCGGTACTATCGTTTTCGATAATGGTGTCCCCGCCAGAGCCGCGTCCGAGTAGGTACGTGTCGTTACCGAGTCCACCCGTAAATTTATCTCCACCCGCGCCCCCCAGGATCACGTCGTTACCCTGGCTCCCTGTGATCTGGCTATCACCGGCACCCCCTTCGATTCGGGCAATGTTCACCAATTCCGTGTTACTGAAATCCATGTTCGCGAAGAATGCGCCCGAGACAATCCGGTTGTAGCCCGCCCCCCCGTCGATGCGCTCCACGGTATTAGTGCCGGTAAAGGTTGCAAAACGGATGATGTCATCGCCGGTTGAGCCACGAATTTCATCAAAGCCGTCTCCGCCACTCACGGTGTCCGAGCCACTGTCACCAGCGACCATAAACAGGTCGTTACCTAGTCCACCATTGAGTTTGTCGCCAGCCGCACCGCCGAGAATCACATCGTTGCCTTGGCTACCCGTAATCTGGCCGTCACCGGCACCCCCTTCGATTCGGGCAATGTTCACCAATTCCGTGTTACTGAAATCCATGTTCGCGAAGAATGCGCCCGAGACAATCCGGTTGTAGCCCGCCCCCCCGTCGATGCGCTCCACGGTATTAGTGCCGGTAAAGGTTGCAAAACGGATGATGTCATCGCCGGTTGAGCCACGAATTTCATCAAAGCCGTCTCCGCCACTCACGGTGTCCGAGCCACTGTCACCAGCGACCATAAACAGGTCGTTACCCAGTCCACCATTGAGCCTGTCGCTGGCTGCGCCACCCAGAATTACATCGTTGCCTTGGCTACCAGTAATCTGGCTGTCCCCCGCGCCGCCTTCGATACGGGCGATGTTCACCAATTCCGTGTTGCTGAAATCCATATTCCCAAAGTATGTCGACGTAATACGGTTGTACCCCGTTCCTCCATCTATGCGCTCCACGGTGTTGGCGCCGGTAAAAATCGCAAAACCTATAACGTCGTCCCCGGTTGAGCCACGAATCTCATCAAAACCGTCTCCGCCACTTATCGTGTCATAGCCACTATCACCAACCACCATAAACAGGTCGTTACCCAACCCACCGTTGAGCATATCGCTGGCCGCGCCACCCAGAATTACATCGTTGCCTTGGCTACCAGTAATCTGCCCGTTACCGGCACTACCTTCAATGCGGGCGATGTTCACCAATTCCGTGTTGCTGAAATCCATGTTCGCGAAGAATGCACCCGAGACGATCCGGTTGTAGCCCGTCCCCCCGTCGATGCGCTCCACGGTGTTGGTACCCGTAAAGGTCGAAAAACGGATGATGTCGTCGCCGGTTGAGCCGCGAATTTCATCAAAACCGTCACCCCCACTCACAGTGTCCGAGCCGCTGTCACCGGCGACCATAAACAGGTCGTTGCCCGCAGCACCGTTCAAAACGTTGACCGCACTATTTCCAGTAAGAATGTTATCGAGCGCGTTGCCGGTGCCATTGATAGCGCCGGTACCTGTCAGGATGAGGTTCTCGATATTGGCGCCCAGTGTGTAAGTTAGGCCCGTCTGCACGGTGTCCACACCTTCGTTGCCGTTTTCCGTTACCACATCGCCAAAGTTGTCGATCACGTAAGTATCGTTTCCAGCACCGCCGATCATGGTGTCAGCGCCGGCGCCGCCCGACAAGGTGTTAGCCGCGCCGTTCCCGATGATGATGTTGTTTAGAGCATTTCCGAAACCGTTGGTAGCATCGCTGCCCAGCAATGTCAGGTTCTCGACGTTGTCGCCCAAGGTAAACGAGCCGTAGCTGTTAACTCCGTCTATTCCCTGGTTGAAAAGCTCGACGACCGTATCGCCCGCTCCAACGTAGTAAGTGTCGTTTCCTGCGCCGCCTGCCAGAGCGTTGGAAGCGGTATTCAGGTAACTGGATAAGATATTGTTAAGGGCGTTGCCTGTGCCGCTGATCGCAGCACTCCCCCACAAATACAGATTCTCCAGATTGTCCGCCAAGACATAAGAGACTTCGCTGTTTACCGCATCAATCCCTTCATTCAGGTTCTCGACAACGCTATCGCCGCCGGCGATCCAATAGACATCGTTACCCTGGCCGCCTGCAAGTGTGTTTGCCGCGCTATTGCCCGCAATGAAATTATCGAGTTCGTTTCCGGTGCCATTGATAGCCGCGGTACCAGTGAGATGAAGGTTCTCTACCCCTGAGGCCAGAGTGTAGGTGACCGAAGAGTAGACGTCATCCGTACCGGCCTGCGCTGCCTCTATAACCACGTCCCCCGCGTTATCCACCATGTATACGTCGTTGCCGAGACCGCCCTGCATGGTGTCGGCTCCCGCGCCCCCATCGAGGATATTGGCCGCGTCATTGCCTAAGAGAATGTTGTTGAGCGTGTTCCCCGTGCCATTAATTGACGCACTTCCTACCAAGGTGAGATTTTCGAGATTATTTCCGAGCGTATACTGGACCGCGCTCTTCACTGTGTCTGTACCCTCGTCGGCACGTTCGGTGACTGTATCGGAAGCGGAGTCAACGACATAAGTATCGTTACCCGCGCCCCCGTACATATCGTCGTCGCCCGCGCCGCCATCCAGTAGATCAACTCCAGCACCGCCGTCCAGTCGGTCATTTCCGTCCATGCCCAACAGTTCGTCGTCACCCGTCCCGCCGAAGAGAGCATCGCTTCCCGCCTCGCCATAGAGTTGGTCATCCCCTTCGTCGCCGGAAATGACGTCGTTGCCCCAACCGCCGGCGATCATGTCGTTACCCATGCCGCCGAAGGCTATATCGTTCCCCCCCTCCAGCAGGATAGCGTCATGGCCATCCCCGCCAAATACCACATCGTTCCCAAGTCCGGCGTAGACCGAGTCATCCCCGCCTCCCGCCATGACCAAATCATTATCTGCACCGGCATAAACGATGTCGTTACCGTCACCAGCGTCGATGATGTCGTTCCCGCCATCTTCGAAAATCACATCGTCTCCGGCATAAGCCTTGATGACGTTATTCCCGTTCTGCCCCAGGATGAGGTCCTTATCCGAAGTTCCCTCCAGTTCCTGCCCACTTGGGGAGAAAGCTGAGGTAGTGACCGCTTGCTGGTTCCCGTTGGCATCCGATGCAAGCACTTTATCCGTCACTTTCAATGTCACATCTGCTGCGGCCATGGTCGAGCCATCCACCATGTGCACTGTGGAGAGGCCATGAATGACACTGCCGCCCTGTACGGCGAATTGGCCATCGTTCGCCAGTTCAATCGACTCAATTCCTAACGTGGCGAGGCTCTTGAACTCACCGGCGTCGGTCACACCATTCTGATTAGCGTCGTTCCACACTCCGAATTTCGCCCACTTCTCATCCGCAGCGGACAATAGGCCATCGTGATTGCTGTCAAAGACCTCCGCGAGCGCCTGTAAATCGGTCTGTGAATTTGTAGCTTGTTTGGTGAAAACGATTTCTGTCCCATCGTCCACCAAACCATTGCTATTGGCGTCTATGGCGAGCCAACCGTCCCCGGGAGCCGTCCAGGAAACCTGACGCTTCCAACCATCGGCGTTGATGTCGAAAAATACGTCGGATGTCTCAGCCGAAGTAAAGGCAAACCCGTTTCGGTCCAGGTCTATTGCAACGGGACAGCATCCGCCCCCACCGCCAGAGGGCGTAGGAGGGGTATAGCCTCCCGGATGCGGCACTGTAATGGTTTTTGTGATGCTGGCCCCGTGAGGGTCCGTGATCTTCAACTGGAAAGAATCGGAGCCCGGATAGATGGTACCTCCGTCCATATATCCCGAGGGAACTCCTGGACTGGACCATGCGGTGTAGTCGTAGTTGCCAGAAGGGTCAATAGTAACGGCACCATACTGAGGCGTTCCAACCAACTGATAAGTCAGACTGCTTGCCGGGTCGTCCACGTCACTTCCTATTACCCGCCCGTCACCCGTATCTTCTTGGGCAATGGGAGTGGTCGCCCCGTAGTAAGGGCTGTAAACCGGAACCGTCGCGCCCTTTTCGTCAGTGGTGTATCCGTAGATGGGTCTAAAAATCCGCTGGTCGACGGCCGTGGGGGCGTCATTCACATTTTGTAGAGTGATATCGACGCCGCCTGCACCTGCTTGGCCATTTGAAGCTTGCACCAAGTAATCAAAACCGGCGCCAGTTCCTGCGTAGTCAGCTTCAGGATTAAAATGCACGAAACCGTTCGCATCAAGAAAGCCGGTACCGTGCCGGAAATTGGAGACGCCGGTAATTGACAAGTTTCCTCCGGATAGCCCCCCTACCGTATCGTTTGCCAACAGATCGGCGCCGCTAATGATCGTTTCGGTGTCCTCGTAGCCGGTGACGCCGTCGCGATTGGCCTCAACGACTGCCGAGAGATCTTCAACACGGGTGACGAGCAGAGAGATTTGGCCATCACCACTGTTTTGCAGCAGGATGCCGTCTGGGACGACGTTGATCCGCGTTCCTTCGCTGTCCGCGTCTAAATTGGGGCTTGCAAGCTGCTTCACCTGGCCGTTTTGCGTGAAGGTGCCCATGCTGTAATTGAGTTCGGTAATGCCTAGCGCACTCAACGCCAGTTTCTCTCCGGCTTCGTCTACTCCATCGCCGTCATCCAGCCACACCCGCAGTTCATTCCAGACAGGGTCAAGAGAAGTCAGCTTGCCATCAAAATTGCTGTCCACCCATTCCATGCCGGCTAGCCCACGGCGGCTCAGATCGACCATGCTGTTTGAGAACATTTCCTTTCCGGAGTTAGTCTGGCCGTTATAGTCTCTATCCAGGGTAAGGAAGGCGTCGCCACCCGCAACCCAACCGGTTTGCTTCAAGAAGCCGGAGTCGTCTACATCGAATGCGACGCCGCTGACATTTTTTCCTACCGTCTCTATTCCGTCACCGTCGATATCAAGTACGACCGGTCTGAATGTCTGTGTCGCACCTGTAACAGGGGCCGCGAGCTTACCGTCTCGAGCGGCACGCTCTTCTTCTGTTAATCCAGCTTTAGGATCGCCGGCGTCAGTCTGGGCTTTAGCCGTGAGGACCTCCCACATCGGCGCAATCGCGCCTCGGCCAAGCGCTGAGTAAACCATCCCCTCGATAAGCGACTGGAACGATTCAGGGCTGCCGGGTGTAGCGTTATACGGTTTCCCGCTGGTGTCGAACCGAAGCGCGGGGTGCTTTTCTGCGCCGCTTAAGGGATCAATATCAGTAAAGCGGAAACCGGACGTGTCGTATCCCACCGTGGGCATACGATTGGGAATAATTCCTAGTTGTCCGCCGAGGTTCTGTTGACTTGACTGCTCGATAAGGGAGTTGAGGGTGCTGACCACGCTGCCCATGACGTTCTGAACTGCTTCATTGCCCCCTGTTTCACCCGCCGTCTGGTAGGTAATGCCGTTCCCATTCCACACGAAGGAGCCTGTACCCCAAGGATCGGGAATATCATCCCCGCCGAAAATAGCGTCAATGATGCTGTAAATAGCGTAGGCCCAACCGATGACGGGAATGGCCTGAGCCAATGCGCCGGAAAATACACCCATCGAGTTCAGTACATTGAGCGTAGAAACAGCTATACCCGCCTCATCGCCGTTGACGATGGAATTGACCAAACTGAGGACAGGTAGAACACCAGGAACGCCATTACCAGAACCATCAAGAAGGCCACTGATGTCGCTTGCCGCGTCGACTGCCGCCCCGGAGAATACGTTATTCGCCGCAGCGAAATCCAGGTAGGCGCGGGCACCAAATGCCACAGCTTGAGTACCTGCAGTTAATGCCCCAAGCGTATCTCCCTGTTGCAGGGCGGCATCAAGGCTCATCAAACTCAGTATCCCCGAAGCTGCGTTGGCGGCACCAGAAAGTGAATAATTCGGTACCGGTTGCCCCGCCGAATTAACCAAGTCATTAGTCAACCTTAAACCGCTTGCCACAATTGGAAGCGGCTCTCCACTCTGGATGGCTTTAATAAGAGAAAGCGCGTCAATTATCGTTGGCGCAACGGTTCCTATCCCGTTGATAAGCGTATCAAGTCCTGATGCCTGCGTGGGGTTATAACTTTGATAGATACTATCTAGCGATGCGGCGCTGGGATCACCGGCTGACCCTTCCGCATATTCCCACGGGTCGTAGCCCTGGTCGTCTAGGACCTTAGCAAAGGCCGTGGGACTGGCCGCTGCGTTACCATCTACGGAAAGCACACGAGTAGCGCGTAATTCGCCCCATTCGTCCTCGAGGAATTCCACCTGCACCTGGTGACCATCGATCTGGCGATCGACGGTAACTGTGAGTTGGTTAGAAGCGTTGAGAGTGGTAGTGACAGTACCGTTCGACAGGCTCTGGCGATAGCCAACGGCATTAGTTAGTTGCTCGAAGTCCGCACCCGTTTCCGTTCCCCAAAGAAATCCGCGGGGGTCAATGTCAAACAGCGGTTCGATGCCAGACAGGGCCCCATCGAAGCTTGCGAAAATAATCTGCCCAGCCCCACCAGGTTGAGTAGCAAGTTCTCCGCCCGCAAAGCGTATCAAGGCGTCTTCGGCAAAGATGCTCTGCACTGCATCGGTGGGAAGCTCAAAGGCGAGGTATTCCGGTAAGCGGTCTAGCGCAGCGTCCGCAAGCGCGTCGTCTACGCCTATGCTGCCTAGAAATTCCCGAAAATTTTGCCGAGGCAGGATGAATTTGCAGGCGTCGGCCCCTGGTTTCCAAGCCTGGCCGGCGGCTTCACCCCAAATTTGATCGTACAGTTCCTGCCGAATTGGATCAGTTGATGTAGGTACCGGAGCCCGAAAAATCTTAGATACGCCGCCTCCGGCAATATAGTCGATGAAGGCGGCGCAGCCAGCGTAGGTTTCCTCCGCAGTGGCCCCGCCTACAAAGGGACGAAATGTCTCATAGACGGAATTGCCAAAATTCTTGAGCGGATCAAGGATTTCCGTGTCCACGAAGTTACGGAAAGCGCCTTGTCGGGTACCTAAGTCCCAACGAGGTGCCGTGCCCTGATTGTCGTAGACTCTATTGTCGATGGAGTATTGAGTATAGTCAGGCGGCCGCCATCCCCTATTTAGCGCGAACACATCGAATTCATCACGCTGCTGACCGAGGAGATCGATATCCCCTTGTATTCGGTTCCTGTCGAATAGACTCAGGCTGCCGTCGTTCTGCAGGCGTCGATTGAGAGCATCTATCTCAGCCTGAAACCGCCCGGGTGAATTCAAAAACTGCCGTTGAGCGTATTCCGATTCCAGTTGGCTGCGCATCGCCCCCTCTAAGGCCGCGGTTTGCGCAGCGGTTAAGCTGCCTTGCTGCTCATTGAGATAGCTCAACTGCTCAACGACTACTCGATAGGTATTCGCGCGCTGTTGGAGAGCACCGTATTGCTGGCTCCACTCCTGTTTCTTGACGGCAAGCAGTTCCTGGATAGTAGGCATTGTTACCTCTCCTGTTCAAGTTGGATGCAATCTTTCGAGCTGGTGGGTTTTGTATTGAGGGGGTTGGCCAACGGATCCCACTCTTTAGCTAATGCCATTAATTCTGGACGGTCAGCCTCATTGGTGAAATTGTTCTTCTTCCAAGCCGCAGATTTGAGATTAGCTAGGTAGTAATAGGCTTCATCTGGTTTGTGACGCGACGCCAACCTTCCCCAGCACAGGGCTGCCTGCACACTGTTCAGGTTTGAGAAGCCCTCGCGTTCGCTTTTGTGAGCAAACGCGTTGAATAGCCTACGGTACGCTTCGTAAAGCCCGGCGTTAGCGCCTTCATGGAGTTGTCTCAGAACTCGCTCTCTATCGTAGGCATAACCATTCAGGTGGCCTTCAATTAGAAAAGCCTCGGTAGTGCGGCACAGCGGTAAGCCGAGTTGGGATCCCGTCTTGACGTATCGCACTGCCTCTTCTCTCGTAAGTGGGGCCGGCTGTTCAGTGGTCAGCTTAGAAAGCAATACGGTCGCGAAACAGAGGGCCGATTGGTCCCCCTCCTCCGCCAATTCTTTCAACCTTCTGTAGGCGCCTTTGTCTGGAACGACCCTTCCCCGGCTGGGCTTCACAATTCTTGCCGCGATGGCCGCCATCTCGTACCCCTCTTCAGCCAACTGGGCGAACCATGCTTCCCGGTCGGCGAAGGGCCTGCGAACGATGCGTTGCTGCTCCGCCTCGGGTAGGGCTCTCAAGACGCCGGAATCCGCCGCTGCGGCAGCGCCATTGAAATGGCGCGTGTTAGTGTTCCACGTGGCAAGCTCGTTGGCCAACTGAATATCCAGTTCACGTTTCCGCGCCTCGCTCATCTGCGCGGCCTTGACGGGGTCCACGAGGGGCGTCGATGGAACGACAGCATGGCAACCACTGACGCCCGTGGCAGCGAGCAATATGACCAGCGGTAACGCCCGCCAACTAGGCCCAAATATGCCTGTCTTCAAACTCATGTTGTCCTTCACTTCTTCAACCGTTGAGCGCCAAACTAAAATTCGAACCACTACAACGAAAACCAAGCTTCGCCATCATTTTGTTGAAGCGTTGCATTTCAATTGCCACACTCATATTGATATTGAGTTCACGCACTTTACGGGTCTCTGCCCAGCGTCGAAAAGCAAATAACAACTTGATGGCAGCCGAACTCCCGCGAGCGTCTTGTCTGACATAAAAAAAACGGTCTTGGGCGACGAGTGCATCGCAAAAGAAGAAATCCACCACATACCCAGCGAGCATGCCGACCACTTCGCCGTTGTCCCGTTCCGCCAGCAGGATGGTGGACTGCGGGTGGTGGCCGATCATGCTCGTAAGCACCAAGGTGCTCTTATCTCGATTCAAGCCATAAGCATGGAAACGGGACTCAGCAACCATGGCCTCTCCCATTTCTAACAGGAGTGGGATATCTTCGGGTGTGGCGAAACGTATCCTCATGGCTTACAGCCTGCTTCCCGCGGTGTACGCGCCAATCGAAAATAGATACAACGCATGTCATGCAGCTTCGCGATCTCCATGCAGCCCTTACTTCTCTGTTGGTGTCGAATTCGGCACGAACCATTCATGCAGCTCTACCTGCCCTGATTTCTTAGGGTTCGGTAATAGTGCGCACACTTGTTGGCCCGGGAACATTCCTTCCCGCAGTTCCTTAAGCGTTTCCTCCAATTGCCCAAATGGCGCGACCGCGTCGATCAACCAAATGTGCTCGCCCGATTTCCATTCATGGGGCGCAATCTTCGGCTCTGCTGAACGCAATCGTGCATCGACCACATCATTCACGAATGCCCAGGTAACGAATGCGTAGGGCAGCCCAGCTCTCGTATAAAGACGGCATTGATCCAAAACAATCGGCGGTAGAACAGCCCAATCCGTATCTCCCACAAACATGAATTTTTTTGCAGGATCTCGCGCATATAACCAGAGCGCAGGGCCAAGAATTGGCAACTTAGCCAACGCATCTTTGGCCTGATTAAGGGCTTCCAGCATCTTTTCTTCGCCGATCTTGTTATCTGTCACTACGTTCTCCGTTGTATTGTGTTGTACAAAAAATGAATCAAACGGGTTCGTTAAACACCCGTCCGAGACGTTGGTTTTCCCGCGCGGACAAGTACGCTGTTGTTTCCAGCAGCGCATTTGTTAAACCTGTTGTTCGATCTTTAGCGGGGAACGAGAAAGGGGCGCGCGATGGAGGAACGCCAAAAGTTCCTGCAGACCCAGTGCGGATTGGAGGGCGAGCCGCCTTTGGCGGCATTGAGCCTAGAGCGCGCAGCCCGCGACGCGCAGCATAGCTGCGTCCCATTATTTCCTCTCCCATTTCCCTTGTTTTTGCCCTTTTACGCAGGGCGCAGGTCTCAGCGGACTATGCGTGGGAAGAGGAAAACCTGTCTATACAACTTTAGTTGTAGGACGCCGCATCCAATTGTTTATAAAGAGAAAATAATTTGTAAATTTTGCAAAGCCAGGGCGCCCTCCTCTAGAGGTTAAGGTAAAAGGCCGAATTTTCTCCCTCACGCAAACCTTACGGAGTTCAAGATCTTGGGAGGAAGTCGGCGAGCGGACAGAAGGCGGGGCTCAGAGTACAACGAGGTACTACCGTAAGAAGTGGTCGCCCATATAATTCCCATCCAGTACCCGCGTGCTTCACCCACCCGCAACCCTCGAGTGATGGGTGGCACCGATTGAAGGGGTGGTTATAGATCCATTTGCGCTTTACTTGCGCCAGCCCATCGTTAAATTGGCGCCGCTTGCCTTACCATTCGACTAACAAAGTCGACTACCCAAGGGCAAGAATGCCGGATTCGAAAATTCTATTTATCGACGTAGTTCGAGCCATCGCCGCGATCATGGTTGTGGCAATACATGTGTCTAGCTATGCAGTTGACCATTTCTTGGCCCCCCAATACACGCAACACCTCTACTGGTGGGCGGCAGCCTTCGTAAATGCATCAAGCCGGGAAGCCGTGCCCCTGTTCGTCTTGGTTAGCGGATATCTACTTCTGGGCCGCTGTGACACAGGCGCCCCTTGGGGCTGGGTCAAAAAGAGACTTATTCGGATACTCATACCGCTGATCGCTTGGATCGCAATCTATTTCCTGTGGCGTCAACTTACTTTGCCGGGCGGGTACTCAGCGATGGAAATGTTGCGAGACGCGGTCAGAGGAGACCCCTACTACCATCTCTGGTTCCTGTACATGCTTATAGGGCTGTATCTCACCACACCGATATTGGGGGCCTATCTGCGTGGAGCGGACCAGGTCAACATCAAGTACTTTGTTGTCCTTTGGTTTTTGTTCACTGCCATACCGCCATTTATTAATCGCGCGCTATATATCAACCAGTTTGGCTTGTCGGCAAATGTCGTAAGCGGTTTCGTGGGCTATTTCATGCTGGGCCACCTGATGCGGGACATTGTCCTGACCCGCAAGCAGTGCCTGGTAGCAGGGCTTGCAATCGTATTGTCGGTATTGGCGACAACATTAGGAACATATTTGCTGATGTCCAGAGCCAACGGAAAAGCGGACGAGTTCTTCTTCTCTCCCATGTCACCAACCATCATGGTAGGCACGCTCGGCGTCTTTGCGCTGGTGAAATCGATCTCTTGGGAGTCTGTGTACGCCAAGCTCTCATTACTGCGGCCCATCATAGAAGCGTTGAGCGCTGCAAGCTTCTTCCTCTATCTATCCCACCCTCTTTTTCTGGATTTGTTACGACTGTCTGACGTCGGGCATTTCTCAGCCACGGCAAGCCCTATTGCTGGGATTCCTATCACCGTGGCCGTGATCACACTTATGGCGGTTTCGATTCGATTTGTTCTTTCGAAAGTCCCTATGCTCGATGTAAAGGCCATCTTGGGATAGATGCTCTCGCATGGCCGGAAGAGACCGCACAAACCGGCTATGTCGACCGCCAGGTAGTCTGCCGATCCGGACGCTGGAGCAGGCCCAGCTCAATGGCCGGTGGAGAGCCAGGTTTGGGACGTTGATTCGTCGTATGTGAGAACGCCGGTTTCCCCGCTGGCGAACTCACCCGTCCGCCTCAATGATGCTGCTGGCACTAGCCCAGAGAATGGCAGCCCAGGGGCACAACGCAGCTCTATATTGAGGTGACCCGAAAGATCTCGGGCTGCCCGCGGCGGCGTCGCATCCCGGCTCGCGCCCCGAAGCCCGTACTGCGGAATCGTCCCGCCGTAACGCAGGCTACCGACGAAACCACTAACTTTGCTCAACTGCCAGTATTTATTGGCACAGCAACAGTAAATAAATCCCTTAAAAATCAATTCATTAAAAAATAATTTCGGTTGCGCACGACAGAGTCCTCGTTTAAATTTCAACTAGAACGTTGAACGGGACTTTGCATGACCAAGCGTGACTGGCCCACCGCAGGCCTTGCAAAGACGAAACGAATCGGCAAGAAACCCAGGAAGCACGTCGCCAAACGGCGCATCTGAGGGGCTCATGATGGACATGCCCGACAATCCTTGGGCAGAGCGCTTTACCCCACTTCTGGATGCGGAGGAAATTTTCCGACGGGCTACCCAAATACTGTTATCCATGAGCTATCTTGGTCTGCCGATGGTGAATATCGCCAATTTTAGTCTGGTGCATAAACTCATGCAGCGGCCCCAAGAAGACAGGCAGCGGCTTCTAGCCAAGCCCTGCGTCCTAGTCCCGGATTCACCTGAGAGCCAGGATTGGATTCAGACGCTTGCGACTTATAGGGCGGTCGCTTCAGACGTGTTGGTCTACGATCCTGTCAATGATGCCAAATACATTTTTCTTCTTTCCGCAGGCATCAAGCGCCTCGTTGTGCGGTTGCTCGTGCTGGGCTACAGGATAAGTCGAAAGTTGCGTGGTCATGTTGCGACAGTCAAGCGCGAGTAACGCTACGGCTTGAACCTTGTTTCCTTCAACCTGTGCAGGCTTACGGTCGTGTAGATTTTGTCGCCTCGAATCTCGAACCATGGAAGGCCTTGGTATCCCTCTGGGTGGCTGACAGCCGTGAAGATCTTGGACATAGGCTGCTCTCTAACATTTTTCATCAGACCGGTCGGGGCTGTATTGCTCCCGCCACTTCCGGCAGTTCAATAGCAGGCTGACGTCAATAGAAGGGGCGGTAAATGGCGCTCCGCCACCGACTCAACCTACCTGCCGCCCTCGATGACCTGGAGTACGGGACGCCGCGGGCGTGTTGTTGTCTGGCCGTCACCGTCAAGTGCAGTCAAGGCCAGCCCAAATACCAAATCATCCAGCTCTTGGACGTGCACTGCGAGAGATTCAGCGATGTCGCTTCGGGTCAGACCATCTTCTCGAAGGGCCGAGAAGATCTTCTTGAAGATCTGCGACGTTTCCCGAGGAGCTTCATTCGGTTCCGCCCTGTGGTAGCCCCGTTGAGCGATCTCGATGCACAGAGAACGGTAGTGCCATTCGCTGGCGAGGCCTACATCCTTCAACCTGTACGCAAGGGCTGCTACAGAGACCGTCCATAACACTTTGCGCTGAATGAGCTGGTCCACCGTGGGCATGACCGGCGCGTTCGCGAGAACGCTTCCTTCTGGCATCAGAAAGGCAGACGCGAACTCGTTCGCCTCGCGTTCGGCCGCCCGTGCTTTCGGGCCGGCATGTCGGTGCATTACCAGATGTCCGAGTTCGTGCGCAGCGTCAAACCGGCTGCGCTCACAGGACTTCATCGTGTTTAAGAACACGAATGGCGTCAAAGAGTGCCACATTGAGTACGCGTCCACGTGCGCCGTGTCCTGCGACAACGAGAACACTCGCGCCCCTTTCGCCTCCAACAGGTGGACCATGTTCTTGATCGGCAACTCACCAAGGCCCCAGATCCGTCTGAGTGCTGCAGCCGCAGCTGAGGGGCTAGGCTCCTGGCTCAGGTCCGGGAGACTTGCAGTAGGTAACTCGAATCGTTGCTCGATCCACTGATTCAGCATCAGAGCCACGGCTCCAGCGCCCAGCGCTGAGTCTCGCTGCCCGGCTGTCATCTTAGACATGGACCGGAAGCTGACCGCGTCGGGCGTGATCTCCTGCGCGTCATCGCCAAGAAAAAACTGTACCGGGAAGTGGAGTTGGTCCGCAAGGATTTGAAGACGCTCCTTCTCCGGTTTGAACTCACCGCTCTCGTAGCCAGTGATCGATCGGACTTCTACCCCTACGAGTTCTGCGAGCTTCGTCTTGGTGAGGCCCCTGCGTCGTCGGGCAAGGCTTAGGCGGTTCGGGTTGAAATCTGGCCCGTAGCTCATACCTTCCGCCGAACCGCAACGTCAATGTCCGGTTGGACTGGTGGCGTGATCACAACAGGTTCACCGTCAAGCGGTTGAGCGTTCAAGATAATCCGCTCCTGCCATACGGAAACCCGACCGTCAGTGCCCACGGCCATTGGAAGAGATAGCTCAGCCCGGAGTTCATCCCTGGCGTGATGCACGAGCAGGATCCACGTCGAAACCTTTTCGTTTTCGTCGCACAACTCCACGGGAAATTCCATACCCGGAAGAAATAACTGAAGGCTTCTGTTGACTTCGATGGCGTCGGCGGTATTCGGCCCCTTGGATGAGGTCGTCGCGGGCGAAACGTTGGCGCTACCCGTGGCGTCGTTCCCGGTCGACACAATTATGGAAACGGCACCATCCGGGCTGACCGTCTTTGGTGAGTTCTGGTCGTTGAAACGGGTCCAGCCTTCCGGTCTAAGTGCATCGCGCAGTGTCCGGACTGCCTCGCTCCACGCCGCGATAGGCGGATAAAGGGGAGGATGGTTTTCCGTACAGTTGGCTTTGGCGATGTAGCTGGCCATAACCGCTTGCAATAACGGGCCATCGGTCAGGCCGAGCTGGGCCAAGCGAGCATGTACGGAGGACGGTTCGACGTGCAGGGTGGCATTCATTTGAAGTTCCGGAAGTTTAACTTCCTGAAATCCTACCACACATGAGTATTAAAAACAGGAAGTGTTCGATCGACATTCCTCGTCCCTGGGACCGCCGTTTGGTTGCGCTGGGTATATGTCGGGCTTGGATCAACTTGGGTGCCCCGCTCGGTTCGTCGAACTCCTAGCAGTCAGTAGATAGAACTGTGGATGAGATGAGCCTAGATGGCGAGGCGGCCCTATCCCCTTACCTCCCACATTGAATGTCCGCCTTCTGGCCGAGAACAGACGTAATCTAAAATAGTCTGACTTCCGCTTTGGCCGAGAATCGACGTCGCCCTCAAGGGTACGACCCACCTCATGCAAAAGCCAAATAGGAGCGGTCTGATCGACGGAGTTCGATCGAAATTGTAGGCCGAAGCAGACTGGATTCAGCAGCTTTCATGCTCCGGGAGCGCCAGCCTCCATCGCGCGCCCATCTTGGCGCCTGATTCCTACCGACTATATTCCGGCCCGACAGACTTTATTCTTTCCGATCACCCACGCTGGGGAACCCAGCCCGGTCTTAGCACTCTTAGGATGAGAGTGCTAGAATGTTCGCAAGGGGGTTTTACACGTATGAATCAATCGATGTCTTTACCCATTCCTGCGGCTTACAGCTTGGATAGCTATATCCAGACCGTGAACCGCTATCCCATGCTCAGCCTGGAAGATGAGCAGAAGTTTGCGCGTGCCTGGCACGACAACCAGGATGTCGAGGCGGCCCGTCAGCTGGTTGTCTCGCACCTGCGCGTGGTGGTGAGCGTGGCGCGGCATTATCTCGGCTATGGCCTGCCGCACGCC